>Ga0335070_10002145_pt1 | contig 22993 bp, 19 predicted proteins | sample Lox_Sample_13_FD_206722 | JGI IMG/M metagenome (GOLD analysis project Ga0335070, IMG submission 206722) | Soil microbial communities from Loxahatchee National Wildlife Refuge, Florida, United States - Lox_Sample_1.3 | ecosystem: Environmental > Terrestrial > Soil > Wetlands | place: USA...
TGCCCGCCGAGTCTTCTTCGTGTACCGCTCGAATCCTGTCATCATCGCCAGTGTCCTCTGCTTGCGTAACGAGTTCATGCTGGCTCGACTTTATCTATACTCCCTGTGGAAAAGGGAGGACTTAATCAGAGTCTCCTTAGGCAATCTACTGTTTTCGGATCTACGATGTTGATCGGACTTGCCGCAAGGGGATTGACCTGCCCCCATTCTCCGCGCATACGATCATGCGACAGTTTCCTTTTGAGCGGTCCCCTTTTCCTGTTAGAAGTTCAGGGCAACTTTTCGTGCGGGTTGTGAGCCTGGCAGATCGCTCTTCAAAGCGATCTGACAGGCGAACTCACTCGGTGTTCGTTCTCCCAGCGATCGGTGAGGACGACTCTCATTGTATTCGCGCCTCCAAGACTCGATGATCTGTTTGGCTTCCGCCAAGCTTGCGAACCAGTGCACGTCCAAACACTCCGCTCGCAACGTTCCATTGAATGACTCGACGTGCGCGTTGTCGGTCGGCTTCCCTGGCCGCGAGAAGTCGATCTGCACCCGGTTGTGATACGCGCACAGGTCCATGATCTGGCTGGTGAGCTCCGAGCCGTTGTCACGGAACAGGAATTTCGGAACTCCTCGCGCCTGCCGAATTTGATGCAAGGTGGAAACCACGTCCTCGCCCTTTAGTTTCTGTCCCACTGCGATAGCCAAGCTTTCCCGCGTAAATACCTCCATGACCGTCAAGGCTCGGAACCGCCGCCCATCTACTAACTGGGTCAGCCACCAAATCCAGACTCCAAACCTGGTTGGGCGCCGTCGGCCGAAAACGGTCGCGGCATTGCAGTGAAGCACGACGTCTTCGCCGTGGCTTGTGCCGCAGCGTCAGGCCTTCTTCCCGGTACAACCGATAGACCAGCTTCTTCCCCACTTTCCAGCCCTCGCGATTCAACAGCACCCGGATCTTGCGGTAGCCATAACGAACTCGGACTTGAGCGATCTCCCGGATTCTCGGCCGCTGCTTGGCCAACTGCCCGACGTTGAAGGTCTCTTTGTGGTTGCTGGATTTTCGGGGATTGGGGTTTGAAATCTCTCCCGCCGTCGGACTCGTCACGTCAGCACTGTTGGATGGTGCCAGCAAGACGGTAAACATATCAGCATTTCACCCACAGACGGTTTGCTGAGGGCCGCCCGATCAAGGCTGAATTTGAATACAAAGACGACTAGCTTAGAGGCGTACAGCAAGGACGTTCACTGGGCTACCGAAGAGAAGTGGAACGAGGTTTCCCACTCTGCACCGCTCGTTTCTTTCCCAACCAATACAACAGCGTGCCGATTGCGATCAGGACCACGGTTCCGCCAACGATTTTCACCACAGCTAACGTAGGGTTGGAGTCGCCGGGTGCGGGGAAGAAAGAAAGAGCGACGGCAAGAAGCGATGTTAGGAAGCCGGCGATAGCAAGCAAGCGGGCAACGGATTTCCCACCCGGAACACGGATTACTTGTGGGCCAGCCGCTTCGCACTGCAGTCGGAACATCGCAGCAAAAAGGAATAAATAGGGAAGAAAGTACGTGATGATACCCAAGCTCACAAGCACATCGTACGCGCCTTTCACCGACGTGCCTGCTTGTCCCAAGAACACGAACAGCACTCCGCAAGCTCCCTGAACGATCAATGCCACATACGGGGTCCTCCATTTCGTATGGAGCTTTCCGAAAACAGGTGGAAGAAAACGATCGATGCCGGCAACAAACGGCAGGCGAGCAACGGAAGCCAGGTATGCACCAGCTGCACCCAGGTTGCTGATCGCGATTAAGCCTGCGGCAATGGGAACAATCCAGAAGAACCCAATTCGATTCGCGGTTGCCGTGAGAGCTTGCATTAACCCTTGCAAATCACTCACCTGAGTCTTCGGGAGGGCCCAGAGCACGGCGATTGTTCCCAGCACGTAAGCGATAGTCACGGTTACCCCTGCTGTGAAAAGCGCCAACGGAATATTGCGGCGGGCATTGCGAATTTCCTCGCCCATAAAGGACGCTGTTTCACAACCCCCAAAGGCGAATAACAGGGACGACCAGAAAATCATGTCTTTCAGGTGCACACTGGGGAGCATTTTTGCCCCAGTGAAAGCCGTCGCCGAGCCAAAGCGATGTAGAGCAATAGCACCCATCGCAATAATGAGTGCTACAGGCACCCACATTGCGAATGCGCCGACGTTGTGCAACCATTTACCGACATCCAAACCCATAACGTTCATGGCGGTTATGACGATCAGAGTGAAACTGGAAGACGCAATATAAAAGGTAGCATTGTTCGCCAGATAGTCCCAACGGTGGCTGCTCATATAAAGCAAATTGCTCGCAGCGAAATAGAGTACCGTTGGGAAATATGGAAGATTGCTGGTCCAATAGATCCAGGCACAAATAAAAGCCGGGAATTCACCGAAAGCCTGCTTGCTCCAGATATACAAACCGCCTTGTTGCGGATATCGCGAGGACAGCTCAACCACCGAAAACGCAAGTGGCGAATAAAACAGTAGCCATGCGCCGACCCACACAATGACGGCACTGGGACCAGCACTGGCGGCTGTCGCGATCCAGCGCAGGCTAATGCCAGTCACCACATAAAACAGCACCAAATCCATAAAGCCCATGGCGCGCTTCGGCCCGTGTAGTTCAGTGGCAGAATGGGCATTAGTAGGTGAGGGTTGGGCTATGGACGTTGTACTGCTGGGGTCTGTGGAAGAATCGTTAATTCGCGCAAAAATATTCTGCCAAATCATCCCTGATTGGAGGCTTCTGGTCGGCTTGAATGTTGAATTGTCATTCTAGGGAACTGCCGCTCTCGTTATGGCTAGCCCGGAAATGGCACTAGTACACCTAAACCCTAGAGTTAACCAAACCATTCGGCGATAGCCGAACCAATTGAGACGGCAAGCGCCTCCTGCTCACGGCCAAGCGAGTCGCACCGGAGTACGAGTGCATTCAATCAATCGAGTTCAATGGCAAGCAGTATTCGAAACTGTGGTTCAGTCACGCAGATGTTGCCAGCGGCGCACAGGTCGTGTTCGAAATCGGAAATCTCCGACAACGATGCCTGCCGACACCGTCTAATTTCAATTACTTACGTCCTGTTGCTGCCCTGTCACTTCAGAGGCCGCGGGTTCGAGTCCCGTCGTCCCCGCCATTCCTTTCAAGTACTTGCAGCCCCGATCACCAGCAGTTGTTCCCACTCCCATGATCGGGTCTGATTATCGGCAAGCCGAGATCCATTCGTCTCAAACGCCAGCCGAATAGCCCATTGTTCGAGGTCACCGACGCGAAGCAACTTGATGCGCAGGCGAGGCTGGTGGTGGCGCTTAAGCCTGGAGACGTCCAACCGTAGAGTCATGCGCAATGCGGGATAATGGCCGGCCCGTGTAGGGCCCGACTGAATTGACTCAGCACGGACTATGACATGTTTCAGGCTAGGACGGCTTCCGCCAGTTTGCCTTCCTTATAAGCGCGCAGGTATTTTTTGCAATATGCGTCGTGTCCTAACAGGGCTTCGGCCGCCATGATGTTCATCATCATCTGGTGGTCACAGGGATCGACGATGGCAGCATCAAGGCCTTGTGCCATGAGCAAGGTCAAGAATGTCTCGTTTACCAGTTTGCGAAGTGGCAGACCAAACGAGACGTTACTTACACCTGCACTGATGTGAATGCCCGGGTACCTTGCCACAATCTGACCAACAGCTGCCAACAAATACTTGCCGTGCGGACCCGTGGCCAGAGGCATGACGCAGGCGTCAACGTAAATGTCATCGAGCGCGAAGCCCTCCGCAGTAAGACGGTCCACCAACCGACTTGCCGTGGCCAGTCGATCGTCCACACCGTTGGGCGTGCCCGACTCCGACAAGCAGAGTGCAATTACTTTCGGACGGTGTTCCTTGAGGACGGGAAGCATAGCCCAGCGTGCAGGCTCGTCACTAATCGAGTTCACCATGGGCCTCTGCTTGCAGCGGGGAAGCGCTCTGAGCAGAGCTTCTGGATCGGCGCTATCAAGGCAGAGTGGGACGTCGACCACGTCTTGCACGAGATCCACAAGCCAACTCAGAAGCTCAACTTCCTGGTCTGGCAGTCCGCCGTTGACGTCCAGCATGTGCGCTCCAGCATAAGCCTGCTTGCATGCAATATCCTTGAAGAACTCTGGGTCTCTTTTTTGTGCGGCTTCGCCGACCTTCTTTCGCGTGCAGTTGATGAGTTCACCGATGATTAGCATGGTTTCGTTTCCGCTTCTCGCTTCTGTTTTGTTTCCTGAAAATCAATCCGCTTGCAGACGTTGTCAAGCCCTGCAAATCGATTGGCCAGAGCATTGGTACGGTCCAGGCACCAGTCTCGGGGCGGCACGAGGACGCGGCCGAACTTGGTGGGATCGTCGCCCATCGCCCGCGCTCCAACGTAGACCAGGTTCCAGACGCAGGGAAGGTCAGGACGAGCCTCACAACTTCCGTCCACGCGGGAGCCTCCGCAAGGACCGTTCCGCAACTCCTTGTAGCACCAGCGCATGGAGCACCCCGCATAGTCGAGATGATCCTGCACGCAATCCCCGCAGCTGACGCAGCCGAGAGTTGCTTTTCGGTAAAGCGTGGCAGGCCCAAGCAGCCGATACCACAGTCCGTGCCGCCAGGTATTGTTTTGAGCAGCATGATCTCCGGCATGTAATCTCGGCCCGAACAGACGCGTTCCGATCGAGCCCTCTCTTATAAAGTGCCGATGTACCATCGCCGACAGCCGCTGAATTAGAGACGCCTGTGCCGTGGCTTGAGCGATCTGATAGTCAGAGCTGCCGTCGCTCAGGCCGTCTCCGCCTTGCCGGAAAAGATAAAACTCTTCGGGGAATGGAAATACGAGTTCGTCCATCCGTCCCCGCCAATCCTTGCCAATAGCACCAGCGCGCTCGACGATGGTCATAAAGTCCTTGTGAGTCAGACCGAAGCCGCCAATGTGCGCGCCAGCAAACCCAAGGTCCTTAGCCGCTGCTACCATCAGCGCCGAACGTTCCAGACGCTGAGGCTTCTTTTCTCGTTCCAGTCGCTTAATCAGTTCATCGGTAACGACACAACCGGCGACCTCGCCAGCCTGCATCATTTGAGCGATCTTTGCGGTCGGAACGTAAATATTCGCCAACACGGGTACATGGCCAATGCCTTCCCTGTCCATGTACTGCTTCAATTCATAAAGCTTGCGTACGTTGTAGCCAAGCTGGGTGATGATGTATTGCGCGCCGGCAGCGATTTTCAAGTGCAGTTTGTAGAACTGCATCATGAGGTCCGGTTCCCGCACCTTGAATGGATTCACCACAGCGCCGGCAAAAAAGTCAAACGGCGAAGTGCGCATCGATTTTGAGCCCAGCTTGTAGTCGAGGCCACTATGCAGCGCCCTCAGCAACCAAAGAATAAGGATAGAATCCAGGTCGTACACGGGCTTTGACTTGCCGCCGAATCCTTCTTTCGGGGCGTCCCCGGTGAGGGCCAGGATGTTCTCCACGCCTATGCGTGCCAGCGCATGCAGCCGTGCTTCCAGGAATGACCGGTTGCCGTCTTTGCCTGTCACATGGACAATCGGCGTGAGGTTGTGCTGCAGCACATAGGAAACGAACGCCTCCGGAGGCAGCGCCGGGTTTCCGCCCGGAAGATCCGTCACGCTAATGACCTTGATTCCGTTCTCCTGCGCGGCGGCCTCTCTCACAAAAGTTTCAGCCTCGGCCACATTGTGGTCGCGTCCGAGCACGAGTTCCGCTGTACATACGAATTGACGGTTTTCGAGCGCCGACGTCAGGAAGTTCGAACTTTGACCGTCTCCGAGTGTGCTCACGAGTCGCCCTCCTTATCCGTAGGACCGCGAGTTTCGTTTCCCGTGGACGGATAGGGTGGCCTTGTAGCAGTTGACCAGCCGATATCCCATTATCTTGCTCAGATGCCGGAAGAAGATCAAACCGCTCGCAGGGTCCTTCTCGAGCAACTGCAACAAAGCATTTTTCTCGATCTTTGTTACGTTGACCGGCAGGATGCACTCAGCGGACGAGGTGTATTCCTTTTGCTCGACCATACTCGACCATCCGATGACTTCGCCGGCGTCGCTGACAACATAGGCGATGTTACCTTTCTCTGCGACGCACAGGCGGATGCGGCCTGCTCCCAAGATGTAGAGGTAGTCAGCCGGGTCTCCTGCGTGAAAAAGAAACGCCCCCGCAGGGTGCGACTCGTTGGTTGCTATTGCCGCGATACGTTCCAGCGTTGGTTTGCTAATTCCGTGAACTAGGTAAGCGTTCTCGAGCGACATGGTGTCCCTCCGTTCAGAACAGACCGCTCACATTGCCGCTTTTGACGTCAACATCTACCCTGCGGAAACCCGGGTTCGACGACGTTCCCGGCATCAAGCTGATCGTTCCAGCAACCGGACAGAGGAACTTGGCCCCAGAATAGACCAGCACATCCCGTATGGGAAGCACCCAGCCCTTGGGTACGCCCTTGAGCGACGGGTCATGGCTCAGACTAAGGTGAGTCTTCACCATCATGGTCGCGTAATCCTGGAATTTTGAGTCTGATTCGAACGCCTTACACTTGACCTCGGCATCTGGGGTCCAAGCCACTCCATCCGCCCCATACACTTCCTTGGCGATCAGTTCCACGCGATCGCGCAACTTCATTTCCAGCGGGTAAAGATATTCGAAGTGAAGTTCGTCCTTACAAGCATCAATGACGGCATCGGCTAATTCCAGGGCTCCTTCTCCGCCCTTGGCCCAATGCTGAGACAATGCGCAGCGTGCGCCAGCTTCTTCGGCGGCTTTCCGTACGATTGCGATCTCAGCCGGGGTATCCGTCTGGAATTGGTTGATGCATACCACAGGATTGATCCCGGATTTGCGAATGATGCCGATGTGGTGCAGCAGGTTCGCCGTGCCATTTTCCACCAGGTGCAAGTTTTCCTTGTTGTACTCCTCGGGCAGGGCAAGACCAAGTGCCACGCTCGGCCCTCCACCGTGCATCTTCAGGGCTCGGACGGTGGTCGTCAGAACCGAAACGTTCGGCCGGAGACCGCTGTAGCGGCATTTGACATTCCAGAATTTCTCAAAGCCGATGTCAGCAGCAAATCCGCTTTCGGTCACGTGATAGTCAAACATCTTCAAGCCAAGCCGGTCACCAATGATCGAAGACTGTCCGACCGCGATATTCGCAAAAGGTCCGGCGTGAACCATGCAAGGCTGGTATTCAGCGGTGCAACACAAAGTCGGGTTAATGGTTTTCCGCATCCAGGCACACATGGCGCCTGCAACTTCTAGATCGCCCGTTGTCACGCGCTCACCTTTTCGATCGTAGGCCACAGTAATCTCCGCCAGGCGTTTTCTCAGATCTGCCAGGTCCCTTACGATCGCAAGGATGGCCATCAATTCGGAACTGGCCGCGATGCCGAACTTGGACTCCATCATGTATCCGTCTTGTTTCGTGCCAATGCCGATGATGATGTCTCGCAGCGCTTGCGCGCAGAAGTCGAGCACCCACCCCATTTCCACTCGCGTTGGGTCAATATCCAAACGGCGCATTTTGGTCATGCGTGCGAGTTGGGCATCGTCGTAATTTCGCTCGTGCTGCATGCGCGCAGTGAGCGCCACCATGGCTAGGTTGTGGGCGTTCATGAGGTCGTTGATGTCACCCGTCAGGCCCATCGAGAATTCCGTCATCGGGATCAGCAGGGCATTCCCGCTTCCCGCCGCCGTCCCTTTTATGTTCATGGTGGGGCCACCAGAGGGCTGGCGCAGGCAGCCGCCGGCGCGCTTGCCGCGTTTCCCCAAACCCTCTAGGAGACCCAACGAAGTGGTACTCTTGCCCTCGCCCAAGGGTGTGGGTGTTATCGCAGTAACCTCGATGTACTTCCCGTCCTGGCGGTCTTTGAGCCGCTCGATAATCTTGAGAAAATCAAGTTTGCACAGTCGTCCCAGCGGAATGACTTCATCTGAGTCGAGTGCCAGCCGCTCCTGCCACTCTTGGGGAGTGGGCATGTTCTCTTCGGCCGCCTCTGAAATCTGCCAATTCTGCAACCTCATTGCATCGTATGGCATTGCAACACTCTCGACCGGGTTCTCCCCCGAAACATGCAGCTGACGCCACTAATTGAGTATTGCCTCTAGTATCAGATGGCCAAGTCATTCGGTTTTACCCGAACGTTAATATGCAGTGCTGCCCCCCGGTCTGGTTGGGGCCCCCCAGCATGATTCGAACAATTCCGAATCAAATGCGAGACCCGCCGTACAAGGATAAAAAGAAAAGAATGGTCGCAAGCATCTTGCGGCAAGCAAAGGTGCCGCCGTGAAAAAGAGTAGGTGGAGATCTGATGGGCAGCGATTCTTTAAGACTGGAGGGCACAATGAAATCAGTCTGGGCGCGCTTGACACCAGAGCAATGCCAGCAGTTGCATAACGCTAGCCTAGAAATCCTGGAGCGTACCGGCGTCCGTCTGTTCAATGACGAGGCTCTTGCTTTGGTACGCAAGGCGGGAGCTAAGGTTGTCGAAGGAAACCACGTACGTATACCCGCTTGTCTGGTCGAACAAGCTCTCTCCACGGTACCGAAAAGCGTTACTTTGCATGACCGCAATGGCCGTCCGGTCATGCCCCTGGAAGGGAACAATTATTTTTTCGGTCCGGGCTCAGACTGTCTGAACATCGTCGATCACCGAAGCGGGAAGCGACGGAAGCCTGTGCTGCAGGACGTCGTGGAAGCAATCCGGGTCTGCGACGCATTGGACGAAATAGATTTCGTGATGTCGATGTTCCTGCCTTCGGATGTGCGTCAGGAAATTGCCGATCGTTATCAAATGGAGATCATGCTGCACAACACGATTAAGCCCATCGTGCTCGTGACCTACGAAACGTCGGGCTGCGTGGACGCAATCGAAATGGCTGAAGCTGTAGCCGGTGGAGCAAACGCTTTGCGCGAGAGGCCTTTTGTGACCTGCTACATCAACGTTACAACCGGCTTGCTGCATAATGCTGACGCGCTGGAGAAGCTCTTGTTTCTCGCAGAAAAAGGGCTTCCGGCGTTGTATATCCCGGTTGTCTCTGGCGGCACTACCGGTCCGATTACGGTGGCAGGCGGCCTTGCTCTCTCCAATGCCGGCGTGCTGGCTGGTTTGGTTATTTCGCAGCTCAAACGAGAAGGCGCGCCTCTCGTTGTTCCTGGGTTCGGTGGTGACGCCCTCGATATGCGAACCATGGTGGACCCTTATTGTGGTCCAGATCCCAGGGGCACGGCGCAAGCCCTCGCACACTTCTATCACTTGCCCATGTTCAGCTTGGGCGGGGCTAGCGAATCGAAACTAGTGGACCAGCAGGCCGGCATCGAGGCTGCCCTGGACATGTTGATTGCTGCATTGAGCGGTGGTCACATCGTTCATGACTGCGGGTATCTGGAATCGGGGTTGACTGGTTCCCTTGCCCAATTGGCCGTCTGCAACGAAGTCGCGGGATGGATTCGCCACGCCTGCCATCCCGTAGAAGTCAGCGCAGAAACTCTGGCGCTTTATCTCATCGATCAGGTCGGTCCGGATGGACAGTTTCTTAAACTGCCGCACACTCGAAGTCACATGCGCGAGCGCTGGTATCCTGAGCTCTTCGACCGATGTACTTATAGTGGTTGGCTGGATGGCGGTGGCAAGACGTTGGGCGAGAGGGCGGCGGAACAAGTATCGCGCATTCTAACCTCACATCATTGCGAGTCGCTAAGTCCAACAGTGGCGGAGAGCATTCGCCAGGTCGTGCTCCGCGCTGAAGCAGCCAGCTGCGAGTCCCCGACTCCGGTTACAGGAGGACGTTATGCGTGAAGAACAGTTCAATACTATGGGGCAGAGCATTGTGGATGGCACCCCAGAAAGTGCCCGCAAAGCCGCTAGCAAGGCCCTGGAACTGGGCATAGATCCACTCGAAGCTATTAAGAGAGGCTTCGTGCCCGGCTTGAACAGGATCGGCGAACAGTTTAACCGGGGTGAGGTGTTTTTACCTGATCTGGTTATGGCAGGCGAAGCCATGAAGGCGGCGGTGGCCGTGCTGGAACCGGAAATGCAAAAGCGTGGCACCCAGCGGGAGGTACTGGGGAAAGTAGTGCTTGGAACGGTGAAGGGTGACATTCATGAGATCGGAAAGAGTCTTGTGTCCACGTTGCTAACTGCCAGCGGCTTTCAGGTTTTCGACTTGGGCGTCAACGTCCCCATCGAACTGTTTGTAGAAAAGGCGCGTGAGCTGCAAGCCGACCTTGTGGGTGTCTCTGCCCTGCTCACCACCACGATGCAAGGACAAAAGAGTGTAGTAGAGGCCCTGGACCGCAACGGTCTTCGACCCAGGGTCAAAGTCATCGTTGGCGGTGCACCGGTGACTCGAGATTGGGCGGAAAAGATAGGCGCTGATGGCTATGGGCAAGATGCCATGGCTGCAGTAGCCCTTGCCAAGTCGCTGGTGCATAAGTAGGACTTGTCAATCCAGTTTCAGCGTCGGCTTAGTTCTCCGTACCTGCGCGCTGAATTAGCCCATCCCATGCTGCTGTCTGCGCTTTGCCGCGTAGTACATCGCGGCTCGTCCGCCGACGAGGATGGCGCGACATACGCCTGGAACACACTTGGATTCCCATGAACGACGGTGTACACGCCTAGCGGCAAGTCTGTCTCATACTAGTGGCCAACAAGCCGGCAGAAAAGGTCCCGGCCTTGCGAGAGGCGCGATTTAGGGTTCGCTGGAGGAAGTTCTTGAACATCCTGAATCACACTCAGTTCTATAACCCTCTGGCGACATCGGCACCGCGACGGCAGCTTGGACAGATAAATCTCGCCCGAGGATGCATGCTTTGTCCAGTTTGGAGCCAAGCTTGCATTCTGAGGAGAGTGAATCAGGAAAGCAGTACGTGACATTCTGTTAATGAGTGGGAGGTTGAATTGCACATTCGGGAGCCCGTGGCAGCATTCGGGCAATGCCGAATCACTTGTCGGCCTGAGAGGATAGGGATGCATAGTAAGCATTGGTTGGCAACGCATTCGATTGGTACGGTCCCTTGCTGAAAGGCTGCGCGTCCTCGGTGAACCGCTCGAAGTAGTCATCGTGCTTCTCATAATGGTGAGGTGATCATGCTGGCTTATTTGTTCGTGTTGATTGCAGTCGTCATTCGTTTCCTACCCCATCCATTTGCCTTTACGCCGGTAGCTGCGTCGCTGTTGTATTTCGGCGCACGTGCCTCGAGACGGCAGCTATGGGTTCCACTTGCGTTATTAGCGGCCTCTGATGTCGTGCTGACGATTCTGGTTTATGGGTATCCATTCTCCCTCGACCATCTTGTGACCTGGGCATGGTACGCGGGCATTTTGTGGCTAGGCACAACTCTTGGCGGAAACATCCGTCCGTTGCCGGTGATCCTCGCCGCGCTGGCCAGTTCGGTTTCGTTTTTTCTGGCTAGCAATTTCGCTGTCTGGGCAGCGTGGAATATGTATCCGAAATCCCTGGGTGGATTGATGATGTCCTATGCCGCGGCTCTGCCTTTCTTCGGCCGCACTGTGGAGGGCGACCTGTTCTTCACTGGTGCCATGTTCGCCACACCGGTTCTGCTGCGATATTTTTCTAGCGCTAAGGATAAAATTGAGCAGCCACTTTAAACAGAATGCGTACAACCCTTGAGTAACCTCTTGGGCCACTCACGATGAAAGCTAACCTGCGAAGAGGAGCCCTTAAGACTGTGCGCCGAGTTGACTCGCGGATAGGATATGGGGTGACATCGGCTAATCCATTTTTAGTGTCAATATAAACGTTCGTATCCTTAGCTATTAGTTGAACCATCTGCTGGTAGGCGCGCGAGATGCTGAGCGGGGGAGACAACTCACCGCAAGTGACGCTTCGGGAGTCATCCTCAATCCTGAAGGACTGGCGGAATGGGCTGGATGTTGACTCGGTCCTGCGCGGTCAGGGCGCCGATCCCACACTTATTCGTTCTCGCAAACCCGCTGTAGTAACGTTTGCCGGACGTGCCTTGGATGAGGGCATGTCGCTACTTGATCCCATCGTGATATACCGCACGCTGCAGGTGGAATCAGTACGACACGAGCGGATCGCATTGCAGGGTGGCGCGCTCTTTACGGCGAAGCTTGTGGCTGAGCATCTGTCTGGCGCACAGGAGATAGTTGTGATTGCCGCCACCATCGGCAGTGGAGTGGAAGATCTCACCTCACAGATGCTCAACCATGACCCAATGTATGCCCTCGCTCTGGATGGGTTTGGCAATGCCGCCATCGAGACACTTGCAATCGCGATTTGTCGCCATTTCTCTGAGGCGGCAAGTGCCGAGGGAATGAGTGCCAGCATTCCCGTGTCCCCGGGGACGATGGGCTGGCCGACAGAAGTGGGACAAAAAGAGATATTCGGTGTACTGCACACGGACAAGTTCGGTCTGAAACTTAGTTCCTACGGTGTGATGATCCCGCGTAAGTCTCTTTCTATGGTGGTAGGTCTAGGACCTGAGATGGAGCAGGGAGCTAACGCATGCACCTATTGCTCTATGCAAGGTAGCTGCCGTTATCAGGACATTCCGGGACGCTTAAGTCGTGAATCGCGGAAATAGTGACGACGCCAGGCCTGCTGAAAAGGCAACATTCCGGATAGATCTGCAGCCGGTCGGCTGCCGGACTCGGGTCGAAGTCGGCACAACGCTGCTGACCGCAGCGCGCTCTGCGGGGGTGGAATTGCAGTCCATCTGCGGCGGTGCGGGTACCTGTGGCAGTTGCCGAGTGTGTGTGGCGAAAGGTGCAGTTTCTCCTCCAACAGCGGCGGAAAACGATGAACTGAGCGGCGAAGAAATGGCAGCCGGGTACCGCCTCGCCTGTCAAGCCGTTGCCCTTAGTGATGTGCGTCTGGACATACCGGCGGAATCGTTAACCGCCCCGCAACGGGTGCAAATCGAAGGAGAGGATTCCGTTATAGCGCTTGAGCCTCTATTGTCCTCACTTGACGTGCACGTTGCGCCACCAAGCCTGAAGGATCTCAGATCGGATCTGACGCGCTTGCGAAGTGCGCTTCCATCAGGTACCCGCGATGTGGAATTTCCTCTTCCGGTCCTCCTCTGCCTGCCCGAGCAGTTGCGCTGTCAAGATTGGTCGGTCCAGCTCGCCGCGCGTGACTGGGCTGGCTGCCGCCGTATTGTTGGCATTCTGTCACCGGGCAGCCGCATGTTTGGCTTAGCTGTGGACTTGGGCACCACTAAGTTGGCTGCCTACCTTATCGATCTGGAAAGCGGCGAGACCGTTGGAATGACGGGAGCGGCAAATCCACAGATCGCATACGGCGAGGACGTGATCAGCCGTATCTCCTTTGCGAGTCAGAACGCTCAAGCCCTGCCCCTCCTGCAGGGCAAGGTTGTCGAGGCCATGAATCACCTTGTGGCTGAGCTTTGCGCCCAAGCGGGCTTAAAGCCGCAGCAGATCGTGGACGCTGTCGTAGTCGGCAACACGGTCATGCACCACCTCTTCGCTGGGTTGGCCGTCGACCAACTGGGCGCTGCACCCTTCGTACCAGTCGTCTCGGAAGAAATGGAAATCCCAGCCGCGCAAGTCGGACTGTCGCTATCGTCCGGCGCGATGGTCTATCTTCCGCCAAACCTTTCCTGCTATGTTGGTGCAGATCACGTCGCGATGCTGTTGAGTATTGGCGTTGGCCAGTGCCGAAGGACGGTCCTTGCCATCGACATTGGAACCAACACTGAGGTCAGCCTAGTACATCACGGACGGATTCTGAGTTGCTCGTGTGCGTCTGGCCCAGCGTTTGAAGGTGCTCATATCAGGCACGGGATGCGTGCTGCCCAAGGCGCCATCGAACGGGTGCGCATTATCGACGGCAGAGTGTGTACGCATACAATTGGTGAAGTAGCCCCGATTGGGATCTGCGGATCTGGGATCCTGGACGCCGTATCGGAAATGCTCGCTGCCAAGGTGTTGGATAAGAGAGGGCACTTCCGCAAAGGTAATCTCCTCGCCTGCCAATCCGCGAGTCAGTTCGGGTTTGTTCTGGCGCCAGCTGCCGTTACTGGAAACGGGAGCGACATCGTAGTTACGCCCCAGGATGTGAACGAGATTCAATTGGCCAAGGCGGCGATTCGGGCCGGCATTGAGGTGCTGTTAACCGAGGCTGGGGTAAACCATCGGCATATCGATGAGATCGTGATCGCAGGCGCCTTCGGTTCTTATCTCGATGTTCGGAGTGCCATTGGAGTGGGACTCGTTCCCCCGCTCCCGCCAGAACGGTTCCGGCAGGTGGGAAACGCTGCAGGGACCGGAGCGAAACAGATGTTGCTTTCCGGCGAGCGACGGCGGGTGGCAGAAGCCTTGGCCAAGAAGGTAGAGTACGTCGAGTTAACCAGCCATCCTGCATTCTCAGACTGGTTTACAAAAGAACTGAGTTTCTGACCCGGCACAAATCTGGATCTCTCTGACTTAACGGGAGAATGCTTCTACGAGAGCTGTCACCTTTTCATTGAAAGAATAGAAGACTCTAGTGCCAACTGTCCTTCGTTCCAGAATTGATCCTCGCACAACTTTGTCCGATCCGCTTTTCAAGAGCCGCTGGAGGATGTACCGACTCATCCCAGAGTTCCGCCGAACCACGACAGGGATACACAATCGCGGGTTGCCAAGCGGGGCGTATTCTGAAGAAAAGATCGGGCCAGGAGAACACGGAGGGAACGACTAGAAGGCCAAACTCTTTCATTCTTTCATCCCATCGGCACGCGCGTCGAACCGTCAGCCGATTGCCGCTGAAACTCAGGTCTTTGTGCAGCCCTTCAAAGAGTCCGGTCACGGCCAGAGCTCGCGCCCGGTAAAAACAATTCCCTTTCGAGTTTGGCGCGTAACAACGTCCAATCGGGAGCGACAACGCGCACCCAGATTCTTTCGAGAATTTCCGCAAGACTGCGAGACTTCGCAACGCTTCCAGATGTTTTGATGCCCATGCGAAAGACGCAGACGTCGAGGGAAAGGCCATTTTGATTTCTGCGCGAACCAGGTCATCTGGAAGGGTTCGCCACGCTCACAAACACGGGAGAGTGGATGGCATTTGCCTTTGCTGGAATGCGGCGGGAATGCTGTCTCGGAGAGACAGAGTCCGGCCGGATCCGGAGCGCCTCGCTCAGGTTCTCGGAGCCATACCAAAGACCAACGAATACCATTCCAAGGGCCATGGACTCTTCGCTCCTTAATACAACAGAATACAAGCTGCAGTCCCAAAGTCGGGGTGGAGATTTCTCGTAGACATCGGTGATTACCTTTCAGTGCGCTGTTGGTGTGCCCAACCGCCTAGATTTTCGCCCGATGCTGGCGCGCCACAACTGCTATTGCCGGAGACACCGCAAGAGATCACTAATCCTGACCAACGGCTTTTCCTCGATACAGAGACTACGGCCTTTCGAGCGGCAGCGGCGATCCGTGATCCGAACGGCGATCAAACACTGTGGCCGCATTTCAAAATTGACCCACTACCTAAGATTTGACTGCTCCAGGGATTCGAACCGCAATATGCTGGTCCAGAGTGAACAAGCGATTGCGAGCGATTTCCCGACGATCTGGTTGTGAATTCAATCACTTGCCTCAACCTAGCCCGCACCGTGATTAGAATCTTCTTGTTCCTCGTTCAGCGATTTAGGCCCATTTCTTCCAGCAGATTATTGAATCTCGCTTCCGAGCGAAGATCATCGAGCCTGGGATCCACTTTCACATAACTCAGATCTGAGGAATGTGTCCGGCGAGCTTGCTCCAACCAGTAAAAAGCAGAATCTTTGTCCTTTCTCGCGATGTAGAAGAGTGCAATTTTATAGGGCGAGATATATGGAGTGCTGGAGTCTTTCTTCAACGCTTTGATGCACGATCCGATATTCTGTTGAGTTGCTTTCGCCGCATTTGCATATGCAAGCTGACAGTCTGCAAGGAAGCCGCTCGCGCTGGCCGGAGTTGGCGCATGTTGCGGTATGGCGCCCAACTCTGCTAATTGAAAGTTGTAGATCCAGGCAAGATACCAAAAAACGTCAGGGTCAATATCCTGCTTGCCCTGCATCTCGTAAAAGGCGTCTCTGTAACGTCGGGAGTAAAAATAAACGTGGCCAAGCGTGTCATGTAAGGTCGAGGATGGATCCACCTGCTGTGCACGCCGCCACTCCTCGGACGCCTCTTGATTTCTGCCCATCATTAACAGCTGATCAGCATGCCAACGGTAGGTGACCGAGTCGTTAGGATCGAGCTCGATGGAACGGCGAAAAGCGGCATCTGCGCCGCTAAAATCCCATTCGTAAACCTGTATCGCAACGGCTAAGGAGCGATAGGCGGCTGCCAAATTCGGGTCGAGAGCCAAGGCCTTCTTAGCAGCAACTTCAGCCTTTGCAAATGATTGGTCTGCGGAAACGTACCAACTCAGTTTATTGTACGCGTCTGCTAACCCCGCATAAGCAAGCGCAAAGTTTTGATCTTTTTCTGTGGCCTGGTCAAAATATCTGACTGCCTTATTCAGGGCATATTCCCCTTCGGAGAGGGATTTATGCGTAAGGAAATACTCACCATGCAGATACAGCTGATACGCCTCTGGATTTTGGCTATACTGGCCCGCAACCTGTTCTTTTTCATGTAGCCTCGGCGTCAGTGTCACGGCGGACGCGATCTGATCGGCAATACGATTCTGGATCGACAGCAGCTCGTTGATCTCTCCCTTGAAATCAGCAGACCAAAAGACGGACGCGTCCGACACACGCACCAGCTTCACATTTATGTCGATATTGCCATCCGATTTGTGTACGGAGCCTAGAACCAGCGTGCCGACTTTCAACGTGCGTCCAGCATCGCGCGGATCATATGCCGAATTACGGTACGCCAAAACGTCCTCAGTTGGTCGAACCAGAATATTGCGAATGTTCCGCAGGCGGGCAACTAGGGCATCAGCCATTTCGAGCGCAAGGTATTCGTCGTCTGATGCGAATCCGTCCGATTGGAACGGTAAAACAGCGAGTGTATGGGCAGTACTGGCGCCGGCTGTCCTCGACTGGATAGCCCAATACCCGAGCAGAGCCGACATCAGCATCACTGCCGCTGAACCGACGACGACCCACGTTCGAAAGCGTGACAGTTTCGCCGTCACCTCACCCGCTGGTTTCGGGACCTCGATGATAACGGTGGTGTCACCCTCGACTGCCGTTCCTTTTACGGGCTGCTCTGCTGCCGCTGTGACTTTTGCAACAAACCGGTAGCCTTTCCCCGGAATCGTAACAATATATTGGTGTTGCTCCGGGCCCTCCCCCAGGGTCTTGCGCAGGGCGGAGATGATTACCGTCAAATTGTTCTCTTCTACCGCCGTTTCGGGCCAAAGCTGGTCCATCAAGTATTCCTTGCTCAGATCCGCTCCCTGGTTTTGAACAAATAGCGAAAGAGTTCTGATGAATCGAGGTGCAAGCGGCAATGCTTCGCCATCCTTGTTCAGAAGCAGCAAGCGGTGAGCATCGAGACAGAATGGACCGAAAGAATAGAATCGGGTTTGCGATGTGACTCGGTCTTCCACTGTAATCAGTCCTGGCCGGCCCGTAGGCTACATCCCCAGCAGTTCCGCTTCAAAGAATGAAGCATTGGGGGTAGCCAGAGGAATGTTTCATTGTGACGAAAACAGGAACCTGGATCCCAAAAGATTCACAAATTTAAGGTAAGCACATTTTGTGTCAATTAAAATACAAAGCAAGCAACCTGTCAGTAGCAAAAAATAGCAAATCTTAATAGATCAACAAAGACTTTTTGTGGGGCTTTAACCAACATGGCTGCATTTTGGCACTGGTCGAGTCTGCACGCCAGAAGGCAAGGAGCCCCTAAGCAACATGCTCACTTCAACGATTCCATTCGAGCAACAGCAAAGCCACCATCCACCGTTTGCGCAGCAAACGACAAGATCCCTTTCAGTGAGCAGGGCGAACGCTTCGGGCTTCCAAACGCACGTAAACATCAGACTTCAACCCGAGGATCTCGCTTCCGTGCGGTTCGCAGTGAGCCCCTTATGGGAATGCATCGCGGCTAGCCTGGATGAACCCCAGTCCACCGGCCCTGCTTGCACCATGGAGGGCGCAAGTCAGTAAAATACTGCTTGATCTGGATTGGTCTCTCCTGGCCCACCTGGCGCTAGTGCGACGCGGGAGCATTCCTGATTTCCTGTGTCCTCCGCCCATGACAGCAATGCCGACACTCAAAGAAGAGCTGGACACATTACGAGGTTCACCTGACGAACTCGTTCGAGCAGGAGTTCGCATTGCTTATCCGGACGACCTTCCGGCATGCTTGTTGCCAGCAATGCATCAACCGCGCGAATTCGTCCGCCAATTGGCCAATCTCATCGAAGGATTTTGGCAAAATGCCATCGCTCCCCACTGGGCACTGTTGCGCGCCAGACTAGAAGGCGAATTACTTTATCGCGCAAGAACTTTGGCGCTAGGCGGCGCTGACGAATTGCTCGCCGGCCTACATAGAGACGTGATCTTGCAGGATGGCCGCCTTGTTGTGCGAACCGTTAGTCACTGGGACGGAAAAAAACGCAACCCTGGCTTGTTACTTGTACCATCTATTTTTGCGTGGCCAGATGTTTTTCTTACAGTTCGCCCGCCCTGGCGGACAGCCATTATGTATCCCTCACGAGGAATTGCAGATCTGTGGGAACGTACGGCGTCGCATTGCTCGAAGGGCCTTCAGCAATTGGTTGGACATTCCTGCGCAAAGGTGATAAGCAACCTCCAGGTGCCCAAGACTACGCTTGAGATGTCGGCTGCGATTGGACTTTCACTGGCGGCAACTTCGGAACAGATCACAAAACTGCGCGAAGTAGGCATTTTGGAGCGAACACGAATTGGGCGGCGAGTCTTCTACTCTCTCAATCAACGAGGCATGGCGCTATTGACGAGTTTCAATGCTTGAGTATCACGGGGGGTGGGGTGGGCCCTTACCGACGGCTCGCCAACGTCATTGAGACGCGTGATTATCGCGCTGTAGCTTGAAGCGGTCCGAGGCAGACCAGTTTAACGAAATCCTTCCCTATTTTTCAGCTGGGGTAATCACAATGTTTCGGAAAGCCACATGGCCGGCCTCGGTGCCTTGCAGATAGATGGGTCCGGGTAGGCCTTCGTGACTATCGAGCGCACCGCCTGTAATGCCGGGGATCTCCTGTTTGTCAATAATGGTCTGACCGTTTTGCACCACCGTGACCTCACGGCCGATCAGGGTAATGTCGTAGCTCTGCCACTCTCCCGGGCGGCGCGGCTGTTCCGGCGACGCAGCAAGGAATCCATACACCCCGCCCGTGCGCATCGTTGGCCCTTCCGGCTCCGGATCGTCCTCGATCTGCACTTCGTATCGCCCGCGCAAGTAGACGCCGCTGTTTGCTCCCTTGGCGCAATTGAATTCAACATGCAATTTAAAATTGCTGAATTTCGCCGTACTGATCAGTTCCGGTCCATGGCCCGGGCTCACAAGTATTCCGTCGTCGACCCTCCACGATGCAGAAGGGCGGTGTTTGCTCGCATGCCATCCGGTCAAATCCTTACCATTGAACAGCGGAATCGGTTTCCCCCATCGCGGAGTCCCAGTTCTCCTCAATGTTGGGGCTCTGTCGCCCTCCCATGTCCACTGATTGCCGTCAGTTCCGTTAAGTATCCCGGCCAAATGTCCGCCAACTAGCGTGCCCTTGAATACCAAGTCGGACTTGCTGTTCTCCTCTTCTTTCGGCGATACAAAAGTAAGCTGGCCTGCGGTGATCTCGACACGTGGCAACGGGCGCGCATTTCCGCCGCGGCCCACCATTTGTGCCTTGAGCTGGCCGCCGTCTTCGGAGATCTCGATCCACGACGCGTATTCGCGGTCGGGAGCCTTGAGGGTCAAATCCCAGCGACCCAAAAATGATTGGCTTGCGGCAGACGGTTTCGCTGACTTTGCCCATTGCGGACAAACGGCAGCGGCAAACATAGCCGCCATAGCGATAATGAACAGTCTTCGTTGAGCGTTCATCTCTTAAGCCTATGTTCTCAGCGTGCGGCTCGTCTGATCCCAGTACACCGGCTTTCTTCGGAAGTACGATTCGTTCGCCATGTGGCAAGCGATGGCCGCATGATTGCCGAACACCGCATCCTCGGCCACAGCTTTGCGTGATTTCACGGCCTGAAAGAACGTGTTCAAGTGCGGACGCACATCGTCCCAGTCGCGTCCGTGATACGCGACTTCTTCGTTAATCGGTTCTTTCCCCAGCGGCGGTTCATGATGCTCCGCATGCCATTGCTTCAAATACTCCTCGTGCAACTTCGATGGAAAACTGGATGCGTAATAGCTGGGTTCGGTGTCAACACCCGCTTGCGGAGAATATTTCAAATCGTATTCGCCAGCATCGAGGATCCCCTTCGGTCCCATGAAACGCGCCAGTTCCGGAGTTTCAGTTCCTAATCCCAGGCGCACGTATACCGGAATTCCGTGATAGTCGAATAGAACCGTGTGCAGATCGGGCATGTCGCGGCCGTCTTTCCAGCGGGAAATGCCACCCAACGCCTGCGCCGAGCGTGGAGCCTCGTTCCAGTCCAGCGTGAACAGCATTCCGCTGATCAGGTGTACCATCAGGTCGCCGGCAACGCCGGTGCCGTAGGCTCGCCAGCAGCGCCAGCGCACAAAATGATATTTATTAAACGGGATCTTCGGTGCATCGTTCAGCCACGTCTCCCAGTCGAGATTGTCCGGCGAGAGATCGGGAGGCGGCGGATACTCCCAGGCTCCGGTGGGATCGTTGCGGCCCAGCGTTAGCTCGACCATTTCGATGTCGCCGATTGCGCCCTGGCGGTACATTTCGCGTGCTTTCGCGCACAACGCCGAACTGACGCGCTGCGAGCCGATCTGAACGATGCGGTTGTTCTTCTGTGCCGCTTGCACCATCGCAAATCCATCTTCGATGGTGTGCGACATGGGTTTTTCGCAATAGATATCCTTGCCCGCGTTGCAGGCGTCGACCACCACTCGCTTATGCCAGTGATCGGGCACAGCTGCGACGATGCAGTCGATATCTTTTCGATCTAGCAGCTCCTGGTAACGCCGCGTGGTGGGTAGAGACGGATTCCCGGTAATCTCCTTGGCGACTGTGTGTCTCCCATCATAAAGATCCGCGGCGGCCACGCACTCAATGCCGGGAAGAGTGATCGCGTTTCGCAGCAAGCTTACGCCCTGAATACCGACGCCGATCATCCCGAAGCGCACACGGTCGCTGGGCGCGACTTCATTGGTTTGCGCGGCGACCACATCTGGTTCGAGCAGGATGTGCTTCGTAGCTACGAGTGCGCCCGCAGCAGTGGCGCCTGCCTGCAAAAATGCCCTTCGCGAGAAACTCATGTCCTCTCCCCTTTAATGTTCACTATGCGAGCAATCTATCGACGCAGAATTTCTAGACGTTCGGAGGCTTACCGGCAGCGCAACATGTTCGACGTTTAACAATGCCGAACCGGATGATGTGAGCATGAACTTGAGAATATTCGCTGACAAATGATTCGGTGCTTTCCGAATCCTGTTGTTTAAGATTTTCCCGTGTGTCTTGTGCATGCGCCCTAGCGGACCGGGAGTCTATTTTTGGCACGCGCGTCCGATTAGTAAGCGTCTGCCCCCGCTTCGGCTACGGCGTGATCCTGATCGCCCGATCCTCCGCTGACTCCAACGGCCCCGACAACCTTGCCATCACGCTTTAATGGAATACCTCCAGCAAAAATCATGATCCTGCCATGGTTCGAAGCATGAATGCCAAAAAACTGCCCTCCTGATTGCGAATGCGTCGCCAAATCTCTAGTCGCGATGTCGAACGCTCGGGATGTATAAGCCTTGTTGATCGAAATGTTGATGCTGCCAATCCAGGCTCCGTCCATACGTATGTGTGCAACAAGATTTCCGCCGCCATCGACCACGGCGATGTTCATGGGTTGGCCGATCTGTTTCGCCTTGCTCTCCGCTGCCGCAATTACGCGGCGAGCGTCATCGAGAGTCACCATAGTTAAGGGTTCCTCCTCAGGACCGAGAGGCGCGTTTCTCGCGCTTGTCGTACGGTTTCATTTTGGGTTTCGATTTCCCCAAATTTCCGGTGCGCCACTGATGTCTTGAACCTTAAGGCTGCCGCACCCGCTTCGGCTACGGCGTGATCCTGCTCGCCCGGGCCCTCGCTGACGCCAATGGCCCCGACAACCTTGCATCACGCTTCACTGGGATACCCCCAGCAAAAATCATGATTCTTGCATCGTTGGAAGCATGAATGCCAAGAAACTGCCCTCCTGATTGCGAATGCGTTGCCAAGTCTTTTGCCACAATATCGAACGAATGCCGCAAGATTATTCTCTGCGGAACCTGAATGCGTGTCGGAAGGCGTGGAGACGCGAATTTGTCGCAGACCCCGCTCGGCTGCACTGCCTCACTTCCCTAACTTCTCTGAGAACTGCACTTCCCAGTTCACGGCTTGCTGTTGTCCCGGGAAACTAACCGCCAATGAATTGCCTGTCACTTCCTGGCGCACCGTGATTTCGCCGCTTCCCGCCACGCTCGCACGCGCCTTGGCAACTGTAAATCCTTCGGGAACATAGAACCACAGGGTATAGTCGTCCCCAGGAACCGTATCCGAGGCGCCGTACAACCGCTTTTGTGTGCTGTCCCACGTTGTCTTTTTGATCGAGTAAGCGCCGGTAATGTGGCGCGAAGTCCCCACGAGCTGCGGTCCAGGCATCCATGGGTGAATCAAAAAGACACGCGTGTCGTGCGGTTCGATGGTCACCCTCATCCCATCCTTATAAACGCCGGCCGGCTTCTGGTTCCAAGAGTCGAAGGCGATGTAGCTGGCGCCCGCTGGCAGTCCCAGCTTCTCGGCAAAGGAAAGGTCGCGGGTTGCCGTCTCGCTCCGCCAGTTGGTCATTCCCACCACATCATAGACCCCGGAC
>Ga0335070_10002146_pt1 | contig 22986 bp, 25 predicted proteins | sample Lox_Sample_13_FD_206722 | JGI IMG/M metagenome (GOLD analysis project Ga0335070, IMG submission 206722) | Soil microbial communities from Loxahatchee National Wildlife Refuge, Florida, United States - Lox_Sample_1.3 | ecosystem: Environmental > Terrestrial > Soil > Wetlands | place: USA...
TGGGCTGACTCTGTAGCCCGTCACAGTTTGCCCTATAAGTCGATGTCCCAACTCGCGTTAAGAAAGACCTCAAAGACGTCAGCAGGATTCTCGATAGCGGATGAGAAGAGGGCAAGGTCTTTGTTCCTCCTTATCAATACGAATCCTGATTTAATCGCGAGATTTTGCCCCTGACAAAGTCGATGTGTTCTCTCAAGGTGAAGATTTCATCGTAGAAGGCAAGCGGGACGTTCACCTTGTTCACGGCGTTCTCGATCCGATCGAGCCGGGCCCGGTAATCAGGAATCCGCTCGGGCTGAGGGTGGTCCGTGACCTCGGATTCGAGATATTCCAATTCCCCGTACCACCGATAGAATTTCGAGCGATTTCGCCAGGTATAGAGCCAGGGGATGATCCGGAGCAGGGGAAACACGACAAGGACAACCGGGAGAACGATCTGGATCCCCCGTTCGACATAGATGGCTCCCCAGAAGGGGAGATAACTCAAGAGAAAAGGCCGACCGGACTTATAGAATCGCTCCGCCTCGCCGCTCAGGGGAATATCCTGAGACTTTGGGCTGGGAAACTCTCCTGCCCGCTGGAGCCAGCCAGAGCTTCCATGGATCTCCACAGCGGCTTCCAAGAGCAAATAGATGAAGGCCGGATGAAGGCTGTCCCGAGCAATGAGGTTAACGGTCGGCGACAGCAGGTGGATATCCGAAGGAGGGATCTTTTTCTCAAGGTCCAGGATTCCCTTCGGGAGGATCACGTGGGAGAGGGCCGGGAAGAGACGGGAATAGGCCTCTGCCTGGCTGAAATTCATGAGCTTGATGCCCGGGGCGTAAAGGTTCTTCTGGACCAAGACGTTATCCGCCGTGGAGAAGATGATCACGGCATCCACTTGTCCGTCCGTCAGGGCTTGGACTCCGGCGGTTATCGTCAGGTCCAGAAGAACCGTCGGCGGGTCTGCCGCATGGCTTGCCTTTAAGAGGTCCAGTGCGAATTTTCGAACACTGCTTCCCTCGGGCCCGATGGAAATCCTTTTCCCTTTGAGCTCGGAGAGATCGTCATACGTCCGGTCGCCCCTGTAGAAGACCCAAAAAGGCATGTAGCAGATCGCGCCCAGGGAAACGAGCTTTGTTTCCGCGCCGGACCCAGATCCTCCCATCACGAAACCGACATCCACTCCTGTCGCCCTGTCTGTGAGCCGTTTGAGATTTTCCACGGATCCTTCCGAAGGCCGGAGGTCCACATGAACCTGGTCCCGCGCCAGGAACCTGCGGTACCGTTCGCCAAATGCCTCAGAACTTCCACCCGCCATACCCGTGGTCATGACCAGGGTGCGTGCAGGTGCCGGCATGACGTAATGGTAAGCTAATGCAAAAACGATAAGGCCGATCAACAGGGTAGGGATGCCGATGATCAGGAGTTCGCGGGTTGAGATTTCGCTGATTCGTTTTCGGTTCATCTCTTTCTGGCCTTATTCGACTGTTCGCCGCTGACCTGTTCCATCCAGTCGACAACCTTGCCGTCGAGCGCCTGCGCGGTGGCGATACAGGTTATCGCTCTGGTTGTAGTCGCACTCTACATTGGAAATCATTCAGTTCAAGCCCTTCTTCTTCAGAAACTTATACAGCAGGTCTGCGATTTCGAGATTGTTCAGATCCGAGAATGGAAAGTGCGTGTTGCCACGAATGCCTATCTCGGGTAGATGTACGACAGTGATATCACCGCCTCGGCGGTTCACAGCATCCCTCCATACGGGCGGTGGCCTCGCCCAATCCGCTGCTCACGCCTGTGATGACGACGACGACCTTTCTTCGATGTTATTACTCATAATCTTGTTACCTGCTTGTCATACGATCGCTCAGCGACCGGTCATTTGCTCCAGGTTTTCGGGGTACCGAGCCCCTTGGACCGTGATCTTCGAAGAGGCGTTATCGATCTCACGGAGATCGTTCAGCGTTAGTTCGACGGAAGTTGCTCCGATGTTCTCTCCCAGGCGTTCCAGTTTCGTGGTGCCCGGGATTGGAATGATCCACGGCTTCTGGGCGAGCAGCCAAGCGAGCGCGATTTGAGCCGGTGTTGCCTTCTTCCGTTTTCCGATACTGGCAAGAAGATTAATCAAGGCCTGATTCGCTTTGAGAGCCTCCGGAGTAAAACGAGGCAGGGTGCTGCGAAAGTCGGAACTGTCGAACTTAGTATTTTCGTTAAACTTCCCCGTGAGGAAGCCCCTGCCTAATGGGCTGTATGGGACAAAGCCGATTCCGAGTTCCTCCAGCGTCGGCAGCACTTCCTTCTCAGGGACCCTGGTCCAAAGCGAATATTCACTTTGGACAGCGCTGACCGGCTGGACGACGTGTGCGCGACGGATCGTTTGCACTCCTGCTTCAGAAAGGCCGAAGTGCTTGACTTTGCCTTGCTGAATCAGGTCTTTCACCGCTCCCGCCACGTCTTCGATCGGTACGTTCGGGTCAACACGGTGTTGATAGAGCAGGTCGATGACATCGACTTTGAGCCGTTTGAGCGAGCCCTCAGCGGCCTGCTTGATGTGCTCCGGCCGACTGTTCAGGCCCGGCGCACCCTTCATCCCGCGAGGATCGAAATCAGGACTGAGGTCGAACCCGAATTTGGTGGCGATCACCACTTGCTTACGGAAGGGAGCGAGGGCTTCGCCCACAAGCTCTTCGTTGATGAACGGACCGTAAACCTCGGCGGTGTCGAAGAATGTGACGCCGCGTTCAACAGCTGTCCGGAGAAAAGAAGTCATCTCCGTTTTATCTTTAGGCGGGCCGTACGAAAAGCTCATTCCCATGCAGCCGAGGCCGAGGGCCGAAACTTCCAGGTTGCTCTTTCCAAGTTTGCGCTTTTGCATTTTTTCCTCCTATTTTTTTCCTACAACTCCTTAGGACAGAACTATGTCGTAGATTTTGCGCACATCTATTTGCCACCTTGTTGATGACTGTATTATACTGCGAAAAAACAAAGGCGGGTAGACCAATCCTGCTCATTTCTTGCCTAATCGTCCGAATCTTCGATAAATAGGTTGTAAAGCGAAGGGAGGTTTGGTAATATTAGGTGGGAGGTATCAATGCGTAAGCAGGCCGTCAATCAGGCGTTTGAGAATAACAGCTTGGAAGTTGCGCGCGAGGCTTTGGCAAAGAGCATTGCCCAATGGACCGCCGAGGACGGTCCGCTTGTGACCGCGATCCCGGGTTTGTTGGTTTCTCGGCGGTCCGCTCCCACACAGCCAATGAGCTATATGTACGAGCCGAGCATTTGCTTGGTCTCACAAGGGGCCAAGCGGGTGCTGCTCGGAGACGATACGTATGTGTATGACGTGCACCATTTTTTGATCACGTCCGTGGATATACCCACGGTTGTGCAAGTTATCAAAGCGAGCCGGGAGAAGCCTTGCCTGAGTCTCCTGTTGAAACTGGATCAGCGTGAGATTTCGCAGCTGATGGCGGACAGCAATCTTCCCCCCTCGCGTTCGCAGGAATCAAACCGTGGAATGGCGATCGGCGAGGCCACGTTGCCGCTGCTCACCGCCTTTCAACGGTTGATCGACTTGCTTGCTGAACCGAAGGATATCCCGATCCTGGCGCCGATCATCCAGCGGGAAATTCTTTACCGTTTACTTGTGGGCGATCAAGGTGCGCGTCTGCGCCAGATGGTGTCGGCGGGAAGCCAGAGCCATCAGATCGCGCAGGCAATCGATTGGCTAAAGAGTCACTACACCCTACCTCTACGTATCGATGACCTTGCAGCTCACGTCCATATGAGCACCTCAGCCTTCCATCACCACTTTCGGCGGTTGACGGCCATGAGTCCGCTGCAGTACCAAAAATGGTTGCGTTTGAACGAAGCGAGGCGGTTGATGCTCACGGAGCATTTCAATGCAGCGACCGCGGCGTTCCAGGTCGGCTATGAGAGCCCCTCCCAATTCAGCCGCGAGTACCGCCGTTTTTTTGACGAGCCGCCGTCACGCGACATCACGTACTTGCGTCAAACGGCCGACAGTGCGAGAGTCTATGGCTCCAGGCAATTCATTTGACAGACCCTGCAAAGGCTTCAACGAGTAGTTGTTGACGAGTGTTGTCCGATACGAAGATATTCTCCATCGCATTCATCCTGACATCCAAACGTAACTACAAAGCCTCAGAATTTGCAGAAGTATCCTATAGGAAACCTTATTGAGGCGGGGCGTCTTTCTCTTCCCGTTTTGGGTCAAGGGGAGGGTCGCAGGAAGAGGAAGACCACTTTCGGCATGTGTCAAAAAGCTATGATTCGATTTAGAATCATGCGGAAGCGGAAGAGATGCCTTCTTTCTTCTTAGGAACGATGGCGTTCACCACCAGCTCGGCGAGCCCCACGACATTCACGTTCAATTTGTAATGTTCGTTCAACTGCCCAAGCTGGTGCCGGCAGTTGTCACAGGAAGCCACGACGGTCTCGGCGCCCGTGGCATGGATCTGCCGTGCCTTGGGTTCCCCGGCCTTCAACCGGACCTCGTCGTAGTCTGGCAGGGCAACCAGACCACCACCGCCACCGCAGCAGATGCTCTGGCGCCGGTTGGGTGTCATCTCGCGTAAGTCTTTGACACAGGCCTGAAGGATCCGTCGAGGCTCCTCGAACAGACCTCCATTTCTGCCCAAATTGCAGGAGTCGTGATAGGTTACGGAAATGCCGTTGTTCCGTGAGGGGTCGAGCGAGACGCGGCCCAGACGGATATATTCGTCCATGACCTCCAGAATACTGCGCACCCTGAATTTCCAGGGCCTATCGAACCACTTCGGCGCCTCCCACCGGGAGGTGGCGTAGGCATGGCCGCATTCTGTGACGACGACCTCTTCCACTTCGAGCCTTTCGGCCTCTTTCACGATTCGCTCTGTAATGCGTTTCGCCCGCACCGGATCCTGGAGGAAGACACCGTAGTTGGATGCTTCAAACATACTCATCGTCCAGGAGGTCCCGGCGTGGTAGAAGATCTCAGCTTCGGGCATGATGGTGTGAGCACCGGAAAGGGGGACGTAGAGAATCTGGGCGCCCTTGACATCTACCGGAATACGGGCCTTGAGGTCGCCGATCTTTGCCCGGAGTTCTTCCTCCATGGACTTGATCTGCTCCATGAAAAATTCTTTGAAGAATTCCATGTTCTCTTCACGGGAGATGGCGGCGTCGGCCAGCTCCCGCAGGATCTCGGGAGACTTCCCGACCGCGTTCAAAACGCCACGGGCCGTGGCCATGACAAGGGGCGTGTCCACTCCCATGGGGCAGTTCACGATACATCTCTGACACAGCGTGCAATCCCGGAAAGCGGCATCAACCCATCGGTCCAGTCCCTCCTCGGTCAACTCACCGGCTCCGACCCACCAGGGCAGGATGCGACACAGCCAATCGTGCTCCTTTTTCATGACCCTTCTCACGTGCTCGGCCTTGGCCACTGGGCTGACCTTCGGGTCCTGAGTGGCCATATGGTAGTGACACTGGTCAATACACATCCCACAGTGGACACAGAGGTTGGAGGATGCCACGGCCATGTTGCGGGTATACCGCTTTTTCAGTTCTTCTTCGGCCTTCTGGATGATGTTATTCTCTTCGGTCATGACATTGCCCTCCGGGGCGTAATGATTCCTCGTCGGCCAAAACGGAGCCCGAAGAAGGCGCGTGCAAAGAACCATTGGACATAGTGAGAGATCTTGCTGAATGGGACATAGAACAAGAAGGCGGCGGTGGTGATGAAATAGGCTTTCATCCAGCCTGAAGACCCGGTGACTAAGGCCATGACGGTGAAAAGGAAGAAAATCTCCACGCCTGCCAGCGAGAAATAGTCGTCCGGGGTGTTGACCAACCTTAGATCAGGGGACATGGTCCTTCTCCAGAGCTTCAGAACTCCCATCACGAAGGCTCCTGCTACAAGGACGGCCATGGCCAGGCTGATATCGCGGGTCATCACCGATGGAGCAAAAGGAATGGTGAAGGTGGCCAGGATCGCTGCCCCAGCCCCCAGGTGATAGATTGCAAACTCGATCCAGCGCCAGAGATGACGCCGGGTGCTCTCCATCGACCAGGGGAGAAAAAGCGAGGCATAAGAATAAATCACTCCTAATTCCTGGGACCCTTTCAGGGGAGCGACCTCGCGGGGTCGTGGGAGGCGCAGGATCTGATAGATCTTGAAGAGGTAGGCTAACGCGAGCCACGAAAGGGCAAAAATCTGGAGGTCGAACTTCACGAATTTTAGAATTGCATCTTCCATGAGAGCACCCCTTACTTATTCCTTTTGACCCAAAAACGGATGACTTTTCCTTCCTTTTGAGTCTTTAACATCTCGTTGCCGGTCGTCTTGGCCCACGCGGGGATATCGATCATAACCCCAGGGTCTGTCGCGGAAGCTTCGATCACTTGTCCGATCTCCACCTGTTTGATCGCCTGGCTGACCTTGACAATCGGAAGGGGACAGAGAAGCCCTTCCAGGTTGAGCACCAAATTCGCATTGATTTGTTCAGTCATTATTCTTTCTCCTTTCTTATTTACGTAAATTGTTATTTTTGTTAGGGCTCGAAATGGGTGATCTCGGCAATCTGCTCTAAGCGACCCAGGAGCGCCAGTCGCTCTTCCCCGATCTTCGAGAAGGTGTCAGCCACCTGCTTCACCAACCGCGAGAGGCGCGGTATTTGGTCCGTCTGGATCGTGCGGACCCCGGCAGCGGCCGCGTGCAGACTCTTTTCCGGCAGGTCCAATTCGGATGCCATCCGTGGAAGGTTCTTTCGCCAATCGAAATCGTTACGCCCCTCTCCGCCCCGAAGGTCTAGCTGGCAGCTCACGACAGTCGCCACCCATTTCCCCTTGGTCGTGATCCGGCTGCCGACGCCCAGCAGGCCGGCGTGGCAGGTGCCCACTCCCCCCTTGTCCACGCCTTTCCAAAAAGCCGAGCACCGCCGCTTGCCTTCCTCGCTTGAGAGGACGGTCTGACAAAAATCGCAGCCGTTACTAACTTCTGTGAGCATTTGCCCTTCAATATCGGTGGTCACTGTAGCGATATCCATGGCATCGGCGAAGATAGACTGAACGGCTTGGATGCAGCTGATCGGAAAAATTCGAGATGCCTGTTCCCCGTTCTTTCCTGATCCATCGGCCGCCAGGGACTGGAGGTCGAAACATCGCCCCCGGATCCACGACTCTACATCGGATCGGGGAAAACGCCACTGCCCACCGACCTTAAACCCCTTGAGACGGCCATCTCCGAGCATCCGGTAGATAGTGATGCGATCAACCTTTAGAATTTCTTCGAGCTGATGAGTGGTAAGAAGGTCGTTGATGTTGTTCATTTCCATTTAAAAGTGAGATTAGCTCGTCCAAATGCATTTGTCAATAGAATTGTTATTTAATGTTATAAAAAGTTATAACAATTTATTACAAACAGATTTGCAATTAGTTAACAATATGCATACAAAGGAATTCTAAGATAGCGAGGAATGACATCTGTCCTGTTAATGAACAGTATATGAAGGCCCCATTTTGTGGAAAGATACTATTTAAATCCCTTGGAGAGGTAAACAGGGTGGATCAATAGGACTTGGGTAGGCTTATTAGCCAGTTCTTCAGGCGGTTCCACAAGGTGAGTTTTTCGAAGACATAAAGCCCCTCTCGCGTTTTCAGAGAGACCGTTTTGCCGATCTTCAATTCGTTCGGGGAGCGATAATCCGGATTACAGGCCATCACCACCGGACCTCCCTTGGTTTTGACAAGGCCAAGAGTGAGGGGCGAGCGGAATCCTTCCGGAACGGCGTAAAGGGTGGTAAATGTTTCCAGTGTTCCAACTTCCGCGGGGGGCGGAGAAAGGATCCTTTTTTTCGGGACGCTCTTTTCGCACTGATCCTCTTGGTTCCAGCCTTCCTGGAATGGAATCGCGCCTGCTTTGGGGATTCTCTTCCTGTCGCTGCGTTCAAGGATCGTGACGAGATTGTTATTCCCCAATCCCCCAATGCTGTGAGCCAATCCGATCTCTGCCCTCTCCAATTGTCTCTCCGTTCCTGCCTCCCCTCTGAGTTGATAGACGATCTCTACCAGCTGAGCTAAGCCCGAAGCACCGACAGGATGCCCTCTGGCCTTCAGCCCTCCGGATGGGTTGACGGGAAGCCTTCCTCGAAGAAGCGTGACTCCCTCTTCCAAAGCCTTCCACCCTTCCCCGGCGGAGAAAAAACCTAAATCTTCCGTCCCGATGATTTCGAAGGGGGTAAAGGCATCATGGACCTCCGCGAACTGAATATCCGAAGGATTGAGCTGACTCATGGCGTAAGCCTTATGAGCCGCTTCCCTCGTTGAGTTGAAAGAGGTGAAAGAGGCGCGATGTCCCACGGCAGACGTATCCGTGGCATGGCCAATGCCAGAGACCTTAATCGGAGTGGGCTGAGAGGTCAGGACCATGGCCGAAGCCCCATCTGTAATCGGTGCACAATCATAGAGGCGGAGGGGATAGGAGACTATCTGGCTCTCCAGGTAATCATCTTTTGTAATGATTTTTCTGAATTGAGCATAAGGGTTGAGGTAACCGTTGGAGTGATTCTTGACAGCCACCTGGGCAAGAATGTCCTCAAGTTTCAGTTGTGAAAGATTGAATTCTCTCGCATACTTCTGGGCAATCATCGCAGCCAGGGCAGGCATGGTCGCGCCGTACCTTCGTTCAGAACGATCGATTGCCTCGGAAAGAATCCGTGTGGTTTTGGCTGTGGGGAGGTGCGTCATTTTTTCGCCGGCGAGGACGAGGATGTGTTTCATATGGCCAGAGGCCACGGCATAGAACGCCGTTTCAAATGCGCCTGCCCCCGTAGAGGAGGCGGTTTCCACTCGAGTGGATGGAACACCAGCAAGCCCGAGGGTATCGGTCAAAAGGGCGGCAAAATTGGAATCCCCGACAAATTCCTCGACACTCATGACCCCTATGTAGATGGCGTCAACCCGCTCCAATCGGGCTTCCTTTAAGGCTGTAGAGGCTGCTTCTGCCATCATCGCTTCGAGAGGCTCTTTTGATCTCCCGAATTTTGTCATGCCCGCGCCTGAAATATAAACATCCATCGTTCTCTCCAAGCTCTCTCCCGAATCTTACAACAAAAGACTCCATTTTAACAGACGGACTCAAAAGGGATACATACCCTTTTCTAAAAAGTTGGACGAGGTAAAAAGATAAATCAAAGTTCAGAATTGCTTCCCCGGTCACCCCACGAAGCTTCCAAAGAGAGGCATAACAACCTACCAGAATCAGACAGTTGTCAAGCACATTTAGCGTGTAACATATTAACATTGTTAGATTTTGCCTTGTGAAAAAAAATCTTTTGACCTCGTTTGAAATGGATATTATATTATGGTTAGATCTAATGTTGAATCTGAGCGAGCTTTTGCAGCTTTTATAGATAGACTCTAAGAAAAGTTTTTCCCTCCTTCAAAAAGCCGACACGAAGAATTCGTTCAACATTAAGATCAAATTCCAGGGGCTGACACGAATGGACGAGATCAGTTATCAGAAATTTCTGACCACAAGGATTGGCGACCTGGAGCTGGAAGTCAATGAAGCATTAGCTCCTTCCCTTAAAAGATTGAAGAAGGAACTTCGGGAGCATCGAATCCTCCTGTGGCCCGATTTTTATCTCGGGAACGAGTGGGGATGTGTAAATAAGAAGATTTCAATCAGCATCCCGTTCTATTTAGCCATGCCTGAATTGAAAGACCTTGAAGGAGACACGCCCACTCATGAGGAAACGATAAAAATTCTGCGCCACGAAACAGGCCATGCGGTGAATTATGCCTATAAACTCTGGCAGCGAAAAGACTGGAAGAAGACCTTTGGCGATTTTCACAAGAAGTATCGTGATGGATACCTCTATCGGGTGAATCCTTGGTCGAAGAGTTATGTCAGACACCTTCACTACATGGGGGATCCTCACTACGCGCAAAAGCACCCGGATGAGGATTGGGCAGAGACGTTCGCCACCTGGCTTGACCCGAGGTCACACTGGGGAGTCAAATATCGAAATTGGCCCACCGCCTTGGAGAAATTATCGTATGTGGACCGCCTGATGGAAGAGATCGCGGGCAGGGAACCTTTGAACGTAGCGATGAAACAAGAGGGCAAGTTTACGACGATTGAAGAAACGGTAACCGAGTGGTGGGGTTTAAACGGGGAAATCCTGGACCAGGAGCTCCAGGAATATTTAACCGATATGAACGAGCTCTTTGTCAGGCCGGGAAACGGATGGAAGGATCTTCTCCCGGCGTGGAAGTTGATTCAAAAATATGCAAGGGCCCTCACGGAGCGCGTGAGTCTCTGGATCTCTGGGTCGAATAAACACACCCTTCGAAAAAGGCTTCGCCGATGGGAAGCCATCTGCAGGAACGAATCCTTAGGATACCTTCCGGGAGATGAGGAAAGGAAAGTGATTGAGTTGACCACCCTTCTGACTTACTATGTGGTCGATGGAATTCACCACTTTCGCAACTGATCTCCTCTCAGAGACCCATTCAATTTCCGATTTCGGAATTCGGATTGTGCTGGAATAAGTAAGTGGGAAGACAGCGGCGTCTTGACGACCTGAGAAGCTGCTGAAAAAATCACCATTCCAGGTTGCTCAAAAAGGGCCAGATGCAAGGCCCCCGCGACGCTTCTCACCTGCCGGTCAGGCAGGCAATCCTGAGAGTGGCGTTGCGACGAATAAGGAGCGACATCTTGCCACGCCGACGAGTTGGTAAGTCGGCCAGAGGCGTACTCGACTGTACGCTGCAAAGACGAAGGATGAGGGAAACGCAGCAGATAGCCATTTTTCAGTAACCTGCTAATTCCCCTAAAGGATGACCGTCTTCTTGATGGTTTTGACGATTTCCTCGGGGTCGTCGATCAGCTGGAGGATTTCCAGATCTGTGGGAGAGATCTTTCCCTCCCGAAGCACCGTTCCTTTCATCCAATCCAGAAGGCCTTTCCAGTAATCTGACCCGACCAGGATCACCGGGAAAGGCCGAATCTTGTGAGTCTGAATGAGTGTAACGGATTCAAACAATTCATCCATCGTCCCGAAACCACCCGGAAGAATGATATAGGCGACTGCATATTTGACAAACATCACCTTCCGAACAAAAAAATAGCGAAACTTCAAAGTAAGATTGGCATAAGGATTGGGCTTCTGCTCCAAGGGGATCTCGATGTTGAGGCCGATGGAATTGCCCCCGGCAAAAGCGGCGCCTTTGTTGGCGGCCTCCATTACTCCGGGTCCTCCTCCTGTGATCACGCCGAAGCCATTCTCCACGAGGAGCTGGCCGATTTGTTCTGCCTTCTGGTAGACCTCGTCCCCGGGCCGGACTCGTGTGGAACCGAAGATACTTACCGAAGGATGATATTTCCCCAGGGCTTCAAACCCTTCTACGAACTCCGCCATGATGTGAAACATTCTCCAGGATTCACTGGCAGCAATCTCATTGATGATATACTGCTTCTCGTTCATGAATTCTCCTTTTCCACCCCCACCTCTGCCCTCGGACAGGCTTTCCTTCCCCTATTTTACAGATAGAGAAAGGGGGGGATGGTCGCTTATTTTTGTTGATAATTTAAGCATTTTATATTAGGAAAAGGAGAGTTTCAAGTCAAGGATGGGAAGAGGTTGATCCCCCGATGTGGTGGAGGCAACTCGGGGAGGTCCGCCAGAAACTAAAGGAGCTGGAGAAGGAAATCGAATAGGAGATGAAATCATGGGAAAATCCGTTTGGTTCGGTTGGAAAGTCCTGGTCTTCTTCAGTTTGTTCTGGACGTTTCAAGAATGTCTGGCGGGCGTGACTGTGGAACAGGTGGTGAGAGATCAAGACGGAGTCGCGTCAAAAGCCCTGCTCTTTCTTTCGGGCACCCAGTTTCGAACCGACCATCTGGAGCGTGGGCTGACCACCGTCCTCGACTTCAAAGGGGATCGATTGGTGATGATCGATCACCGGTCCAGGAATTATGTCGAAGTCAAGCTCTCCCGGTGGGAAAAAGATGTGGCAAGAAAGCTTAAGGAACAATCCCCTGGCGAGAAGCCGAAGAAAAGAGAGATCATCGTGAGAAAGACCGGAAAGAAGGCTGTCATCAACGGTTTTCAGACCGAGCAGGTCGAGATACTGGCCGGGGGTGATTTGATCGAGGAGAACTGGGTAACCCGAGACGTCGAGATGAAAGAGATCGAACCGGTGATGGATCGGGTGGCCCAGGTGTTTTCAAAAGATTTCCGGCACGAGATGAGAGAAGGCCGGGAAATCTACGAGAAACTCAAGCCCTTTGGCTATCCGGTATTGGTTAAAGACTATACGATGGCCTACGGGTTGGGCGCGATTGATCGGGTGGAAGTCAAGAAAATAGAGAAGAAAGAGTTGAATGACGAAGTCTTTCTTCCTCCCGCCGGTTATCAGCGGATCACTCCGAAGTAATACTTTGATTAACAAGCCGAATAATCTGTCCTGATCAGTATTTGAGTTGACAGACAGAGTCAAGATAACCCTTCAAGCAGCTTCCACTTACAAAGGTGCAATGATAGCTCGATCTTAGTGATGATAGTTATCGTTTTTGAAATATTGAAACAAAAGGGAAGATCGTTATCTGACCTGAATACATGGATGGACGCGATGAAACAGGATGGAAAAAGGAATTGGAGTCCCCTTTCTTATAGAACTCCCTTCGACGATGCTTTCTATTTCTTAGCTCCCTTCCGTATTTGTTCCCGGTCTAATGCTTCGAGAAGAAGTCTTATTGCCTTATCCTTCTGAGTTCGATGCCGAAAGGGTAAATGCGGATTGATTTTATACCTCACTTGCCTTCCCTGTTTGGACTTTTTGATATATCCCTCTGATTCGAGATCAGAAACAATATTCCTTACTGACCTTTCGGTAATCCCTATAAGGCTTGACAGCTCTCGCCCAGTTATCAACGGGTGTTTAGCCAGAAAAAAAATTGTTATCGCATGATTTGTAAGAAATGTCCATGATCCCATACTGGCGCCTCCAATAATTCTGCATTGAATTTTCGAAACACCATTCAGTTCATTACATAAAAAAAGCCGCTACACTCCGTGTGGAGATAGCGGCCCGGCTATCAAGCTTTTAACCTCCAGAAATACTTAAATATCTCTGGACCCGTTAGTTCCTATTCAATTTAAGATTAAGTAACCAAATTTCCTGTAGAACATTTTAAATTAAAAGTTCTTCTCTGGCAATTCCCTCAGTTACGGGATTTAATTCCCCTGTTCTTAGCCAGACTGCTTGTAGGTAATCGTCAGCATCTTCGTTTCCGTGTCCTTACCTGATTTAGCGACAACGGTAAGGACATTGCTCCCCTCCGTCAACTTGATTTCAGCGGAGAACTTACCGCTTTTAACGGGTACCACCACGTCATTAATCTTCACCTCAGCCTTTTTAGTAACCGATCCACTTACCGTGACCGGAGACGCACTCACGGTAGCCTTATCCTGAGGTGTGTCTACCGTCAGCGCTAGGACCATCGCACTTTCCGTGCAAGCGGTCATTGGCAAAACCAATAGAGCAATCAAGAGTGAAATACGAAGTAATTTGGATAGACTATTCATAGTCAGCTCCTTTCTCCTTTATGAGGTTTACACCCTACATTAGCAAACTTTATTTCATGAAATATGTTTCATGAAATATATTGCATTATTATTAAGTTGTCAAGGACTTCTTTTGGGGTATGTCCTTTGGGTAAAGTAGCCTGGGGAGAAGGAACGTTATTAGGACATTACCAATTGCCGTTTGGAATCTTCTACTCCGGAATAAAAATGAACAATCGATGTTTCAGGAAGAACTCAATGCCACACTTTACGGTGTCTGTATAGTCAAATCCTGACTTCCACAAATAATCCCCGAGTGAGGTTGGCCATGGACGATTGCCAGCTCGCCGAAGTCTTTATCCAGTGTTATTAAGACTCTCATACCGTTTTCATCACTGTATCCCTCTATATCCCAACACCATATCTCGCGATCTTCTTCTTAGCCTTGAATTAGCTTTTTCCATTCCGGCGTGTCACCCCACCGCGCTAGCGGCCCCAGTCTTTAAAAGGGCGTTTCACCGCGTCTTCGTGTTTTTCTTTAGTTCTTCGTCCCCGTTTCCCATTCTCTTGCGACGCCGGAATTTAACGCGGCTCGACGGGGCTTCACAACACGATCTATTGTCTCACCTGCCGCCAACTCGGCCACGCGGAGATCGTATGCGGTTTGCAGGTTAATCCACGATTGTGCATCCGTGCCGAAGTACCGCGCCAGGCGTAACGCCGTATCCGCTGTGATGCCGCGCCGCTCGCGCACAATATCGTTGATGCGGGCGGGTGTCACGCCCAATGCGTGGGCCAAAGCGGTGGCCGACAGCCCCAGCGGCAGCATGTAATCCTCGCGCAATATCTCGCCCGGATGAATAGGACGCATACCGTTCTTGATCATGATCACGCCTCCTTAATGGTAATCTGCAATCTCAACATCGAATAGATCTCCGGCTGTCCAGGTAAAGCACACAGGCCACTGTTCGTTGATACGGATCGGCGTGGGCATCGCCTCTCTACCACAAAAACTCTTGATCGTCAGTTTTTTTATATATCGATATTCGATATATTACAAGTCCGATGGTGGTTTGAGGGTCTGTTGAATGTTGCGGTCTGACCCCGGTTGCTTTCCATCCGGAATTTAGGATGAATCCCGCACAAGTCTGAAAAATATAAAAAAATAAGATTATTTCAAAAAAGTAAGAAATATATTATAATGGGAGAAAATAGTAAAAAGGAGGACAAAATGCCTATCTCCGTACTTACCTCCAAAGGCCAGATGACCATCCCAAAAGAGGTCAGGAAGGCCTTAAACCTCCACCCTTCCGAAAAGGTGATCATCGTGGTCGAGGGCAACCAGGCAATTATTCAGCCGTTAAAGGGAAATCTCCTTGACATCGGTGGCTCCGTGAAGATGACGGACAGAGAAAAGCCAACCGATTTCAAGAAAGTCAGGGAAGAGGTCAAAAAGCGAATTGCCAGGAGAGTGGCCACGAGGGGTTGAATCCATGGAGAATAAATTCGTCGACACCAATATATTTCTGAGATATCTCACCAAAGATGATCCTTCGAAGTATGAGAGATGCAGGACGATGTTCAAGAAGGCATTGGAAGGGGAAATAGCCATTTCAACATCGGGCATGGTGATTGCCGAGTTGATAGGGACACTCCTGTCTTATTACAAGGTGCCGAAAGCACAAGTCATTGAAAAGGTTTCTGTGATTCTGGGTACTGAAAATCTATTCATCCCTGATAAAGATGCTCTGGCAGATGCCCTTGTCCTTTATGCGAGGAAAAATATTGATTTCATTGACGCCTACAACGCGGTCTTTATGAAAAATCATGGTCTCCGCGAAATCTACTCGTACGATGAAGATTTTGAGATGATTGAAGATCTCCGGAGACAGGAACCGTAGATCGGAATCTCCTGATTCTTTCTTCAACGTGTCTCCCACCGCGCTAGCGGCCCCAGTCTTTAAAGGGGCGAATCTCCCTATCTCCCCATCTTTTCCTTTTCTTTCCAGGTCCGTACAATCCAACAGATCTAGAGCATTTTTGGCCAATTCTTAACCAACCCAATTTTTTTCACCATTGGAATACCTTTTAAATCAAAAAGTTATAAACAAACCCCTCTGGCACAAAAAATGCTTATTATTGTCACAATGATTCATTTCTGGTATAGTGGGAGCAATCCCATAGGGAGTGTGGGTGATTCTTAAAAAATACGCGACAATAAATTTGCCCTTTTCTCTATGTTTTTTTACGAACACGCTCGCGGACACGATCACAAGGGGAGAGAACTCCGGAGTAATTGAAAGTTAGTGCGGATGAGATTTCTGAGAGACAAAATTAACTCGAAGAATTCAACAACGCCTCCTCTGACACACTAACTGTGAATTTCATATGATTGAAAAGAAATCCCAGATTGTCCCTCTCTTTTCTCTAGAAGCTCGTATAAAGCGATCTCTAAGAAGGCACCTACGGAATATAGGATTTTCTCGTACGCATACCGGCCTGCTTCAACCTCCCAGCGAATCAAAAGAATCGATTAGAAATCTCCACCGCACTCAACGGAACGATCTCCTGAGAAAAGAGAGAAATTTCGTCACAAGATCATGGCCCAAACTCAAGAACTATTTTGCCAACGGAACGGAAATTTTACCTGAGAAAATTGACCCCGAGTTGGAATTAATTGAGGGGGGAACTTGGCAATCCGATCTTTTCCGACTGGCGTGTTTGACATGGAGCGTTCCAGTCTCACAAGGGTATGGGCGACGATTAAGGTTTTTGGTGTGGGATAAATCCAATGGAAAACTCATTGGCTTGATTGGGCTCGGAGATCCAGTTTTTAATTTGAAAGTGCGAGACCAACTGATAGGCTGGAACTCAAGTCAGAGGAAGCGTCGCTTGGTGAATCTGATGGATGCTTATGTCTTAGGAGCTTTACCACCATATAACTTTCTTCTCTGTGGAAAAATGATTGCTTGCTTAATCCGTACGAAAGAGGTTCGCGACTATTTTCTTGCCAAGTACAACGATTCCAAAGGGATCATCTCCAGGCAGCGCAAGCAACCAAGATTGGTTGCTGTTACTACGTCGTCAGCACTTGGCAAATCCTCATTATACAACCGATTGGCCCTTAACGGCGAACGGTACTTTCAGCCGATTGGCTATACAGCTGGGTGGGGTCACTTTCACGTCCCGGCATCGTTATTTATTCTTATTAGGGAATATCTAAAATCAAAAGGCCACAAGTACTCTTTCAACAATCGTTTTGGGCAAGGGCCCAATTGGCGCTTAAGGGCAATTCGATACACTCTTTCATCACTCGATCTCAATCCTAATCTGCTTCGACATGGCATCAACCGCGAAGTATTTCTGTGCCAGCTCTCTTCCAATTCCACACGCTTCCTTGTTGGGAAAACCAAGCGGGTACTGTACAAAGGATTACTCTCTGCTTCCAAGGTTGCACAATTATCGCTCACACGGTGGGTATCGCCGCGCGCAGCGCGGAGACCTGAATTCAAATCTTGGAAAATAGAGAATACCTTGGAAATGTTAAGGCCGACAAAGTCTAATGGACTTCATACACAAGAAATCATCGGGAAGGACATCCAACGTGGCTCTCGCTAATTTCAACTTGGAGGCTCTCCGGGAAAAAGTTTTATTGGCATATAAAGCTGATGATCCGCTTCTGAAGAAATTTCGTGAGTATGCCGGCCACTTGAGCGCCAATATACGATCGCTTCGGACATATTCAGTTAATGCGGTCTCATTTGTTTCATCTGACGGTGGAGACAATCGACTTACATTTAACCCCGCGGTCGTGGAACTAGTGAGGGTGGTGGATTCTCGCGGAAATCAATGTGCTTTAGATGCAATTGCCAGCAGTGCCCATGCTAGCGAACTCAATGAACGAATAAGGCCAGAGAATCCGTCTCTTGTTGAACCACTTTATAGACTCTGCAGTGATCTGGGTGTTCAGGTAACGGACCTGTCCTATCTGCTTAATGGTATGGGTGACCCTGGGAAGAGTACCGGTGCCGTTAGATGTTATCGCGATGTTGTGGAGTGGGCTGTGCTGTACGATCTTATTACTAACCCCACGATTCAGTGGGGTGGCGATACCATCCTAATCAGGGACGGATTGCTTCGGACCAAGTCATTCAAGAGGGAGATCTTTCCGCAGATAGATCAGAAGATTCGCGCAGGAGTCAGAAGACACCAAAATCGAAATGTCAGTCTGTCCCTGGTTGGGGTTGCCAAGCAGAGCGCTGTACTTGGAAGGTTGGCCGTCGCCTTAGAACTTGAAGCAACCTTCCACAAACCGTATCCATGTTTTGCTGAGGTTCCAGAAGCGATAGAAGAAGATTGTTATAACTTTGATCTTACATGGCTAAGAACCTATGAGACGGCTGAACCCCAAGATGACGGAAGGAAGCTTTATCAGTCAATGGGCAAAATGTATCTTGTTAAGTTTGGTGACCGTCCATTCGATCCAGTGTGGCCGGTGGATGTTGCTGTCTGGCAAGCACCAAATGTTGAAAGAATCTTGGGCCAGCTTACAGTTGATGCCCAGCAAGGATTCCCAATTCCGGACTACCCAATGAGCATTCAAAAGGCTCATGATTTTGCCAAGCTTACTGGTTTGGAGATTGAGATTCTACAGGATCTGCTGATTCAGGGGATAGCGCAAAATCTCACCCTTGATGAGTCAGAACGGTTGCTTCGCATGAAGCACTTAGGGAAATCATTAGCTGCGTTGAGATATAAGGAGGGATAATGCTCTTCTCTAACTCACAAGTAATGGGAACTTTCAAAGGTTTTAATGAACGCGGATTGGAGTTTGCTGCGGAAATCATTGCACCATACGATGCTAGTATGTTAGAGCGTCCACAGCTTGGTCAGTTCTTACTCATTGAACTTGGCTCGGTGGAAGAAGCTGCGTTGGGAAGAATCACCCGTTTCGTACCCTCAGGGTTACTAGCAACGGCAGAGGGTGAAGATTATGTGAACACGATGCAACGCCGGCAGCAAGCTGTCCCTGAAGATCTAAAACAGCAGCGCCTTAAATATCGAGTTCAAGTGAAGCTGCTCGGCGCAGTGAGGGTTGTGAGGGAAAATGGAAGAGAGAAAATCATTTATATACCGTCTCAGAGAAGGTTGCCACATCTTGGGGCGAAAGTTGCATTGCCGAGTTCTCAAGTTCTGGCAGAATTGTGCAAGTTGAGCAAGGGTGAAACCGATTTGGGCAATTTCGTCTTGGGTGAGTTCGTTTATTCGGGAGCAGGGTCGCCTAGCGTCAATCAGGTGTTGCGTCCCACAGATCCACCCATGTCAGTTAAGTTCGACATCAGGAATTTGGTTTCAAGAAGGTCAGTAGTATTCGCGAGAGCTGGCTACGGAAAATCAAATCTCATCAAATATCTCATCTCGGAATTGTACAAAAACGGCCAGCCAAGAACGGAGACAGGGCAAAACGTCGGAACCTTGATTTTTGATGCCGACGGCGAGTACTTCTGGCCTGATAGAATTAAAAGTCGCCCTGGCCTTTGTGATGTTCCTCACTTAGGAAATCACATTGTAGTGTTCACGAACAGGCAGCCAGGAATCCCATACTATGGTAGCTGGAAAGCTGGCGAAGTCCGAATTGATATACGTGACCTTCCACCTCGTGATGTGATCGGGATTTCGGTATCTTCTGATCGTCAGGAGCAGCAAAACGTTTTAAAGCTGAAAAGCCTCACTGATACGAACTGGCGTCAATTAGTTGACCTAATCCAGGCGCATCACCTCCTAGCATCAGACAATGATATGGGGCGTCTGATGGGTTATCCTCCAAACCAAATTGCGAACAGCGCAGCCGAAATTGCTGCAGCACGAAGCAACATGAACAACATTGTCCGACTTCTGCACGATCCTAATAGCCAACTCCTCAGTGGGACTCTTCAGGCTCTGACAGAAGGACATATTGTTGTCATCGATATTAGTTTACTGAGTTCGACTGCCGGAAACACAATAGCAGGGTTAATCCTTAGGAGGATATTTTCACACAACCAGGAGAATTTCACAGGAGGTCAAGCCCCCATTCCGGTTGTGACTGTAATTGAGGAAGCCCAAAGCGTGCTTGGGAGAAGTCTAGAAGAATCCAGTCCGTTTGTGGAGTGGGTCAAAGAGGGGCGCAAGTACGATCTTGGTGCAATATTGGTTACACAGCAGCCGGGTGCAATGGCTCCAGAACTACTTAGCCAGGCAGACAATTGGTTTTGTTTCCATTTGCTCTCAGAAGGGGATGCTGGCGTGTTAGGCAAATACAACTCACATTATTCTGATGATATATTGGCCCACCTAATCGGTGAACCAATTCCGGGGAACTGCTTCATGTGGAGCGCCCCACTGCAACCTTTTGTTCTACCTGTCCGAGTTAGAAGTTTTGAAGAACTTTACCATGCTAATGTCAAGCATGATCCTGCAACCGAACCGGTGAAGGAAACTCCTGCACAACGAATCCACAAAGATGTTTCAAACCGACTAGATGACCTCGCACAGAAGCTAAGAGAGTCTCTCAAAACCCCTGGTGTGAAGTTCTGTGAAATTCCTAAAGTAGGGACCGGCATTTATAAAGGCCAATTGTATCATTTAATTAAAGAAATCAAATCGCTGAACGACTATGAGAGTGAAAACCAGTTAATGGAACCGCTTTTGTCAAAAATTCTTGGTGGTGTCACCCCTAAGTTATCTTCCCACAATAATAGAGAATATTATGTTGCAGGCAAAGAGGACTGGGAGAGAGCACTGGGCACGAGCATTCACACGACGCCGATACAAGCATAATTTTAACTCACAGGAATTGTTCCCTTGCGACATCGGTGTAAGGTCTTGAATTGTGAATTAACGAAAGATAATTACAAAGGTGTCATCCATAAGGAAGTTGGCCCTGCCCATTGAAATGAAGAAGAGGAGATGGATGAATTTTGATTTCCCTTTTCCTGATTTCGACCGGACTGACCAAGCATGTCACGCACGAACCGGTCGCGATGACCTCAGGGTTGGTGTTAAAATGGCAAATCCGGTCAAAGAAGACTTTATATGTGAATCTCCATTTTCGTTTTCAATCTTTTCAAAAGGTTGGAATTTATGAGCGGGCGAAAGAGGTCAATCCCGCATAAAAAAAGAGGAACCGGGGATTTTATTTTGGTCCTCTGGCTCAGGAGTAATAGAAAGGATTCTGTAGGGCCATGGTTATGGTGAAAATCGGTTTGGCTGTAGATTCTTTCTAGAAAGGTGATTGAGAAGGTTTATCAAAGAGTGTAATAGACCCTTACAAAAGAGGCGTTTTGGACATGGCACCAATTCCGCATCCGGAAAAGTTCCTTGAAATTCGTGTCAACAACGTTACTTCAATCCCACCTTTAACGGCTGCATGCGCTGGCTACGAGGTTGGTAAGTGGCGTTGTGAACAACTTGCAAAACACACCTTACAATGGCTACCCGAGTTTGCCTTGCGTTACTCCGAATGGAGTAACCTTACGCACAGCGATGCAGTAGCCAAGGTCGCTAAGGCTGCGCTTTTGATATCTGAGTCAGAGGATTACAAACGTAGGGGCGAGTTCGGAGAAATCCTGCTCCATATTCTCCTCCGTCAACACATCGGCACTATTCCTGCCATTTCGAAAGTGTTTTTTAAAGACTCTAGGAACGACACGGTGAAGGGCTTTGACGCCGTGCATGTAGTTGAGGCCGGACCTGAATTTGAACTCTGGCTCGGCGAGGCCAAGTTCTATACCAACATCGGATCTGCAATCCATGATGTCATCGCAGAGTTAGCAGAGCACACCGACAGTGACTACCTGCGTGATGAATTTCTGGCCATAACAAACAAGATCGATGATCTTTGGCCAAAAGGGGCCGAACTCCGCGCATTACTATCCCGCAACCGGTCCCTGGATGCAACTTTCTCTGCTCTCTGTATCCCGGTGCTCCTGACGTACGATAGTGCCGCCGTGGCGAGCCACAATAGCGCTACCGAAGCTTACAAAAAGGCGTTTGAAAAAGAGGTCCTGAAGCACTGGGAATCATTTCGAGACAAACTTCCTACATTACCGATTCGTGTGTATCTTTTTCTCCTACCGCTTCACAAGAAGGAAGAACTTGTTCGGTACATGCATGAATGCTTGAAGTACGCTCAGGGACTGGTATGACTACCCAGGAAATCCGCAAGATACTTGCTGATCCGGCTATCCTAAAAAGGCAGGCGTTCTCTGTTTTGTCAGAGATCAACAGAATGCATACGCGCGAACCAGACCACCCCGATGTACAAGAGTTGGTTCTCCGAGCACTTGAAAAAAGCGATCTATTTGATGGTGTCAGACCTGCTCTATTTGCTCTAGCTAGAGAAAGAGGTCTCTTTCCTTATCTTGAGGAGTAGGAGTTGACCTACTCTGACAGGCTAGCTTACGAGTTCCACAAACCTAAAGGTCTAGGCGAACTCGGCATCGTCTTCCATGGGCCACAAGCCCGTGTCTACAACGAGCTTATGGCGGGACATAGCGTCATTTTGAGCGCTCCGACCAGCTTCGGAAAGAGTCTTATTATTGACGCCATCATTCTGAGCAATAAATTCCGGAACATCCTTCTGATTGTCCCGACAATTGCACTCATTGATGAGACCCGTCGTAGGATCGCAGGCCTGAATTCAGGGTACAAACTTATTACACATGCGACCCAGAAACCTAACAGCCAAAACATTTACATCATGACGCAAGAGCGAGCGCTCGAACATCCGGACGTAGACTGTGTTGAGTTCTTCATCATAGACGAGTTCTATAAGCTTGCGCCGTCTCGCGGCGAAGACGAACGAGCTACGACCCTGAATCATATATTCTATCGCCTTGCGGCTCAGAAAAAGCAGTTCTATATGCTTGGTCCGAGCGTGAAATCAATACCCCAAGAGATGACTCAGCGATTTGAATGTAAGTTCATGTATGAACCATACCATACAGTAGTTTCGGAAGTTCACCATATTGCTTCAGGCAAGGATTTATTGAAGACTCTCGTTAAGGTATGTGATGAGATCAAGGGGCCAACTATTGTGTACTGCAGGTCACCTCGCCGTGCCGCTGAGGTCGCGAAACGGTTGGCTCAAGAACGACATGGGCAAGCAGCACCTCCCGTCCTTGAGGCGGCAGATTGGATTGCTCATGAGTACCATCCCGAGTGGCATGTAGTTAATGCCTTGCAGGCTGGCATTGGGGTGCACCATGGGCGGGTTCCACGCTCAATCGCCCAGTATATCATCCGGGCATTTGATGATGACCTATTAGATATACTTGTGTGCACCTCTAGCCTGATTGGTGATTTTCTGAATAAATGTTCCAAAGTGAGATTGTAATTTGCTAGCACAAGCGGGGTCATTACGTGTCCAGTTTTAGTTTAAATTGTTCTGATC
>Ga0335070_10002147_pt1 | contig 22983 bp, 13 predicted proteins | sample Lox_Sample_13_FD_206722 | JGI IMG/M metagenome (GOLD analysis project Ga0335070, IMG submission 206722) | Soil microbial communities from Loxahatchee National Wildlife Refuge, Florida, United States - Lox_Sample_1.3 | ecosystem: Environmental > Terrestrial > Soil > Wetlands | place: USA...
TTGACGAGAGCAAACTTCCACCCCCTGACAGAAGTGCTGATGGCATTGGCGTCTTCGATGTGAAGCAGCAGAAAATCGTGCGCGTCATCCCGAGCGGAATCGATCCCGAAAATTTCGATGTCAGCAAAGACGGCAAGCTTATGGTTGTCTCTAATGAAGACGACTCCCGTGCCACCCTGCTCGATATCGCTTCCGGCAAAATCATCCATACGTTTCCGGTGGGAGAAGAGCCTGAGGGTGTCAAGTTCACACCAGACGGGAAATTCGCTTACGTGACCTCCGAGGACACTGGCACAATTGCAGTTCTCGATATCGCCACCGGCAAAGTGGTGAGCACCATCAAAGTCGGGCGGCGTCCACGTTCTGTGGCGTTCCTTCCGGATGGATCACGCGCCTACGTGAATGCCGAGAATGATGGTTCGGTGGTCGTCATCAATGTGCACAAGCGCGAAGCCACCGAGACCATTTCTCTCGGGCCGCCGGGAGTAATGAAGCCAATGGCGGTGCTGCTCTCGCACGATGCGAAAACGCTCTACGTAAGCACAGGCCGGGGCCACAAGCTCTTTGTCATCGATACCGCGGCCAACCGGGTTACGTCTTCGTTCGAGGTCGGCGAGCGTCCGTGGGGGATCGCGCTTTCACCTGACGGCAAGACGCTTTACACTGCCAATGGTCCGTCGAATGATGTCTCCGTGGTCGATCTCGCAACCCAAAAAGTGACCGCGAAGGTCAAGGTTGGCCGCGGACCATGGGGCGTTATTGTAGTCCCGCAATAATCGACCCCTCATGAGGAACGCATTTCATGTATTCGGTACGTAGAGCCCGTTGGCTGTTTCCCGCCGGACTTGTATTTTCACTCTCGATTGCGCTTCATGCGCAGCAGAGCAGCTGGCGCATTGACCCGAATCACAGCGGCGCGCACTTCAGCGTGCGCCACATGATGATTTCGACTGTCCGCGGCGAGTTTACCGGTGTTGCGGGCTATGTCATTTACGACCCGAAAGAACCGGCGCACGATTCTGTAGAGGCGACCATCGACTGCAGCACGGTAAACACAGGTGTCGCTAAACGAGACGCCCAGCTCAAGAGTCCAGATTTTTTTGATGTCGCCCACTATCCGCAGATGAAATTCAAGTCCACTCGCGTGGAATCGGCAGGTTATGGCAAATTGCAAATCACCGGCGATCTGACCATCAACAACACCACGCAACCGGTTGTTCTTGATGTCGATGGACCCAGCCAGTCAATTCACGATCCGCGTGGCAACGAGAAAATCGGCCTGAGCGCCACCACTAAGATCAGCCGCAAAAAATTTGGCATCACCTGGAATGAGGTAATGGAATCCGGGGGCGTCGCCGTCGCCGATGAAGTCGCAATTTCGCTCGATCTGGAACTGATTAAAAACCCTGGCACCAAGTGAAGAATTCAAGGTGAGCCAGGATGCTTCCCGGCGTTTTACTAGCACAGGCTTCGCTGGTTTGGATCCGCAAACACAAACTCTCGTAACTTTTGCCCTCCCTCCCGCCATGCTAATCTGAGCTTACCGTCGCAGTTTCAGTAACTTGTGGGTGTTTGCGCGGCCTGTATCTGCCCTGTTTTGCCCACAAAATCTGCCCGGACGTGTCTCCATGCCTAAGCTCCCGATCTTTCGGTTGCGACCCTCAGAAGCACCGCCCCCTCCCGACCTGCGGCGTTACAAACCGGGGCTGACCTTCAACGACCTGCAGCTTGGCGTCGACAACCTGCGCTACGACGTTTTCCTCGGTCCCCGCTTCACCGCCGACCTTAGTTTCCACCTGGCGAAGTACGTCTGCAAGTTCGGCGAAGTCGAAGCTCTCTTCGAGATGGAAGTTCCGAACGCGGCCCCAAGCAAGTTCATCCGCAATACGGAGACCACGGAGACGAGTTTGCGGCGGAAGGGTCCGGCCGACCTTAAAACGCTTCTGCTGTCCCTGCACCAGGCGATTCTGACGCGGGCGAAGGCCGAGGGAAATCCGTCGATCGACCTGCTCGGCCGGATGGCCATACTCAAATTCATCCGCGCCGAGTTGCAGACGCAGTTCGCGAAGATTCTTGAGCAGTGCCGCATGAAGTCGAAGTCGATGGAAGGTTTCCGGCAGCTCAAATTAGTGCAGACGCAAGAGCTGGTTTCCTCGTTCAAAGTCCGCAAGAAGGTCATTCTCCGACTCGCTGGCCAGGAAATTCTGCGACTGCTGCGCGTGATCGAAAAAGAAACGCTGGCGCGTACTAGGCGTTCTCTGCTCGGCGACCCCTCGGCCGATACTTACCGGCTTCTGCTCAACCCGCTCATCCTCACCGAAGACGGACGCGACGACTACCTTTGCGCCGAGCACTATTACATGTTCGGCAATTTCGATCAGGACGCTGATCGCTTTGTGTCTCTGCGGCAACTGGCATTAACTTTCCTGCGAGAACTCGGCTACGGGGATGACACGGATGAGGAAGCTCTGGAGCAGGCACTAAACGCTCCCGAAAATGCCGATGCGCTGGTCGGCACGGGCAACGGTGAGGACGTAACCCCTGAAGACCGGGCTCGCAAGGATCGGCTGGACCTGTGGACGCGGCTGCTGCAGCGCGCCGGAGTATTGCAGCAGATCATCGCCTCCTACGAATCCGTGCCACTCCTCGCCGACTATGCCCGCCGCGTCAACCCGCAGCAGCTCAAGAACGCGCTAATCAATCGCGATGAGGCCGAGCGCGTCGAGAAGATTATTGTTGAAGCACGTCTGTCGCCCGACCGGCTCTTCGCCGCCATCTCGCGCGTCGACGCTTGTCGCGGTTCCGAGCGCGAACGTTTTGCGGCGCGATTGCTGCGCGACCTCTCCTGCTATCACCGCGACATGCGCAGCCTGGAAGCTGTCAATGCCGGCTTCGACAGCATCAATCTCGTCAGCGACAACAAGGTGCGCGAGCTTTCGGCCGTCAACCACATGCTGTATGAGTTCCTTCCGCCTGAGGACCAGAAGCCCGCGGAAGACAAGGTTCTGCATCACGTGGTGGTGAAAGCCGATATCCGCGACTCGTCGCGGCTGACGCGCTCGTTGATGGATAAAGGTCTGAACGCCGCCTCGTACTTTAGCCTGAATTTTTACGATCCGATCAATAAGCTGCTGGCTAAGTACGGTGCGACGAAAGTCTTCCTCGAAGGAGACGCAATCATTGTCGCGCTCCTTGAACGCGAGAGCGAGCCGATGCTGAGCGTCGGGCGCGCCTGCGTTTTTTCCTGGGAGATCGTCAGCCTGCTGCGCGAATACAACGCCCTGCTCGAGCGTTCGGGTCTGCCGCCGATGGAGGTCGGCCTCGGCATCTCGTATCAGGATTCCCCGCCGCTCTATCTGATGGACGGCGAGCGGCGCATTACCATCTCAGACGCCATCAACGAGAGCGACCGACTGTCCTCCTGCAGCAAGGGCGTGCGCAAGAAACTGGCCGAGGTCGGAGGCGTCTTTCAGGTCTACCGGTTCGATGCGGCGGGGACGCACGACGCGAGTGCCGCTGATGCGGGCATTGAAGACCTGCGGCTAAGCTACAACGTGGGCGGAATCTGCCTGAGCGAAGCCGCGTTCGGAAAATTGCAGGAAGAGATTTCACTGGATCCATGCTTTACCGAGTTGACCAGAAATCCCGCGAAGCCGGCCGGGGCCTGGTCCAATCGCTGGACCGATCCGAAAGCGGAGTTCTATGTGGGTACAGTGCCGATAAGCAATGGCGCATTTCGCAAGATTGTGATCCGCAAAAGCCGGGTGGCCCAGGTCGATGTTCGTGACCTTTCAATTCAGCACTGGACGAATCGGTATTACTACGAGGTGTGCGCCAACGCTGCGGTGTACGCAGCACTGCCCGGTGAAAAAACGACCTCGGCAAAGACTTAGGTTTTGCCTGACTTAGAACTGCGACCGCGTCCTGAAAGGGATCACCACTACCGCTTCGATTGCCACCGGCTTCCCGTCTTTTTCCGCCGGCACAAATGTCCATCGCTTCAGTGCACTCACCGCGTAACTGTCCAGCCGGTCGTCGGGACTCTTCAGCACCCGAATATCGCCGATTCGCCCGTCGGAGTGAATGACCGCATACAACGTCACCTGCCCGTGCACGTTGTTCTTCATCAGTTCGAGCGGATAGCCAGGATCGGTTTGATGCGTGGGCACCGGCGTGAAGAGCACACCTGGCTTCTCGTCCTGCTTCAACTCGGCGAAACGAAGCACCCAGCTTCCAGTGGCGGAATTCAGGTTGGGCATGTTCACCGTCATCGCGTAAGGATGTCGGTCGCCGAAGACCTGGCGATCGATGTCGGTGATTTTTTCATCCGAGACTTTTGACGCGGGACGCTGCTCGCGCTTGGCGGCTGCAATCTGCGCAGGCGTAAGGCTGGCAACCTCGCGCGCGTCTCCGTCGCCGGTGCCATTGCCGTTCGTAGACTTGCCATCGCGCTGCACGCTGCCAGTCCGCTCGCCCGGTACCCCGCCTACGTGCAGGCCCGACGGAAGAGAGCTGCTGCCGTGGCCTCCGGAACCGTTACCAGTCGCCGAACCTCCCGCGCCATTCGACCCCGGCTTCCCGCCCGCAAGATCCGGCCTGCCTGATGCGCCAGCTCTTCCATTCGGTCCCGCTTGAAACTTTCCAAGCCGACTTCCCGACGGAACCTGAACCGGTCCGCTCGGCGCAACAGGATTGATGCTCAAGGCGATGAGCCGTCCCTGCCCCCCGCGGCCACCGCTCGCCGCGAGAATTGGCGGAGGAGCGACCACCTCGCCGCTTCCCGGCAGTCCTTTGCCTCCGCGCCCACGACCGAGTGTGTGCTGCTCGGCAATGGCAAGCTGCGGCGCAGGCGCGACTACCTGGCTTGGTCCGATATTCACATCTCCCCGGCGGCTTTTCGACGTCGCCACTTCAGGCGGTGGCTCAACAATCGAAGCTTCCGGGCCACTCACGCCCCGCGCGCGGTCATGCGTGACCTCAACCGGTGGCGGAACGATTTCCGAGCGCAAAGATTGGTTGTTGCGGTCATGGGTAAAATTTGCATCCGGCGCTGGCGCGATTATCTGTTGGTCAGGCGCATTGACACGGCTCGCCATAGATCGCGTGGCATCGAGCGGCACCACCGGCGCGATGGCACCAGTTGCAATGATGTTCGGCATTGGCACGTCGTGATCGAGCTTCAGGTTCGTCGGCGCCACGATGGTTTGTGAGCGATTGTCCGCCTCGGGGGGAACCGAAAGGATCGGCTGCTTGTTGTACGCGACGTCGCCCCTCTCCTCTTTCGGAGCCGCTGCCTTGCCCGTATCGAGCGGTGGCAAATATTCATTCGGCGCGTAGGTGATGACTGAGGAGCGGTCGAACGGAGTCGGCCCGATGAGCTTTTGCTGGCGCAGCCAAGCGAGCGAGAGTCCCCAGATCGCAACAAATGCCAGCGTATGCAGCACCGCCGATAGGAATAGTCGTCCCCACGGCAGCGGCTGATGAACGAACACGTCTTTCCAAAGATCGAGATCGTCGGAGGCGACCGCCACGGTCGCGGCAAGGCGTGGCCCAGGCCCACCCGATGCCTGGCGCGACGATGCGTCGTCTACCGCCCGTTCCTGCAGCGAAAGCTCCACCAATTTTTTCGCAGGAATACCCATCCTGTTATTAACTACCTCGAACCTGAACCTCAGGGTGCCGCTACCGGTGCGCTGCGCAAGAGCGGGAGGAGGTCCGTTCCAGCACTCCGGCCATTTCGAGGATTATACGGGAAAACAGGAAGTTCGAACTTTAACCGGGGCAACTGCTTCGCAAGGCGCCGCTAAATCATTGAACCATTGAGTGCTTGACTGATTTAGTCGTTTAGTCATTGTCAGCCGTTCAGTGAGGTCCGCTACACTTCAACGATTCAATGACCAAATGGTCAAGACTAAATCTTCGCGCACTCTAAGTCGATTGGAACGGGTGCGACCAACCCGTTCTAGACTCCAGTGTCCAGGACTTGGCCGCACGGCCCGCAGAGCAAGTATTGTTGTATTCCGCGCGCGGCTTCGGGTTCGGAGCGCACCCACTGCCGGTTGCCGATAACAGTTCTCCCTCCGCGGCAGGCGGGATTCAAAAAAAATTTGGAGATCATTCGCGGCTGTTGAAAAACTCGTGCTCCCGACAAAATGGCGCCAAATCCGGGGATAGAAAATGTCGACCTGAGTCGAGAAGATCGCTTATAAGTCATCCTGACGCAATCCAGTTTTTGCAGATTTGGCGAAAAAGAGTTTTTCAACAGCCACGCGATTTATCAACAACCATCAGCCAGCTTCTCACGAACGCGAGACGAGAGGAGCCAATGCGGCACGTTCTTCATGACCTGTGTCGAAATCGTTTTGAAAGTGCCAGCGAACGTCTCGGACCAGCGACGACCCTGAAAGAATTCGGTGAATGGCTTCGGCTGCTGTGGCATCAATTCCGTGCTTGCGTCCGCCTGCTATGGAGCCGAGCAAGCCCCGGTTGCGCTCAAGCCAGCCAATCCACGTTCCTGCTTCGCTTTCGCCAGTTGGTCGATGTCCAACCAAGAAGGTGTGATCGAGACCTTTAGATCGAAAATTTAAGTACCATCCGAAATCTTCCTGTCCGGGTTCTTCAACAGTCTCGGTACCCTCTTTGCGGAGTTCCCCGATTAACCACCTAGCTACATCGTCTCCAAAACAGCACGCGTTGATGAAATAGTCCTTCGGTTCGGACATGTTGAAGGACTCGCTTTCAAAGGTGACGACCGTTCTGATTTCTGTTTCCATCGTGCTTACGGGGATTCTATACGTTCGGACTGACGGCAACTTCGCCAATAGGCGTTCGGGCGCTTTTGTTTCGCCATTTACGGGGTCGATGAGTGTAAAGGCGATGTTTCGCCAGCTGACCTGGTAAGTTTCTAATTTCCGGATTGCCGACTACTCGCTCAGTGACGAGGCGCTTCTGGCCTCGTGAGTGATAAGGCGATTTCACCACCTATCCGGGATGTTGGCAGGGTATGGCCAGTTTTCGACTTAGCGACCAACTACGAATTGTCGCTTTACCCAAAACGCCGTTCCTTTGAGGATTTTCTCCGACTACCGCTCCGCCTGTGACCCGCATCACTGCGGCATCCGGCACGCCAGACTAACTTTGATTGCGGTGGGGAGATATGTGCCCGAGCCCGCCGCATCCCCCGACCAATCTGATTTTTCTCTGAATGCCGGAGTCGTCATGTCCGACGAACCGCGATCGCCCGCTCCGCTGCTGTTGGACGAGCTTCCCACAGCCAGTCGAGACGCTCCAACTCCGACTCCTGACTACAATGCAATCCACGGTCGTTTCCTTCCCGGTACGGTCTTCGGCGAACGATACCGCATCATCGAATTGCTGGGCCGCGGCGGCATGGGCGAGGTCTATCGCGCCGACGATCTTGAACTCGGCCAGGCGGTCGCTCTCAAGTTTCTCCCCGCTTCGGTGGCACAAGACGAAATCGCCCTGGCTCGCTTGCGCAGCGAGGTTCGTCTCGCCCGCCAGATCTCGCATCCTAATGTCTGCCGCGTCTTCGACATCGGTCATCTCGACGGTCAGTACTTCCTCTCCATGGAATACGTCGACGGCGAGGATCTCGCCTCGGTTTTGCGGAGGATGGGCCGTCCTTCCCGTGAAAAAGCTCTTCAGATTGCGCGGCAGATTTGTGCCGGTCTGCGCGCCGCCCACGAGAATGGAGTTCTGCATCGCGATCTGAAGCCCGCCAACATCATGATCGACGGCCGGGGTCGGGTTCGGCTCATGGACTTCGGACTCTCCGGTCTGGCACTGGAACTGGCGGGCGCGCGGGACTTCGCAGGCACACCGATGTACATGGCTCCCGAGCAGTTGGAGGGTTCCGGGACCTCGGTCCGCACCGACCTCTTCTCCCTGGGCATTGTGCTCTATGAAGTGCTGACCGGACGCCGTCCTTTCTCGGCCAACTCTCTCTCAGAACTTAGTGAAAACTACCGCAGGGCAATGCGCCCGCCTCCGCCGTCCGAGTTTGCCAGAGAGCTAGAGCCCAACGTGGACTCCGTAATCCTGCGTTGCCTCGACGCGGATCCAAAAGCGCGCCCATCATCTGCCCTGGAAGTGACCGCAGCTCTTGGTGGCGGCGACCCTCTGCAAGCCGTTCTTGCGGCGGGAGAGACGCCGTCTCCCGAACTCCTTGCCGCCGCCGGTGGAGCTGGGACCGTGCCGCTGCGCACCGCGTGGATTCTGCTGTTCATTGTCGGCCTGGTTCTATGCGGGTGTGTTGCGCTTGCCCGGTATTCCACCGTGGTGGGTATCTCTGGATGGGAGAAGAGCCCCGAATTGCTGCTCGAACGTGCGCGAGACATCATTCGGGCAGCGGGGCCTCCTGTGACTTTGGATGATTATGCCTATGGGATCCACTCCAACGGCGGGTTCCTGAGCTACCTGGCCGAGCGGGAAGACTCGCGCGTGTGGCGCCGACGTCTGGCTAGTGTGGATCCCACTCCAATCCGCTTTTGGTACCGGCAAAGTCCGGAACCGCTAGTGCCGCGAAGTTGGGAGATACAAGTCTCCAAAGACGATCCGCAGGAAGATGTGCCCGGCATGGCTTATGTGCTACTGGATTCTCGGGGCATGCTCCGCACCTATGAGGTCTCTCCACCCAGATCCGAAACCGCAATGCAGCCATGGCTTAGCCCGTCTTTACAACCGGACTGGACGCCTTTGTTTGCGGCAGCCGGTCTCGACCAAAAGCAGTTCGTGGCCGCCGATCCCATGTGGATCCCACAAAAGCCGTTCGACTTGCGCGCCTCGTGGGACGGCACTCATGCCGGTCTCCCCGTGCACATTGATGGCGCCGCCTTTCATGGAAAGGTCGTTTCTTTCGACCTCAACGGGCCCTGGTCAACCCCACAGCAGGAAAAGCCATCCCGCTGGATCGATCGGATCCCGGATAATCTGCACGCCGCTCTGGATTTCTTGCTCGTCGCCGCCGGCCTGGTATTGGCGTGCCGCAATCTTCGCTTCGGGCGTGGTGATCGCCGCGGAGCGTTCCGCATAAGCGCGTATATGTTCGTCTTCAACGCACTCGCGTGGATGCTGGAGGCGCACCTGCAAGCGTCGGTTTCTAATCTGTGGAGCGCATTTATCTTCATCGTTGCGGATTCGCTTTTCGTCACCTCCTTTGTCTGGATCGCGTACATGGCGCTGGATCCCTACGCCCGCAAGTACTGGCCCGACCTGCTGATCTCGTGGAATCGTCTTATCGCCGGATGCTGGCGCGATCCACTTGTAGGTCGCGACGTACTTGTTGGCACGCTCTTCGGATGTGTGTGGGCCTTCTCCATTCATCTCGTCTATGCCTTGCCCTTGTGGCTCCGCATTCCCAGGCTCACTCCTATCCACATCGAGTCTCTGCCTCTGGGAACCACGACTCAGGCCTTGGGATACCTGCTCGCTCAACCGGCGAATGCCCTGATTTTTTCCCTCGCGGTGACCCTCACCCTGGTCTTCACTCGTCTGCTGCTGCGCAGAAAGATTCCGGCGGTAGCGGCAACATGCCTGGTTATAGCGACTCTTACTGTGGGTAGCGAGAATTATTACGTCACGGTTCCACTTGCCTTACTACACGCGTTGATATTGACCATCGTCCTGGTTCGATTCAGCATCCTGGCCTACGGTACGTCCGTTCTCGTCCTCAACGCGGTGGTGAACTTCCCCGTGACACTGGACTTTTCGCGCTGGTACGCGGGAAGGTCTCTGCTTGTGCTGTCTATCGTCGCGACCTTGGCGATCTACGGATTCCGTTGCGCCTTAGGAAAGCAGGCTGCTTTCGGAGGCCTCATCGCCGAGGACTAGATCGCCTGGAGTGGCTGGGTCCAGATTCCGGTTGGATCACGGGCAAACCGGAAGTCAATTGTTGAAATCAGGCGTGGCTGTTGAAAAAGTCCTTGAGTTGATGCTTGTGGCGAGGCGAAGTTCGGGTTATAAGCAGGCCATCGATGCTGGAATTGATCGCCATGGTCGGAGGTGTGCTGCTCATGATCGGACACCATTCCCGCTCGGAAGCGCTGTTTTACTACTTCCGCCTCGAAGATCAGGTTCCGTCTAAGGAGGCTGAAGGTCGTACGCGAGCAGTTCTTGCTGGCCGCGGCGGCGCAGAACCTCAAGCGACTGGTGCGCTTCCTCCATCAATCGCCCACTCCGCCCCTGACCGCGAGTGCTTAGCTGAAGGGAAAAGCACCCGAGCAGCAAACATCCACGGCAAAAACAACGTTTCACTGACAGAGTTTTTCAACGGCCACAGGCGATCGTTCTAACTGGCCGCTTCGTTGGAGGATTCCAGGCACTGAATTTCGGCTCGCAGCCAGATCTTCAATGCGTCTTCGACTTCACCCGGCGCATACTGCCGGCTCATGGTATGCACCGACTCGCCGTCGCTATTCAGCGGAATAAAGTGGCAGGGCGTCATCTCGGCCCGGTACTTTTCCGGAACAAAGAGAAAGAGCCAGCATTGCGAGCATGGAACCGTGCGCTCGACATCGAGCCGGTTGGGACAGGAAGGAGAGTCGAGGAACATCGTCACCGGCCTCCACGGCATTCTCCCGCCGTATCCGCCACGTTCCAGGTAGTTCAACTCCTGCTTCAGCAGGTTTACGATTTCCGATTTCACCATGCTCAACTCCGTGCACAAGGTGCGAACAGGTACATCTCTGCGATGTGCCTTCCGGATCATAGTGTGAGCCCATGACAACCATGCCGCCGTGATACCAAACACTTTCGCGAGTGACTTGTCTCACAGGGCTTGTTTATGGTGAGCCGGAGAATGTGTCGGCAATTCGGCTTTCGGACAGGTCGCAAGTGGAAATCGAAGATTCATCAGTTGGCGAATATGCGCTGGCCGAGATCTCAAAACTAGAATGCGCTTCCCCCTCCGCCTCCAAATCCTCCACCGCTGAAGCCGCCACCGGAAAATCCACCCCCGCTGCTGAATCCCGAACCGCCCGAACTCGCGCGCGGCGAAGAGACGAACACCTGGTGCATATCCGTCGCCATGCCATGCATCGCGCTCGAAAAATAAAGCGGAGTGAATCCGGTGTAGCCGTTCGGCGAAACGTACCAGCTTGGCGGGTCCTTGATGATTCCGTCGAAGGCCTGGGCCCAATGGTGCTCCACACCCAGCGCCATCGCGAAAGGAAGAAACTTCTCGAACGTATCGGGCGGCATGCGCTGGATGCGGTCCTTATCCACGCGATTCATGAATTCTTGAAATCCAAGCACAGCGATGTGCATGCGCGCGCCGGTCACTGTCTTCGCCGTCATCTCACGAGCGAACAACCACCAGATCGCAGCCGAAATCGCAACGCTGATAATCACCAGCGGCACCGAATAGAACAGGTTCATCCAGCCCATCACCTGCAGACCGACGACAATGAGTCCGATGGCAACCGCCGCCACGATACTGTATCCGTTCGCCGATTCCGGATCGAGCGAGTACACGCCCTTGTTCTTGAGCGCCGACATGATGTCGGTCCGAATCGCCGGAATTGCGGTGTAGAAGCGGTTCTTCAGGCTGGAGAGGCGCGTTTCGGTCGCGCCCGCTACAAAGATATTCTCCATCATGACGCGCTCGTGCGGAGCCAGTTCTGGCCCCCAACCGGCATCCGCCTTCAAATTGTGAAAGAGATAATCCTTGTGATGAAAAACGAGGAAGGTATCGACCTTCTCTTCGATCTTGATGTAGCCGCGCACCGCAAGATCAACGATGGTGGATGTTATGTCGCGCGGATGAATCGTGTCATCCAGCAGCGTGCCCGCCTCCGCCGGAGTCATTCCCTTCGGTGGGTCGTATTGCGGCGCCACCGACATGCCAGGATCGGGATCGCGGCCCACCGTATGCCATAGTCCCCACATCACAGCCAGCGTGAAAAGCGGCAGCAGCAAAATCGGATTGCTGCCGACGAACCACAAGAACTTGGTGATGTCGCTCGGGACCTTCACGATGCCAGGCGGAATGTAGATGTCGATAGTAAGCCCGCCCCGCGATGGCAGCTTGCGCGTGGTCTCGACCAATACATCGGCACCGTTCACCTGCGCGTCGGCTTCGCTCTCCTTGGATCCATATGCGCCGGTAAATGCTTGCGCACGCAAGCCGCTTGCGCCCTCCGGAAGCGTCACGAATGCCGAGGCGTGATCGATCGGCACCGGCCAGTCGTTCCCCGTGATGTTCCAGTAGAACTCCTCGTAGTCGTCAAAGTGACGAACCCCGTTGCGTACGGAATAGTCAATATTGACGACACGCGTGGCATCGATCGCATCAGGAATGTAAATCTTGAGATCCCGATAAGCGCCCGACTTCGAAGATTCGTACTTCAGCTTGCTTCCGTTTTCGTCGGTCACGCCCAGGACTTTCAGAAAGAGCGTGTAGTTGCTTCCCTTCGGCCCGGGATACTCAACGGGAATAGTGCGATGAATCCCATGCCACTCGCCGACAAACACGAGCGTTAGCTTCTCCGAGACCAGAGCAGTCCCATCGGCCGAGATGGAGATCGTGTCCTTGAAGTCGGCAACGTGCCAACTCTTACCCTGGGCAAGAACTATCGTCGGCGAGAACAAAAGTAACAACCACGCCAAGCCTACATATCGAAGCCGATTTTCCGCACGCATTCCGTCCTCCCTTCGCCTGAAGGAAGCAGTTGTTACTGAAAACCGAGAACTTAACTAGAACTTCACAGCCACGGGCTCGCGATCCGCGGCCGCCGCCTCGAAGAACTGTCTCTGCTGGAACCCAAACATTCCCGCCAGAATATTCGTCGGGAACGACTGGATCTTGGTATTCAGGTCGCGCACCACCGCGTTGTAGTACCGGCGCGCGTTCTGGATCGCATCTTCAATCTGGCTGAGCGAGGTCTGCAATTGCGTGAATTCCTGCGAGGCCTGCAGCTGCGGGTAATTCTCCGCCACTGCAAACAGGCTCTTGAGCGCGCCCGTCAGCTGATTCTCCGCTTCGGCCTTGTCCGCCGGACCGGTTGCCTGCATGGCCATCGAGCGGAACTTCGCGATGTTCTCGAACGTGCCTTTCTCGTGCGCGGCATATCCTTTCACCGTCTCGACGAGATTCGGGATGAGATCATGCCGCCGCTTGAGTTGGATATCGATGTCCGACCACGCCGAGTCGCAGCGCACCCGCAACTGCACCAGGCTGTTGTACATCCCGATCAGAAAAACGCAGATGAGAACGATAACCGCAAGGAATACCCAGACCATAGATCGCACCTCAAGGTCGATTCAAGCACAAGCCACAAGCGCGCGCAATGCAGCGCGAGATTCGCAGATAGCAGAATGCAATGGGGATATTGCAGAGCGCCGCTCAAATTAAAGGAGCTTCTTAAAGGAGCTTCGACCGGCTTTCTTGTCGTGGGAGGGATCCAGGTGAGAGGTTCCGGAGGGCCAAATCGGTCGATTTGAGGTGGTCGTTTTGGGAGAATCTTCTATTTACTTTTTAGTTATATACGGTTTAGTTAGCAGCCCCCCTCCCCCCATACCCCTTCTATTGAAATCAACACGTTACAAATGCAATAATATATTTAACTAACCCATAATCACCCCGCACTCGTGCTAATAATCGAGGTCGTGAGTGTATCATTTGATAAACGCGAGACGAATAAACTACCCCCCAATTTTATCTCGCCTAGCGAGTTCTGTGCAGATAACATTCTCCAGCGATTGCACAGCAACAATTACCTGCATCGTAAACGACCAGAGCATATCGCGTATATCCGAGTATTGGAATCTCTGTCCTTCGTCGAAGAGTACCGAAAAGGAAACCTTTCCCTTGTTTTTGAGATGCCAGCCCAACTCAATAGGGACGTAGTAGGGAGGCTTTTGAGCGGAGCCCCATGTCCCGCCGTGGACAATTCTCCCGTCATCGTGTACTACCTCGATGCCTTGAACGGAGGCAAACTTAATGACAGGCAAGAGCAGTCGGTGTTTGTCATCAATGTCCAAGATGTGAATGCCCCAGATAGAGTCATTACCTCCCTCGTAAGGCTTTATTTCATCAAGAACCAGCTTGAAAAGAGCGGGGGCGGTGCTGTCTATTTTAACCCCACGAAGCGCACCTTCCACTTGCTTTCGTACAGGGAAGATGGGGAATTTGGTTTGATTGTTAATGCTCGACGGGCAGAGTTGGGTCAAGACAGCCATCCATGCATGATCGATAGCGCAATGGAGATTGTGGATGGCATCTCCGAGAATCAAAGCGATTCCGTTAATGATCTTGTCCCGATCACGAAGGTCATGCTTCAGCACTTCGTGTCCACGGTTCGGGTCAATCTCGACCGTACACAAGGTTTGCAAGCGCAAGTTGTTTAAGCCTGCGCAGCCGTTGGAACGCCCTAGAGTCGACGATGTCCTGTTCATGCGGCTCACGATAGATAAAACCGTGAATCGGGTCTCGAACCTCGAGTCCTGCAGACATAACCCATTATTGTAGGTGAATGAAAAGCGAATATTCAAGGGCTAAATCACAGGTGCCCCACCCTTCGCGGTTTCCCTTTGCTGCGCAGTAGGCGATCACTGCTTCTCGCATCGGTTGATAATACGCATATGCTTTGTCTCGGCCCTTTTCGATTTCGTCGATCTTTCTTTCCCATCGACCTGCCGGCGCATGAACTAGCCGGCTAAGCGTGTAGATGTGTACCGCAGGTTTCGTCTTCAAATGCGTCCTCCAAATAAATAAGGGCACGGCGTTCGCCATGCCCCTTTTCACAGCTGGACGTCTCCACTTCTCACGACTTGTTGACCTCAGCGGCTAAAGCTGTCGAGGCTCGTTCTTCTTATCGACTCGGCTGAAGCCGAGCCCTTTCAAAGCGACTTAGCTGCAGCCACTAGTGCTGCCGCAGCTCATGCACTTATAGCAACTCCCATTTCGCACCATGATGCTGCCGCAGACGTGGCAACTTGGGGCGTCGCCTAAGTCGATCATTCCGGCCAGGGCGTCGGCAGCATGGATGGAGCCGGCTTTGGGCTCTCGGCTTTGGGCTCTGGGCTCCGTGCCCCCGTTGAGGTCTTCGGTTATCCCTTCGGCTACCGGATTGCGCCCGATGTTATTTACTTCGCCCATTGTTTTCGGGCGCAGGCTTTCGAAGAGGAATTGTTGCTGGCCAGTCAGGAAGCGGATCTGGAGCCATCTAAAAATGTAGTCCATGATCGACTTGGCGAAGCCGATGTCTGGGTTGTTGCTCCAGCCGCTGGGCTCGAAACGGGTGTGGGCGAATTTGTCGCAGAAGAGTTTTAGCGGGACTCCGTGCTGGAGGGCGATGGAGACGGCTAGCGCGAAGCTGTCCATGAGGCCGGAGACGGTGGAACCTTCTTTGGCCATCTTGATGAAGAGTTCGCCGGGTTCTCCGTTGGGATAGAGGCCGACGGTGAGGTAGCCTTCGTGGCCTCCGATGTTGAATTTGTGCGTGACCGACATGCGCTCTTCCTGCAGGCGATGACGGACGGCTCGGGGCGGGGCGTTGAGATCTTCTTCCTGCACGTGAGGCGCGGAAGCGGCGGCGTTGCGGGCCGCGTCATCCTTGGTGGAATTCGCTGTCTTCGTTCCTGCGGCCGACAGCGGCTGGCTCTGCTTGCAGCCGTCGCGATAGATCGCTACCGCTTTCAGGCCCAGCTTCCAGGCCTGAATATAGGCTTCGGAAATATCTTCTACCGTCGCGGCGTTCGGGAGATTCACCGTCTTCGAGATGGCGCCCGAGATGAACGTCTGGGCTGCGGCCATCATCTTCAAATGGCCCATATAGTGGATGGAGCGCGTGCCTTTGGCGGGCTTGAAGGAGCAGTCGAAGACGGCTAAGTGCTCGTCCTTGACGTGCGGCGCGCCTTCGATGGTGCCGGTGGCGTCGATGTAACTGACGATGGCGTCGGTCTGCTCGTGGGTGTAGCCGAGCTTGAAGAGGGCGCTGGGGACCGTGTTATTCACGATCTTGATCATGCCGCCGCCGACTAACTTCTTGTACTTAATAAGAGCCAAGTCGGGCTCGATGCCGGTGGTGTCGCAGTCCATGAAAAAGCCGATGGTGCCGGTGGGGGCGAGAACCGTTACTTGGCTGTTGCGGTAGCCGTGCTTTTCACCGTTGGCCAGAGCTTCGTCCCAGCACTGCTTGCTGGCTTCGAAGAGGGCGGTGGGGACGTTTTTGCTGTTGATGTTATTGACGGACGCGCGATGCATGCGGATCACGTCCAAGAACGGCTCGCGATTGAGATAGTAGCCGGGGCAGGCTGAGCCGGGCATGTTATCGGCATTGGTTACGCCCAGGCGCGTTTGCACCGTGCTCGTCGCAGGACCCAGAGGCTCGCATTGTTCGGCGATGCGGCTGGATTGCAGGTAGGCTTGTCCGCACATGATGGCGGTGACGCAGGCGGCGTAGTCGCGTCCGGCGTCGGAGTCGTAGGGGAGACCGGCGGCCATGAGCAGCGCGCCTAAGTTGGCGTAGCCTAGGCCTAGCGGGCGATAGTCGTGGCTGTTCTTGCCGATCATCTCTGTCGGATAGCCGGCGTTGTCTACCAGAATTTCCTGCGCGGTGATGACTACGTCGACCGCGTGGCGATAGGCTTCTACGTCAAACGTGCCGTTGGGCGCGAACTTCAGCAGATTGAGGCTGGCGAGGTTGCAGGCCGAGTCGTCGAGGAACATGTACTCGGAGCAAGGATTCGAGGCATTGATGCGGGCCGTGTTCTTGCTGGTATGCCAGCGGTTGACGGTCGAGTCGTACTGCATGCCCGGATCGCCGCAGTGCCAGGTGGCTTCGGAGATCTTCTGCATCAGCTCTTTGGCTTTGTAGGTGTTGATCACTCGGCCGTCGACTATGGAACGCGTAGAGAAATCTGTGTCGCGCAGAACGCTGACCATGAAGTCGTCAGTTACTCGGACTGAGTTATTCGCATTCTGGAAAAAGATGGAGCTGTAGGCGGGGGAGTCGGGATGGGAGCCGTCGTATCCCTGGGCGACTAGCGCGTGGGCTTTGGCCTCTTCTTTCTGCTTGCACTCGATGAAGTCGACGATATCGGGATGGTCGATGTTGAGGATGACCATCTTGGCGGCACGGCGGGTTTTGCCTCCGGACTTGATGACGCCGGCGAAGGCGTCGAAACCCTTCATGAAGCTGAGCGGGCCGCTGGCGGTGCCACCGCCGGAGAGAACCTCGGTGGAGCTGCGCAGCGGAGAAAGATTGGTGCCGGTGCCGCTGCCCCACTTAAAGAGCATGCCTTCGGTCTTGGCTAAGGTCAGGATCGAGTCGAGCGAGTCTTTGACTGAGTTGATGAAGCAGGCGGAGCACTGCGGGCGGGTGTATCCCGTTACGCCGAATTCTACCTGCTGCGTTTGCTGGTTCCAGTGCCAGTTGGTGGCGTCGGAGTGGGGCTCGATGCGGTCGCAGCCGACGTTGAACCAGACGGGCGAGTTGAAGGCGGCGTACTGGCGGACGAGGAGATGGACTAGCTCGTCGTGGAAGGTGGCGGCGTCTTCACTGGTGCGGAAGTAGCCGTCCTTCATGCCCCAGTCGCGAATGGATTCGGCGACACGGGCGACGAGCTGGCGGACGCCGGTTTCGCGCTCCTTGGTGCCGAGTTGGCCGTGCAGATATTTGCTGGCCACGATGTTGGTGGCGGTCATGGACCAGTCTTTGGGGACTTCGACGTCTTTTTGCTCGAAGATGAGGTTGCCCTGGGAGTCGGCGATAGTGGCGTTGCGGAGCTCCCACTCGACGTCGTCGTAGGGATTGACGCCGGCCTTGGTGAAGAGGCGGCGGAAGCTAAGGCCGGGGGCCTTCTTCTTATTCGCGGTGGCCGCGGGGTGGGACTTCAGCTGGCTGTTTTCCTGCGATTTTTCCTGCACAGAATCCTTAACTTTCGCCTGCACGTCGGGCATGTCTTTCTCCTTACTTAGATGGCGAGATGAAATCGATGGCGCATAGCAGCTCGTATGAACGGTGTTGCAGGCCCGTTTTGACACGGGCAAATATGGCGCGAGCCGGAGCCCGCGCCGGGAATCATGCGGCCTCGCTTAGATGGCGAGGTCGAGGTCTGGTTTCTTGCGGAAGCTGTGCTCGGGGAGCGTGGTGGGCTCGATCGGCGGGGCCGCTGGGATGCCGGGCGCGGACGATGGTAGCGAGGCCGACGAATCGGCGGGGCATTCGATTCCGTGACGGACAAAAGAGGCGGCAACGAGTTCGATCAAACCTTCCATGGGGGGCTCCTCGGGTGCAGATCAACCGTGCGAAGAAGCCGACGCGGCAGCCTCGACGCGAAACCTTATTAATGAGTCCCCGGGGGGATCGCTGAATCAGCCGGGGAAGTCACCGCGTAAATCCACCCAACCGGGGGATGGTCCGGTAAAGGAGCGACGGGAAGTCACCTCAACTTCGAGTACGCCCCTGAGTTTCGGGTCTGGGCCTCCTTAACTTGCAGTTTGGAGGTCTGGTTAAAATGCCCTTGGGATGCTTAACGTACTCCCACCCGTAGTGCGTGTCAAGAGAAAATCGCAATATGTAGTGGCTCTACTGTGCTAAGGGTATCCAATTGGGGAATGACAGATTCTTCACTTCACTCCCCGGTTTCCTGCACGCCATTTCATCCCGCGAAGGCGTGAGTTTGGTCTTGAATCCGCGGCCGAGGGAGGCTCGCAGTGATCGAAGCGGGCGGGCGACGATCAGGGAAATTTCCCTCGACTGAATCGGGTGCTGCCGCAGCGAGGAGGACGTAAGCGTCTTCGAAAAAAGCCCGGGTCGCGATGCGGCGGGTTCCGTTGGAGGTTTCGACGAGATAATCTCCCGGCCGCCCAACGTGTTCGTGGCCGAAGGGATCGGTAAACGCGATCGGCTCGGTGAGTTGCCGGGCGCGCACCAGAAAGCGAGTGCAATAGACGTTCCAATTCTTTTTGCTGAGCATGAATTTCTCTTCAAGAACAATCAAAATTGCGGTTGGTTCGATCGTTAATTCGGAGCCAATTTTTTTAAGGTGTCGTGAATGTACGCGGAGAATGGGATGAGGTCAATTACACATGAATGGTGCAACCGGTGGAATTCTGGGGCGGAGCCGGTTGATGGGTTGTACAACGAAGTATGAGTTGAAAACCGGCGCGGATCACGCAAGTGTGGCGGATTTTGCGCGAGAGGATCCACGACGAAGAAATCTCAAAGGCGCTCGCGGGGCTTGATTTGCACATGAGGTGCACAGGAAAGTCAGAAAGGCATTGCAGATTGCAGAGGTCAGATTGCAGAGGTTGTCGAGAGCAGCGGTACTAGAGAATTGCAAATTCCACTATGGTTCTTTTACTACGCCGTCATCTTGCCACTGGTTGCCGCAGGCTTCGCAAGTCCAGTCGAATTTCTGGGGCGGCTCGGCGTCGGGATCGGCGACGTCGGGCGTTGACGATTGCGAGCTTACTTTGGCTGCCGGGAATTCGTTTGGATCGTGCGGCGGCGATTGCTCGACCAGGCCGTTGAAGACTACATCTGTCGATTGGCATCTGGGGCAGCAGACTGGAATCTCTTCGGGTTCTTCGGGCCCCTCTGGGGTGGGGTCGTCCTTGGGGAAATAATCGCGGTGGAGTGCCTGAAGAGCCCAAGGGAGACCGACGCGCATGACTTTTACCTTGACGCCGTCGGCAAAGCTGGAGGTAACGTTGGCGACGCTCGAGGCCTTCTCCGGACCCATGAAGAATGGAATGCCAGCGACATTGAGCACCTGCTGGAGTTGGAGTGCGTCGCGCAGGCTCCAAACGGGGAGGAGTTCGACCAGAGCGCGGTCCTCATCGTAGGGCGAGTCTTCGTCGACAGCGGGATCGGGCACACCGGGGACGGGTTCGGGTGGTTCTTCGATTTCAGAATCGGGTTTAAGCCCGCGATGACGAATCTCGGTTTCCAGCGCCTGCCGCGCCATGTCGGTCAGGCCCTCACTCTGGCGCATGAGGCCGAGTAACTCAGGATCCTTCATTTGGCGGTAGTGCTCGGCGAGGCGAAGATAGTCTCCGGCGGCGTCGGCGGTGGGCATAGCTGGGGAATCATACACCGGCGAGAGGAATGAGTCAGCAGATGGTACCGCTGCGGGGTTGGTTCGCTCAAGCCAATTGGATGAGGGAAGAATTCCTGGCGCCGACAGATGTGTATCCCATCCTTCGCGCACAGAACGCGCGAAGGATGGGGCACCCACTTTACTTCTGCACCCGCTTTTACTTCCTGCAATCTGACTTCTTACTTCTTACTTACCTGCGCAGCCCTGTCCCTCGGTGATGCTGGTCAGGATGTTATTGGCCGCCGTCAGAGACTTGCTGTAGCAGTAGCCGGTCATGTCATAGGTGTAATAATTCTGGGCGCTTGACTGGTTCTCGTTGCCGGTGATCTCGAAACTGGAATTGAATTCGAGGGTATCGGTTGGGGTGACCTGATTATTCAGTTCGCTGAAGACGACGACTGCGCCGTTGAGCGTGGCTTCGTCTTCGACGTTGTAGCCCTGAGTAACCGTGGTGGTTTGCGTGCCCGAGCCATCGGGGTTGAAGTTGAGCACGATGTCCATCGTCATAGGCCAGTTGCTGGTGCGGTTGTCGACGTGCGTACCGGCCGAATCGACGACAGTTGTATTGGCCGCGATCGTCGTGCCCTGCGTGATGTCCTGCTCGTAGGTGTTGCCGTTGATGGTGAAGTTCTGCACGTTCGAGAACTTGATGTTCTGGCTAAGCGTGGTGGTGACGGTGCCCGCGGAGGTATTCACGTAGCCGGCGATGGTGAAATTGCGTCCGGAGGTGGTCTTGACCGATCCGCTGAGATCGCCGGACTTCGAGACGTGAACGTTCTCTTTGATGGTTGGCGTTGCAGCGGTTAGCGTGTTTTGCGTAACGGCCCCCGTCACCTGAGTGGAACCGTGATCGAGATAGAGTAGGAGCGACGCGGTTGCGGAGAAGTAATCATCCGCGCTATAGACGCTCATGGAGACGGTGTGGGGGTTGCCATCGTCGAGCGTGCCCGCGAAGGGAGTGAGGTCGACTCGATAGGGAACGAAGTTGAGAGTCTGGACGCCGGGGATCGGAAACCAGAGATACGGGTCGATACCACCGGTGAAGATCCAGGGATAGACCGGGGCGACACCGGCGGGCGTGCCATCGATGGTGATCTCAGATTCGCGGAACGCAGTATTGCCGCAGCTTTCCAGTTCGCCGGCTACATCATTGGGAACGCATGTATACCAGAATTCGTCATCATGCTGGCTTTGCGCGAAGACATCGAGGTAAGCGCGTTCGACATTCATTGGAAAGGTGATGGTTTGGGAGAGCGACGGCTGGCAGCATTGGCCGGTTGTGTCGAGGCCGACGGTGCCGCCAGTTGAACCGGCGGAGAAGGCGATAACCTGATCGGCGGTGACGGGCGCAGGATACTTCGGCGAGGGCGGATAGAAATAGAGAGTCGCTGTGCCGTAAATCACGCCTGTATAAGTTTTGTTGACGACGTTGCCGATGTCGGCTGCACCTTGCTGCACCGTAGTGAAGATTGAGCTGTAGTCAGTGAGGTCGCGCTGAATTTGCCAACGGCGGGCGTCGCTCGGATCAGGCTCGGAGGTCGTGCCAAAATAAATATTGGTCGGGCCGAGCCAGATGTTGGCCGTGCGGTCATACTGGATTCCCTTGGTGACGGAGAAATCGCCGACGAGGATGACCTTGGCCCAGGGAGCGGGACAGTCGGCGGGCGGCGTGTAGGAAAAAGTGCGCGGGTTGAAGTCGTCGAAGCGGTCGCGCTGGAACAGGACGACTTTGCACGGCTTGGTGCGGGGATGCGGGACGGGCGGATCGGCAGTCGCCGTGTTGGAAGAGCCTACTCCGGCGAAGGCGAGAGTCGAAGATAGAGCGATGAGCAAAAGCAATGTTGGAAACTTAGAGAAATGGCGAATCTTCATGAGGGGCCTCCTGAGAGTCGGTTAGAAAGGCGCTGGTTGGAGAGGCTTTGCCGGGCAAAGCCGGGTGTGGGAAAGGAGTTTAGTGGGAAAAAGGCACAGGAGTCAAGGGCAGAAGGCAGCGCGGAGACTGCACCAGCAGAGGCTGGATTGCACGTTGCAGAAGTCAGATTGCAGAGGTAAAAACCTAAGATCAAGGGCACAGAGAGCTAATAAGTTGGCGAGGTATTGGATAAAGATCGCTCAATCGGCCGTTGTTACTGTCGTGGCCCTGCTTTGTTGTCTTCCGAATCGAGCGCCAGGGCAGGCCGCCGCTCCCCTCGCGAGGCAGCGTACGAAGATCGTGATGCTGGGGACGGGCACTCCGAATGCCGATCCGGACCGCTCCGGTCCCGCAGTTGCCATCGTGGTGAACGGTCGAGCATATCTTGTGGATTGCGGGCCGGGCGTGGTGCGGCGCGCGGCTGCAGCTATGCGCGAAGGATTTCCGGAACTGGATGTCACTACGCTGAACATCGTGTTCATTACTCATTTGCATTCAGACCATACGCTTGGGTATCCGGATCTCATCTTTTCGCCATGGGTGCTGGGCCGTTCGGCAGCGCTGGAGGCTTATGGCCCCCACGGGCTGAAGAGTATGACGTCACACATCGAAAAAGCCTGGGCCGAAGATATTCAGGTGCGCCGCGAGGGACTGGAGCAGGCGAATGCGACGGGGTACAAGGTGAACGTCCACGAGATCGGACCAGGCGTCGTGTATCGCGACGCGGATGTTACGGTGACGGCGTTCCGTGTGAAGCATGGAAGCTGGAAGGAAGCGTACGGATATACGTTCCAGACTCGCGACCGGAAGATCGTGATCTCTGGAGATACGGCGCCAACCGATGAGGTCGTCAAAGCTTGCAATGGATGCGATGTGCTCCTGCACGAGACCTACAATCCACATGGCAACGAGTTGCACGAGGAGCATTGGAATTCATATTTCAAAACGTTCCATACTTCTCCGGCGGAACTGGCGGATATTGCGCGGCGGGCGCGGCCTAAGCTGCT
>Ga0335070_10002148_pt1 | contig 22960 bp, 29 predicted proteins | sample Lox_Sample_13_FD_206722 | JGI IMG/M metagenome (GOLD analysis project Ga0335070, IMG submission 206722) | Soil microbial communities from Loxahatchee National Wildlife Refuge, Florida, United States - Lox_Sample_1.3 | ecosystem: Environmental > Terrestrial > Soil > Wetlands | place: USA...
GACGGGCATGCGCAGACGTTCTTCTTCCAGCAACGTGAACCCCCCTGGCCCTGGTCGCCAGGTCTCTTCTCCCGTGTTGGTCAGGCCATTCGGTGCCGACGCGCTGGGCTCAAACTTGACGCTGAGTGACCACTCTCCCGTTAGAGCTTTGGCAAGGCTTGCAATTTCAGCCGATGGCTGTGGGGCAGATGTTACTGACTGTGCTTTAGCGCTGACGATAAACATTGCACAAAGGGCCAGAACACCAAGCGAAATCGGAGAAACTTTCTTCATGTTGACTCCAGGTCGTGAACAAAGCGTGCTTCGTAGCGTGATGTGCGGCTTGATCGCCCGAGTTCAATACTCCACGCATCAGCCGACTGTAGTGGCAGCGAAACGTTGCCAAACTGGTGTGAGACTGCCGTAGTAAGCGAGATATAGAAATGCAACGGTGATCGTGGCACCGAACCCGAACGCGGGGTGCAACTTTCGGTTTCTCATCGAATCAAGCAATACGACTGCGGTCACCAACAAAGCCCATACACTCAGGATTACAATGTTGCTTCCAAATCCGGCCCAAACGAACAGCCGGACGATGGGATTCGGAAGTATGCAGAAGGTGGCCAATAGCATGAAGCGTTTGTGGTAGGCGACTCGATTTCTTAGCCATATCCCAAGCGCAACGAGGGATGCGAACAGAAGCATCTGAGTGAGTTCAAGCGCAAGCACCGTCAGGATGCTGGAAACAAACTCCGAATGCGCCCGCACTTCGCGCCGGGCCGCGAGCACAGTTGCTGTACAGCCCATGACAACGACAAGAACAGCATAGCCCGCTCCGAATGAGCCCAGGCCCCTGTGAATGCGCGTGCGATGCGAAGCAATCAGGAACGTTTGCACTGCGAACAGAGCAATCCAGCCTGTCATCACCGCCCCATGGACATGCAGGAACATTGAAAGCCCGGGCGTCTTAAACAATGATTGGAGGTAATATGTGCGCGAGAACCCGACAAAAACGAGAATTGCAATCGATACCGCGAGCCACACAAAAAAGCGCCGCTCTGACCGCCGGCGGGTAGCAGAGAGTTCGGAAAGAGTTATCGAGTCTGTTCCCATCGTGATCTCTTTCTGCAAGTTCACATCGGTGGACGGACGTTCCCGTACTCGAAGTGCGTTGAGCGATGGCCCATGACCTTGTTGCCTCGGTTATCTACGTCCTCTTCAACCCGCAAAGGCAGTCCGCTACCTTTGGATACCCACATTTGTCCGTCTTCAGTGACCTCGTCGTATTCGCGATGCAGGGAGTAGACCGTTGCGGCTTCACCGTTCACAGATTCGCTGCGAAGGAGCTGGCAAGTTGACTTGCCCTTCTCCTCTTTTTCCTTCTCCTGCTCAAGAACGTCCTGCGAGGTCACGGGGATGCGAATCCATTTCCCGTGCACTTGAATGTACTTCTGTCCGTTGGCGAATATGGTTTCGGCTTCCGTCGCCTTGCCAGAATTAACGGCGGTACTGGTCGTGTAACTGTGGCTCGGAGTCGTTGCGACCTTTGTTAAGGCCTCAAAGACCCGCTGGCAGGCATCGGCTGCGCGTGCTGTCACGGCCTCCCCCATCACGAGTAATGAAAGAAAGGAAAGCGTGAAGACGTAATTGCGAGACATGAAGTTCTCCTTAATCGAAACTGAGTCATCTCTTCTCCGCGCTGCTGGCACATTTACGGCTCTACCTACTCCACGCCCACAAGACCTCGGACTGCGCCGAACAACTTGGCGGAGCTGTAGCCAATGCCTTTCCGAAAGACCAGCTCGACATTGCGAATGTCGGAAATTTGTTGTGATGGACTGCCACGTACTACAACCAGATCCGCCTGCTTACCCACCGCGATGGTTCCGATTCGTGATGCTTGGCCAAGAAACTCCGCTCCATTGGCAGTGGAAATATGAATGGCTTGCTCGGGCGTGAAACCTGCCTGCACCAACAACTCGATCTCACGCTGGTCGCCATACCCGGCGAGAGTTCCACCGTCTCCAGTGGGATCATTGCCCGCCAGCAAAGTTCCTCCGGCGTTGGCAAACTCGCGTTCGAACCGCATTTCCTTTGTGAGCAACTGGGGCACCGGGTGCTTCTCTAGTTGCCGGCGTATCATTCGGTACATCAACCCGCTCCGCCATCCAAGCGCTCGCATCTCACGATTGTTCATTAGCTCCAAAGGCTGCATCGCACCGCTAAAATCTGCGTCAACCGCGAGTGTGGATGTGATAGCGACATGATGTTTAATCAGGTGTCGCATCATTGCTTGAACTTGAGGGCTATCGATCTGCAGCTGAGAGTCGAAATATTCCAGTGCCTTCATGAAGTCCGGACAAACCCCGGCCTGCTTGCCGGGATAAAACTCTTCATCCACCAGAATCCCGTGTTCGAGGTTGTCAATGCCAAGGTCGGCAGCTTCGGTGAACCCGACAGAACAGAGATGGCCGGTGATTTTAAGCCCGTGGGAATGTGCGCGATTGATGGCTGCCGAAAGTTCGGCAGGCGTGATATCCGTATAGGCCTTGAAGGACGTCATACCCCGGCTCGACCAGAAGTCCACCGAATCAACAGCATCCGAGGCGTCCCCAAGTTGCTGCATTTGTGGATAGAAGTAAGGTGCGCTCTCCGGCGAGGGCTTGCCGTCCAAATACGGGGCCGTAAGAAACATATCCGGACCTGGTCGTCGTCCTGTATCGACGTCATGTTTCAAGGCCAGATCGGACTCTGGATCAATGCTGCCTGCCGTCCGCATCGTTGTAACGCCGCCAGCCAAGTACATCAACGGGAACGCCAGCGACTCCTGTAGGAGCTCTGGGCGGTTGTGGATTGCCGCAGTTATCGAAGACGATGTGGTAAACAGATGCTCGTGCATCATGACGAGACCAGGAAGAACTGTTTTGGCTGATGAGTCGATGACACGCGCTCCGCGAGGTACTTCGGTGACAGAAGAAGCGCCTAAGGCAACGATTTTTCCCCCACTGATCACAATGGTCTGATCGTCAACTGCAGGAGAGCCAGTCCCATCAATCACGTGTGCGTGAACCAGGGCGATAATCGGAGCATTTTCGACGATGAAGGCAGAGGGCGGCTTCGCAGCTTGCCTACGGTAGTAGAAACGAGGAACCAAGACTGCAACCCACGCCAACAAAACAAGTGCAATGACGAGCAGCAACGCTTGCAGGAGCCATCCGAAAAGTTTGCGGAAGATTTGCATCATCGCTTGTCTACCGAATTCCACATGAATTACCGGCTATCTATGTCCCTGCCACTTCCAAAGATCGGAGTACTGAGCCTGCGGTTGGGTGTAAGGCGGCAGGCTTTGGATCCTTTTGATCAAAACGCCGGACAAGTAGCTGCTCCCGAGAGACACAATGGCGAACGCGAGGAGGAACCCACCGATCGCGGCCGCGAGCGAAAAGAATGTGCTAGTCTCGGTTCCCGCGCCCCCTCCGCACTTTGCCCTTTGCGGTTGCGGCCACGTCAGCACCATCGTTAGCCGCGCGACGGGTTTGTGACTCGCATGACACTGCCAACTGGCCTCGTCGAGAGGCCGTATGTCAGCAACCGAACTCTGCATTACGACCAGATGTTGGCTCATGGTCACTCCCACTGCGCCGAAGTTCATGGTGCTTCTCAGTTACGGCTCGACCTTGTACAGTGTCGCCATCCCCGCATCCATGTGATCGTCAATGTGGCAATGGAACATCCAGATACCTGGGTCGTCGGGAACCATGTCGACAGTCTCCATTTGCGCCTGCATGAGAGGAACGACATCCGTGCGCCTGCCGTCGTGCACTACCACGTTGCCGTGCCAGTGCGGAGTGTGCATGCTGAATTGATTGCCAAGGGCTAGAAGATACCAGCGAACCCGCTCTGCTCTTTTCATGGTCATCATTGGACCGGTTCCGTAGATGTAACCGTTAATTGTGAACTTGACATTGGCGACGCTGAATCCTGAACCCAAGCCGAAGGGGCCATTGTCGACAACTGGATCTTGCTCGAGCTTGTTCACTCCTTTGGGATCGCCTGTGAAAGTCTGGATGTTGTGATCGAGATACCAACTCACGTTCTCGTCAAAGAGCTGGAACAGGCAGACGAATTCCCGGTCGACGTCTTTGGGTTTGCCGTTTTCGTCTGCCATCCCTCGGCGGCTAACGATCATTGCTCCGACCAGTCCGCTCGCTACATCCTTCCCTTCATTTGTATGGGAGTGATATAGCCACACGACCGAACTGGGATCGTTCGGGCCAGGACCGGCGCGCTCGGGAACTTTCCATGTGTAGGTATGAGCCTTGCCGGGAGGCACTGCATCGTCTTCCTTGTCGGCTCCAGATGTCCCGTCGGCATAGGGCGTGCCTTCGGAGTCCTTGTCATAGAAAACGCCGTGCGGATGCATGCTGTATGGGCGTGTGGCATTATTCTTGAAAATGATCTTGATCGTGTCGCCGACTTCAGCGCGCAGGATTGGACCTAGAATTCCAGCGGTTGCCCATTCGGCAGGCCGTGGTTTCAGTTGGCTGAAAGTTTCATCGGTATACTCGCGATAGATGGCTTTGCGATACACCGTTCCGATGCGATGAGGGCCCTTTTCAACGAAGGTTTTCGAATAACCCTCGAACTTCATGCCCATCATCTTGTTCACGCCACCGGGAGCGTAGTCCCAGTCAACTTCGTCAGCAGCGATGAAATAAGTGCGGATCTTGCCGCTGGGGACGACGAGAGCCGTTTGGGCGACGCTTGCTGCCCAACCAATCAGCGCCATGCCGATCAGAACTGCGGCAATTGTTCGAACACCCGCGATGGGCATTTTCATTGTCATCTTTGCTTCTCCGCATACACGTTCTGAGGATTTCTCTTTCTCATTTCCGCGCTACATCGATCTCGTCATCAGCTTTACTTTGGCCAGAAGTGCAATATCCAAGAGGCACCGCTGTGCCAAACTCGGGAATGGCCAATCAGGCTCTGAGTCTCCTCGTAGAGAATCAGGAACAAACCTCCCCAAAGCGTTGCGGGATGAATTCTTTTTCGAGAGGAGAAGTCATAGAGGACAATCAAGAGAAGGAAGAAGTACGTAACCATGGTGATGCCGTGGGACACTTCGTGAATCCAGCGCACAGGCCAACGGAAAATGCCGGCTTCGCCGATGACCAAAGTCGCGAGAAGGATCAGTCGCTTGTGTGTCTGCGGCGAGTTTCGATAGCGAAGGGCGAAGTATGCGAGGCCAGCGAAAACCAGGAGTGAGGCGATCGAATCGTAATAGAAAACCCACGGGCCGTCGAAGCCGGGCGGGAAGCGGTTATGCGCCACGGCCGCTGTCACGGTCAACGCGCCGACGACCGGCATGCAGCAGATAAGAAAAAAACCAGCGATCCCCAGGCGGCGATGCAGAGCGACTCGTCCGACGGACACAAGAGACACTTGAGTCAAAAGAAGAAGCATCCAGGAGAGGAAGAGCGCCGCGTGGATATAGACAAGCAAACTGGGGAACGGAAAATACTCTGCCCGAAATTGCACATACTCCGAAACGAATCCGTAGAGCACCGCGGCGAAGATCAGCAACGTTATTGAGAAAAAGAAGAACCGCTCTACGGAAATCCGGGATTTTGGGAGCGAGTATTGTGTTGCGCTGACCGTGCTCAAGTTCATATCTCCTTTAGATTGAGTCAATTCATCTGCGCACGAGAACGCACGTCACAGCCTCACGCCCGCATGTTCCGCCGCGAATTTGCCAACGATCGGCAGCCTGAAAAGTTTTTGCTGGTAAGCCTGATACATGAGGAAGATCCAGATTCCGAAGCCAGCCACAGTGAAAATCAACATCAACGGCAGGGCGATCAAGCCAAAGACTCCGGCCGTCAAAGGTGTTAGAACAGCCGAAAGGATCATCCAGACAATCCAAAAGGCGACCCAAACGACGTTGAAGAAAATGGACTGGAATGCGTGAAAACGAACGAAAGAGTTCGACTTGTAGGGATCCAGGAAAAGGAACACAATCCCGGTGATGAACCCTGCAATGTAGGTGAGTGCCCCAACGACGTTCGTATCCATAGTTCTCGATACCGTTTCGGGGGATGGGGGCATTACAGCGACGCCAGCTGAGTTCCCGACTGCCTGCGCAGAGACATCGGCCCCGGGATTTGCCGGCGATCCACAGGACTGGCAGAAGCGGGTATCATCGGTTAGAGCTGTACCGCAAGATTGGCAAGCGCTCATATCGCCCTCCCCAGAATGGAACTGGTCGCTGGGCTGCAACGTGGGGAATTTGCTTGCAATCGGAAGAATTCGCAAACCAACTGAGGACAAATTGTGCATTAACCGCTAATTGTTTTTGTTCGAATGATTTAGAGAGTCCGATTAACTTGTTTTAGTCCGTCTTCGTGCTAAACTCGACGCTCAAAAACCTCGCCTGGCGTATGAAGGCCTCTGCTTCACACAATTCTTCCGCTCCGGAAACAAGCTACAGATTCGGACTTTACGTGCTTGACCCGAGCGATGGCACACTAACGCGCGGTTCTGTACGCGTGCGTGTGCAAGAACAGCCTTTCCAGCTATTGCTCCTGCTGGTGGAACGCGCCGGACAAATTGTTTCCCGGGAAGAGATTCGAAATCGACTTTGGCCACAAAATACCTTTGTTGAATTCGACAGAAGCTTGGGAGTGGCAGTACTCAAGGTTCGGGAAGCTCTTGGGGATGACGCGAGCAATCCTAGATTTATCGAAACCATTCCTCGGCGGGGATATCGGTTTATAGCACCGGTACAGATTGAAAGCCCGGTTCCTGCGAATCCGGCCCGGCCGATTATGAGGAACAAAAAACGGCTCGTGTGGATAGCTCTCATCGGGAGCTTGCTGGCAATTTCGGCGGTGGCAGCAGCCTGGATCGTTCGCTTGAGGAGTCACATTCCCGAACATGCTGCGATCGTAATCGGCAACTTTGCCAACGAAACCGGTGACCAGGTGTTTGATGGTTCCCTGCGCCGAGCCGTGATGATCCACCTCGCGCAGTCTCCCTACGTCACCATCGTCCCGGAGCAGAAACTGGGAATGGCGCTGCAGAACATCGGGCGGTCGCCCGAGGAAGCCCTCACCCCTGCACTAGCCTTGCAGGTGTGTCAGCGGTTGAAGAGCGCGGCATTGATTACCGGCCTCATCCGAGGCTCGACCCAGCGCTACCAGGTATCGGTCGAGGCGCAAGACTGCGCCGATGGTACCTCGCTCGTACACGAAGCCTTTTCTGTCGATAGCAAACCGGAAGTACTTCCGCGGCTCAGTGTAGCGGTTGACGATCTCCGCAAGAGGTTGGGTGAGTCACAGCAGTCGCTGAAGACCTTCGATGTCTCCATCGAGCAGGCGACCACAAGGTCTCTCGAAGCTCTTAGAGCTTATCAGTTGGGACTGGACCTGCGCGCGCATTCCAAAAATGTGGAAGCGCGCGATGTATTGAAAACGGCGATTGCCCTCGATCCGGACTTCGCCATTGCCTACGCACAGCTGGGATCGACGTACTCCAACCTCGGCGAGCCGTCGTATGCAAAACAATATTTCGAAAAAGCCTTTGCGCTGAGAGCGCGCGCGACCGAACCCGAAAGGCTTTACATTACGGGTCGCTACTTCGACATTGTGACTGGGGAGCGCGAAAAGGGCTCTGAAAACTCCAAGCTGTGGCTGGAGATTTACCCCAACGATTGGAAAGCTTACAACGCACTTGCCAACAATGCCGTCCTCCTCGGGCGATATCAGACTGCGGCGGACAATGCGCACAAGGCCGTGGAACTAGGCCCGGGCCAAGACTTCGGCGTATCCAATCTGCTGATGGGGCTCATGGGGCTCAATCGCATGGATGAAGCTAAGGCACTCTGCGAGAAACTCCTCTCGACCGGACACGACAATAGTTTTATCCACCTTGACCTTTTCGGCATCGCATACTTTCTTAACGATCAACCGGCTTTGGAGCGTCAGCGCGATTGGGCAAAGAAACATCCCAACGACGTGGGAATGATTTTTGCCGAGGGATCGGCCGCTGCATCGGAAGGCAGGCTTGAGATTGCCACTAAGCAGTTTGATCAGGTGGCCGAACTGGATATCGCCAACGGTGATTCCGAGGCGGCGGCAATCGCCCTGGCGGTCTCGGCAGAGATCAACTCTGAAATGGGGCGTGCCTCAATCGCCAACAAGGAATCCGAACGCGCTCTGAAACTGGGCAGAAATGAAATGGTATACGGCCTCACGGGTCTGGTTGCTTCGCGCGGAAACGAAGTTCAGCGCGCTCAGCTTCTGCTGAACCAGATGGATCATGAACACCCTCTTGCAACTTTCAATCTTGGAATCTATTCCCCCATCCTCCGAACCATGGTGGCGGTCTCCCGTGGCACGTCCCCCGCGGAGGTCACCCATCTTATGGAGCCCGCACTGCCATATGAATTCGGTTCATTGGCCGACATGCTCCCCATCTATGTTCGCGGAACTGCGTACCTGGCAGCCAACGCTCCCGACCAGGCCGAGGTGGAATTTCAGAAGATTATCCGCAATCGAAACATTGACCCCCTAACGACTCTATATCCTCTTTCCGTGTTGGGCATGGCGCGTTGTTATCGGATGATGGGAAAAATGGTCGAGAGTGAGAATGCGTATCGACAACTGTTCACCCTTTGGAAGAATGCAGACAAAAGCTTGCCGCTCCTGCTCAAAGCGCGAAATGAATCTGAGGGGCACAAGAGGATCAAAACGCGGAGATCTTGGTGAGCCTACGAACCCTGATATAAGGGGGCTATGACAGACCGGTTTGCGCGTTCCGTCCCACATGTGACCGACTCAGAGCCCGGGATCGCCGTGTGCCACTGTTGATGGTATTTTCACGACGCCCTTGAAAAGGGGGGGAATAGATTCCCCTCCCTGCACTGCTTGGTCGTCGGCAAACTTTTTCAAAGAAACGATACCGGTTGACTCTCACTCAGCAGCTTCTCTACAAAGGAAGTCGCCGTCAAGCCCCGATGTCTTCGAACTGCTACCAAGAAAGATTTGGATACTTGTGGGAAGTTTCCGGAACATGACGAACATGCAACAACATGTTTGAATCTCTGATTCATGGAACTTTATGGTCCAATCATGGTCCACGAATCCTTCCCGCCCGCTACTGAATACGCTTTTGGGAGCCACCCGCGTCGCGTATTTTCAATCAGTTACCCGTTGAGCGGGTTCTTTCACGGCGGTAGCCTGCGTGGTCGGGATCGGTTGTCGAAACGACCGCTGAAATCTGACCTTGCCTTTTGCTACCTCGAAGCCATGTCAAAATTGAGGCAAGTCTCGGCAGGCTCAGATTTTTTACAACTTGGCTCCGTTTTGGCTCCAATAAAGTGAGCAAAATCAGGCAGGTTTTCTGGGCTAAGTCTTGCAGAATGAGTAGATAGTTCTGGGCGACTACAGCCCTGAAAAGGCTACTCTCCGCTAGCATTTTGGAAACGGCGAAACCTATAGAGTAGTACCAACCTGAATTGCAGAAGGGTTGGAGCGTTGAGTTTTCCAATCCGAAAGACTCCGACTCCCGAAAAAGTCCCGAAGTCAAGAGAGTGCAAGAGGAAAGGCATGTCTCGTCAACAGTTTAGGAGAGCGCTGCTCTGACTCTTAATCAGTAGGTTGAAGGTTCGATTCCTTCCGCGCTCACCACCTCTTTCGTGCACAAGCGTTTCCGGGTGTTGGTCATTGCACAGAGGTTGAGTTGCTACCAATTGGTAGCAACTCTCTGCCTACAACACCGAGTGCTTTCCGTTTTTCATCGAGAGTGGCGCGGTCGTAGACCTCAGGTGCTAACTCGACACGCTTGTGCCCCACTACCGCACTGACCACAACTGGATGCACCCCGCCTCTCCGCATCTTCCGAATCAGGGTATGGCGAAAATCATGCCAGCCACCTACCCTGATGCCGAGAGCTTTTGCGGCTGGATGAAGGTGACGGCGACGAGCGTTGCCGGGGTTAAGGGGTGTTCCCTTGCGTGAATGGAATACCCACTGATGACCTTCTCCCAGTGCACGCAGCCGAAGGACAAGCTCTGCGTGCTCTGGCTGGTCAAGCGGCACCACTTGCTGCTCGCCTTCTTCCAATTCCTCCACACGACCATTGACAATAACCCTACGAATGCGGAGCAGGTTGTCGTTGTCAAGATCGGTTGGCTTGATTGCGAATGCTTCCTCTTGACGCCGACCGGACAGACCGAACAACATCACCAGCGTAGAGTAAGGCTCTTTCAGAATCTGAATGAAGCCAGAGGTCTGCGAGGGCTCCAACTCTGTTCGCACGATTTTGCGACCACCAGTTTTTCGAGGCAATCTGATCCCATCCAACCAGCCTGTCGGACGCACGATGTAGCCGTTCCTTTCAGCCCACGCAAGCGTCATGGTCAGCACTAGTCTCATGCTCTTGAGCGATGATCGACTGTACTTAGCCGCCTGTGAGTTCAAGAAATTCGTGATGTCCTCGCGCTGAATGGTATCGGTGCCGTAATCCTTCCAAGTCGGCAGGATGTAGGCACGCAGGGCGTCGGTGTAGTGCTTCAGTGTGTTTTCGCTCATTGCTGGTCCTTCACTATGCTTCCACTTCTCCACCAAAGTTGAATAACGCATCGACTTGGCTGTGAGTGGAACGGCATCGGTCTGTGCAAGGGCAGCAATCATGTCTTGCAACTTTTGTCGGGCAGCCGCCTTGGTGACCAGTTCCCGCTTGGTGCCGAGGCGGAGGTTCAAGGGTTGGCGACCTTCAGGCGTGTCCATCCTGAACGTGCCGTACCATGTGTCCTTGTGCTTTCCTCGGAGATAAACTCCTCCCCGCTGATACCGATTATTTGGCATAAGCCTCCTAGTCGGTTCCAGCGACTTCCGGCTTTCAACTGTACGCTTCAGGTCGTCGGGATCAAAGCGGATACGATTTCCGTGGCGGGTGTGGGGCAAATCGGGCAGGTGCCGCCGTACCCACGACTCCGAGAAGTGCAGGTATTCGGCAGCCTGTTTGATGTCCCACAGCCCCGTTACCGCCCTCGACAGGGGGGCGCGATCTTCCGACAAAGGACTGCGGCGTTTGGGCGCTTGTTTAACGACGGGCTCGTCGGAAGTCCAGTTCTGGGTGACTTCGATGCTATCGGATTGGGAACTTGAAGAACTCAAACATAGGGCCTCACATCGCTTCCAAGGGCATCTCGTACCCCCTCCGGTGGGCGGCTGATAACGTCGGCGGAATCATTGCACCCCTGCCTCGGATGTCAGCCCGGTTCCCTATGCTGGCGGACGGAATTCTGATCGTCCGCGCTCGGAATCACGGTTGAGCCGCCATTCGCCTTTTGAAGACTGGGGCGCTGGCGGTTCTTCTGGTTTGGTGTCAGGTATCTCGTGATCGCCACGTGGCCGTGGGGTCGCAAAAACACCTGATGATAACTAATACGAACTTTTTTCACTTCCGGTGAACGAATTCGTTATTTAGTTAGCCGGGATTCTTTTCTCGCGAAAGTGCTTTCTGGGATAGAGCCATCCACGCCTCGGCTCTGCGCTCGTCCCGTAGCCTCGTCCGGATGCGGGAAATCAAGCCTTTCACAAACGGGTCTTTGTACACATCCACCCATCTGTGCTCGATCTTGCCTTGGCGTGGCCCGACATTGATGATCTTCTGCTTCCCTTTTGTAGGGTAAAAGGATTCCGACAGCTTCTCGCTGTCTAGTCTCTTGCAGACTTCCTCCGCTGACATCTTTAGGTCTTCCTCCAGCATTCTCTCAATTGCGAGATGCACACGCTCTCGGCCATGGGGCGGATGCGTAACAGAGCCGAGCGTCTCGTAGTGCCGTTTCGCGACCTTATAACCGCGCCAGTACGCTATAGCCGCGAAATACCTGATGGTCGCCACGAACCCATCCGCCAGTTCAGAGCCGCCAGAACAACTTCTTAACGCCTGCAAGATACGGGGCTGGATTTCAGCAACCTGCTTTGCCATAACCGCAGCGTGCTTGCTGCTCGCGATCCGAACGACCGCTCCGAAGAAATCCTTGCGGACTTTCTTTTTGGGAATGTCTTTCCGACTGTCAGACATGAACAGATCGTGAAGCAGCGCACGCACCGCAGAGAATACCGGACTTGGTTCGGGCAGTTATCTCTATAAGCTGGCTTAGGAGTTTTTCATTGCACATTGGCGTAGCGAGTAACGATATGGGTGGGCCATACGGCCTAGACCGCGCCCGGCATATCATTCTTGGAATCAAGCACTTGCAAGTAACGATTCAAGGAAAAACAGCCCGAGAACACAGTACCCTCCAGCGAAAATCCACTGGTAGGATAGCAGTGTACGAAGAACAATTTGGTCGTATCGATGAGGCTTTCCACTGGAAGAAAAGCTGTAGTCGGATGCGACGAGTAAAGCAAGGGAACCCCTCCAGAGGTCGCCCTAGCGCATAAGCAAGAACCCGCCGCGCAATTCGACGGGGCGACGAATCCGAGTGTCAGAACACGCACAGGATACGTGTGTCTCGCGGAGTTGCGCGGGCAGCGGGTGACATCAGGAGACCTTAATGAACAAGGTTGCGAAGGCAAATCTCAAGGCGTTTGTGATTCAAGGTACTTTTCTACGGCGTGTAATCGCCGACAACGAACTCAGCACAGCAAAGAAATATGAAGCTTTCCGCAAGGTTCACCCGGACCTGTCGCTTCCGGTCTGGTATTGCGTAGTGGAAGCCGTGAACACCTGCGGGGGCTGGAACTTCGAAATCTGCGGTCAGCATTTCCGCACCACAAGGCTGGAAAGGAAGTCACGATGACCAAAACCGAAAAGAGGCAGCAATGTGTTGGACGTTTTCAGCCCTGAACTGGCGATTTGCCAAGTCGCCACCGAGCGCCTGCTCAATTCCTCTCCCGTTGTCAAAACTACACAGGAGAATCACAACCAATGAAGAAAGCCGCAATCTATGTTCGTGTTTCGACTCCTGACCAGCACGTTGAATCCCAGTTGTACGATCTTCGAGAGTTGGCGGCACAGCGAGGATTCGAAGTGGTACACGAATACGAAGATCGCGGCGTTTGCGGCAAGAAGGCCCGCCGTCCCGGTCTTGACGCTCTCATGGCGGATGCAAGACGTAAGAAGTTTTCTGTCGTGCTGGTCGCGGCTTTCGACCGAATTGCGAGGAGCACGAAGAACTTCCTCCAAGTGGTTGACGAACTGGACAGCATGGGAGTCGAGTTCATCAGCCGAAGAGAGGGTGTGGCTACAGGGGATGCTATGGGGCGTCTGTTCGTGACGATCATCTCAGCCATCGCTGAATTGGAAAGGTCACTGGTGGTCGAGCGTGTCAAAAGTGGCATGCGCAGGGCGAAACTGGAAGGTCGCCAGATCGGCCGTGCGCGGCTCGATGTAGATCGCGAACAGGTCGTGAGTGATCGCCGTTCTGGGATGAGCTTAACGCAAGTCTCCAAGAAACACGGAATCTCACGGGCGAGCGTTTGCCGCATGGTGAAGGAAGTCAACGAGAGTTCCAATGCCGCTATTGTTGCGCCTGCCGGGGATGCCGGGCAGTTATTCCAGCAAGCGGGAGCGGGACAATGATTCAAAGCACCAAGGAAAAGCGGACCGGGGCTGGCAACGATGAAAGCTATAGCAAGGTCTTCATTGTGTGTGGTGAGGGCGCATCACTGCGAAAATGGCTGATCTGCGAGCGTCTCTTCTCCAGACAGGATTCTTTTGAGCATTCCAAGTTTCCTTGTCAGCCGCCAGCGTCTACTGCGAACTGAGCAAACCGGAGCGACACGAAGTCTATGAACACACAATTTCAGTTTCGACTCAATGGCCTCGTCATCACGCACCTGAAGGTTCGCTCTGTCGTAACGGAGGGAATCATAGATCGGTGGGAACTTGTCGCCTGCCACGAGACGCTCGGTGAGTTTGCGATTGACGACAAGGAGGACCTTGCCGATCCCGCGCTCACTCGATTCGTGTTGGAAGTGCGGGACGCGACAATTCCGCCGATTCAGCGTCGATTCATGCCAAACAAAGGCTGGAAGCAGATGAGCACGAGAGAATGCCTCGCGCTGCTGGAATCGGCTGGGGTGATCGACAGGGTTTAGCGAAATCGTCTCAATCCAAGATCAATTGTCCGAACCACGCCAGCGGGCAACTAGATTTTGTGCTGCGAGAGACCAATCGGGAAATTTGAATTGGAAACCAGCTTCGATAAGGCGACCGGGAACTACGCGGCGACTCTTGAGCACAAGTTCGGTTTCGGTTCGCAGAAAAATCGACCCCATTTCCAGCATCCACTTTGCGGCTGGGAGTCCAATGCGCGTGCCCCACGCCTCTCGCAGTGCCCTCATGAATTCTCTGTTAGGCACCGGGTTTGGAGATGAAAGGTTCACAGAGCCCGTAAAATCTTCTCGGGCAATTAGGAATTCAATGGCGGATAGGAAATCGGCATCATGAATCCACGAAATGAATTGCTCGCCGCTGCCTGCTGTACCTCCCAGCCCAGACCGAACAAGACGAAGCAATGTGTCAAAGATGCCGCCACGATCTGGGCTCATAATCATTGCACTCCGCAGCGCGACTTTGCGTGTGTTCGGAGTGACGGCATCGAAGAACGCTGACTCCCAGCTAGTTGCCACATCGATGCTGAACTTCCATTTAGCAGGGGCATCGGGTTCATTTCCACCGATTTCCCCGGTCTGCTCGTCCATCGCTCGGTCATAAACATGACGATAGATCGTCGCCGTGCTTGCGTTCATCCAGAGGCTCGGCGGATGCGACAATTCGACCAATCGCTGCACCTAGCAATCGCGTCGTCTGGGTTCTGGAGTCCATGATTGCCTTGCGGTTTGCCGTTGTGTATCTGCAATTTACGCTCCTACCCGCAAGATTGATGACTACATCAGAATTTTCGAATTCAGAAGTCCACTGGCCCAAATTCTCTCCGTCCCAACTGACGACGCGCCATGGCGCTGGAAGAGGCTTGCGAACGAGGACTACAACTTCGTATCCTTGAGCGTGGAAATGTCGCGAAAGGACGGTGCCGACTTGTCCGTTGCCACCGGGGATGACTATGCGTAGGTGTCTGTTCATGCGTAATCGCCGCTTCTTGAGTCACCAACTACAAATCGCAACATCGCAGCTTTTGAATGCTCAGCGAACCTCTTCTGAAGCAACCGCGATAGCGGATACCCCAGTTTTGCGAACATCTGCTGAGGGCGAGAAAAAGCAAGGATGTCGTACCAGACCTCATCATTGTTTCGGTCCCATTCAATCGTGAATCGCTCTTCTCCACTCTCTGCATGTTCCGCCAAGGTTCCATAGGCAAAGCCGAATCGCTTCATTGGGACTTCTTCATCGACAAGGTAGACTATGCGACAGGCATTCAGCGAATAGAACCCGAAGTGATGTACGGAAACCGCCACCTCGGTTCCGACCAGAATGGGGGCACTCGGCCAATGGAGGTTCACCCATGGCATGTCGAACATTTTCCATGCTCGTATGGCTTCCACGGCCCGCTGCCACGTAACTTCGCCTCTGCCAAGCCCGGATGCGGTTGTGGTCTACGTTGTACCCCGGTGGCGCGGTGATGGCTGACGCTCCGACCTCCGGATAGGAGAAGCCAGAGTCCTTCTGCTTCGAGATGAAGCATCGAATCTCATCTTCCGTGGATGCTGTCAGGCAGAACACGTCAGCCGTTTTCTCCTTAACTATTCGGTTGCAGCCACACGTGCCAGAGAAATAGCCCAAGATAGCTTGCGGCAAGCGCAAGAAACAGTAGGGTTAGAAGCGCGTGTCCCACCACGAACATCGTTCCCTTGGGCCAGTCTGAGTGGGAGAAGTAAAGCGCATCGACAAGAATTCGAGCAGTCCAGTAAAGCCCAATAAAGCAAGTAAGCCCCAAAGCAGCACGGTCGCCCCGGAGGAGTTCCGTATGCAGCACCAGAGTCAGTGTGCCGAAAGCAATGATGGTCAACACCGTGAATCCGCCCTGCACCCAGAGCAGCTTGCGATTGAAAGGCATTAGCTGCTGCAAGTCCGCCTTCCACCGCAGTCGATATGGCACCTGAAAACTGGCGCACAAGATCACGAAATGTGCCGCCCCTACTACCCAGAGGTCGATATTGAAGAACCTTTCAGCGAGCGAGTTTGTCATACGGCGTGAATGGCGTGCATGAAAGGAAGTATCACACGCAACACAAACCACGGGTGAAAGAGCCAGAAGACTGGCCCCGCAACGAATAGCGCCATAAACAACCAACCAATCCGCCCACCCCCAAGTCCAATCCGCTTCCCCAAATTTGAACGTTCCATCGTTATCCCCGCGCCCTGAAGCACGAAATAGGCTGTCGGAAACCCGTAACCTCCGCGAGCGGGCAGCGAGATAACCAAGTCATGGATCAGCCCGGAGAGAACGAACACCAAGAAGCCAGCCACGTCCACTCCCACCTTCCGATGCAAGGGGCGAAAAATCAACTCGTGGGCAAGCTGACGGAAGCCGAGATTCCACCGCTTTCCCCAAAACTCCGCAAGAGACGTAGAACGCAGCGGCGAAGACATGATGGGTGTGGCTTGGACGCCAACGCTCTGCCAGAGGAGACTGATGATTTGAAAAGTACCGAAGTGAAGCAAGAAAATTAAACCCACCATGCCGATCCAGCCGCGCAGGAGGGGCTCACCTTCGGGAATGGATCGCGCAACAACCCAGAGCAGAGCCACGCCGAGAGCCGTTTCGAGAGTTGCCCACAGCCACGTTCTTGCTGGGGGCGACGTAACAGTCTTACTCGCGTCCAAGAACGCCACGGCATCCATTCCCGGCCAAGCCAGAAGATAGGCTGCCGAACGCCAAGTCGGATGTGCGACCCGTGCACGTGCCTTCCACCAAGTCAGCCACTTGAGGCTGACGAAGATGGTGAGAGACAGAATCCACATGAATGCCCAAGCTGGCAGCAGATTGCGGCAGGCAAATGCAACCAGAGGCAAGATGGAGATGGGAAGCCAGCCAACCCACGATAAGCCTTGCACAAACTCAGCAGATTCGATCTGGTCCGCTTCAGTCGGCGACAAGGACGTTCACTCTCCTCCCGATATGCGCACTTCGTAGACGGTCGGAAGCTGGTCGCCATCCGTCCGAACGAAACTACGAACTAGCTCTGTGCGAGAAAAGTGACCGAGGCTGAGGAGCCGAATGCACTCGTCCGTGGCACAACTCTCCCATGAAGTACGGCGTCCCCATGGGAAACAGCTTGCCTCGATGACACGCACCGGAAGCCCCTCTTGAAACCCAGTTTCGACTTGTTCTCTTAGCCATCGCAAGTAGTCCAACTTCTCCGATATGGCGACCTTTGGGTCCTGCCGGATCACCACACCGGGAAAATCGGGCATGTCAGTCCGCAGGGTGTGAATGTGCCCGTGTCCTTCGACCAGAATCTCGATGTCGAGTTCCATCAGTCGTTCGAGGCTCACGAGCCACTTCCTGCTGTCCACATCGGGATTGGGTGTCGCGAAATAGCTTCCCATGAAGGCATCACCCGCCAGCAATAATTTTTCCGTGGGGTCATAGAGAACGACGTGGTCATCGCAATGACCGGGAGTAGGGATCACCTTCAACCGTCCAGATTCGGTATCCACCGCATCGCCGAGCACGCGAAACGGCTGCTTCAAGTTCGGAGGTTGGCCGATGATAATGGCACGTACCAACGGGAGCTTCTTGAACGGCGTCAGAAACCGGGCGGTCATCTCGGAGACATAGATCGGAGCGCCAGTCAATTCGGACAGCCAGTTTAGGTTGCCGACATGCTCTTCGTGTGCGTGCGTGGCGATAACTTTTGTGATCTTTGGTTTGATCTGGCGAAGGTGCCTCTGAAGCGATCTGCGCATCTTAGGCGAGCCGGGATCGACAGCCACTCCATCGTAGAGCACAGTCGTGAACAATTCTCCGAACAGCAACGGAACCGTGTTGGGTAAGAACCCATTCAGAAACAAAATAGTGAGCTTGCCATCCAGCAGATCGAGGTGCTGATGATACGTCCGGGCAAAGATGCTGATCCTTTGCATCGCCGTCTTGATGCCCGCCCACATGACAAGCGGCAACCGAATGAAGAAGCCCAGTGTGTAGCACGACCAGAACGCTCCAAGTCGAGCTTGGCGTCGTATCGCCTCTGGTTTCGCAACTCGACATGCACCGCCTCGGCATTTGCTGAGCGAATATCGGTTCGTCGCAACAAAGCCATAGAGCAGACGCCCGACATTCCGCAACGGAAACCACTGCCCCAGCATGCCAATGATCCATGTGAGCGGGAACAATCGAGCGAGACTCGCGACAGCATCCCAGCCGACGAGGATTTCACCCTTAGGGGTGACCACGTGCAACTGCCGAAGGCATTCATCAAGTCTGAGCCGGGAGTCCACTGCGGATAGGACTTCGGGACTGATTGCCAACGGGAGGGTTTTGTTCTCGCGGTCGAGAGTCTTCAGCCACGCCACGCAACCCTGACAAATCTCGCATTGCCCGTCGTAGAAAACCTTGTAGGCGAGAGCCGCTGAATGCTCTGCATCAGGTCGTGCAACGATCTCCGCAAGCGATTGCTCGGCCATGGCAGTTGCAGAGATTATGCACTGGTAATGGCAGGCTTCCAAGCTGGTGAAAGAGGAACCTCAAAACTTGGCTGTCTGTCGTGAGATTAGACTGTATTCGTGCTCGCAATTTCTCCTGCTGATCGCGTTTTCATCCTCACGGGCGCAGGCGTAAGCGCCGAAAGCGGGATACCAACGTTCCGTGGCGCGGGCAGGCTTTGGCGCAACTACCGCATCGAAGAGGTAGCCTCGCCCCATGCTTGGACTCGTGATCCTCGGCTGGTGTGGGAGTTCTACTCGATGAGGCGGCGGGTTGCCGCTGAAGCCAAGCCAAACCCGGCTCACTTGGCGCTCGCGAAGCTCGAACAGAAATTGCAGGATCGCTTGTTCCTCTGCACCCAGAACGTAGACGACCTGCACGAGCAGGCAGGGTCGATACGCGTCGTCCACATGCACGGCGAATTGTTTAAGAGCCGCTGCGATAGATGCACCCGAACGCCATTTCACGACACGACCACCTACGATCCCCCGATTCAGATGCCCCGGTGCGACTGCGGAGGTCGCATTCGACCGCACATCTGCTGGTTTGGCGAAATGCCGTTCGAGTTGGATCGAATCTTCCGCGCACTTGACGAATCCACGGTCTTCATAGCCGTGGGCACGTCGGGGGTGGTCGAACCAGCCGCCAGTTTTGTCGCTCACGTCGTCGAGCGTGCCCGAACGATCTATGTTGGACCGGAAGAACCTGCGAACGCATCGGCGTTCACCGAATGTCATCTGGGGAAAGCCGGGGAGATGTTGCCTGATTTGTTTGGCTCGTTCTGAACGTGATTGGCTATTGCAACTTCGCGTATTCGGCTTTGGCTTGTTTCAGGATGGGGATGTCGGGGGCGGCTTGTTTGTCCCATACCACTCAACGAGAATCGATGATCTAGATTGTTCACGCCAATCAAATGTGCAGTTTAAAGTACGGCGTGTTTGGGCATAGAGTGTTGCACATGGAAAACGCGGAGACCATACAGATTCGGCTTCTCGAAGAAAGCGATCCTCCGAGCATGTCTGCCGCGTTCACGAACATGGGGTGGAAAAAACCTGAGGCTCAGTACCAGCGGTACTTGCAAGAACAGATGGCGGGAACTCGGACCTGCTTCGTCGCTACTATTGACGGGCAATTCGGCGGGTACGTGACGGTAAACTGGCGACCTACGTACACCGGATTTGCGGACCTGAACATTCCTGAGATTCAAGACCTCAATGTGCTCACGACGTACCGCAGAAAGGGTGTCGCCAGCCGCTTGCTGGACCGGGCAGAAGAGGAAGCAGCCCGGCGTTCGGGTGTTGTAGGCATCGCAGTTGGACTGCATCCGGGGTACAACGCCGCTCAGCGGCTCTATCCGAAGCGAGGCTACATCCCGGATGGTCGCGGCATTACGTACCGAGATTGCTTTGTAGAAGAGGGCGCAATCGTAATGCTTGATGATGACCTCGTAATGCATTTCACGAAGCAGTTACGAGCGGAGTGATGATGATGCTCGGCGTAAGTGGCGTAAATCCCAATCTCATTCAGTTGTCGATTGGGGGTTTGGGTCAGATGGCACGTCCGCAGATGATTTCTTGATCTCATCGACCGTTTCGGCGCATTCCCCTTCATCGTTGTAATCGCAGACCCGACCGGGATGGGACTGCTTGCATTTCTCACAGAACTGCGTTGCCATTGTTGCCCCCTGACCCAGACAAATCGGAATCGCACAACAGACTTGTGATCTGCATGATACTAGAGGGTGCCAAGTCCCGCGCTGTCTGTCGGGTTCTTGGAGGCGGCTCGGTTCGAGACAACTGCCGCTCGAAGCAGTGCCGCTCAACGTTGTGGAACAAGGGCGGGGTTGACGGGAGGACGCGGGCAGCAAGAATCAAGGCGGGGCGCAGCCGCAACGTGCGGGAGAAGCATTGATAGAGCGACATCTTCTCGACGGACTATTGCAGCTTCTCGTACTCAGCTTGGGCTTCTTCTAGGATCGGGATGTCGGCGTCGGCGTGTTCGTCGCAATAGTACGGACAGGTCCGTGAACGAAATGACCTGTTTTCGTAGATGGACAATGTGGAGCTATGCGTGATGCAGTCTTTGCCACAGTGTTTCTACGATCAGACCGATCAGCGCATAGGTAGCGGCATTCGCAAGAATGACCAAATAGAAAGACATGCCGAAATGGAAATGGGAACCGATAAGCACAACTGGTTGAGTTAAAGAGCCGAGAGCGTACACGAGCGGTTCTATCGGATTGTCCTTGCTCCGCATTGCGAAATAGAGTGCCCAACAAGCGGCAACCAGAACGCCTGCACCCGCCCACATAGCAATTCGATATTTCATGTTGACGCTCCTATTCACTGTTTCGTGGTGCTCGCCTGAAGGAGACTACGAATCTTCGCCTCAAAACTATCCTTGTCCACAACGCCAGCGTGCGACTCTGCAATTTTGCCGTTGCGATCAATGAGCAGAGTGAGAGGCATGTTTATCACACCAAACTGCTCTCCCAAATCATCATCGCCAATCACTACCGGATAGTTCAGCTTGTGATTTGCAAGGAATGGCTTGACCGATTTCCACCCATCCGCATCCATGGAGACACCAATAGCGGAGAGTCCCGCGTCCCGATATTTGTCTTGGAACTCAATGTACCAAGGAATTTCAGTCTTGCAGCCGCCGCACCAAGTTGCCCAGAAATCTAGCAGGACCACTTTTCCCCTGTATGCGGACAATCTGATGGAGGCACCGTTAGCGTCAGCAAGAGAGAAATCGGGAGCGAGTTTGCCCGTGGAAGCAGGAAGGGGCTTGTGAGTACAGGCAGGCAAGAGCAGACACAAGGCTGCGAACACAAACGGGGTAAATGCGCGACATGGCATTTGAGGCCCCACAAGACCCTTTCAAACTGTAGTTGAATCGAGAGGGAGTTACAAGTTTTCTCGTCTCTTTATATCGTGCGTGCGAAGTACGTCCACCGCACCGAGGCATTCGTCGAAGTCGGTGGTTAGTGCAAGCCAGCTACAAACGAACGCATTTCACGAACCGTGTCGTTTTCGTTCGACAGAAAAATGTAGGTGCTGGCTCCGGGTAGGGTAACTATTTGAGCGTTTGGCTCCCCGGCTTTAAGGTCTTGAACCGTCCTCTTTGTGAAGGCTTCGGCAACAGCGTACTTCTGGGCCATTGCCGCCCGCTCATCTGCTGTTCTTGGTTGGTACTTCCTGAACTGCTCATCCAGCGGGAATGGAACAGCAAGGATGGCAAGCACCGGGGCATGGATGTTCGCATATTTCGGTTTTTGAATACCTGCGAATATCGCGTCCCGCACCCACTTCGGAGTGGAATCCTCTCCAACGCTTCCGTCAGGGTTGACGGGATAACGCTGTCGTAGTTCCGCCTCTGGCATCATGACACCATGCGCCTTCAATTGCGATTCCCTGAAGGCTTGAAATGAAGAATGGTCGGGCTGTGGTTCCGGCGTCGTCATAGAAGCGGGGAGTCTCTTGGTATCAACCTCCGCTACCCCATAAGCAGAGGACGGCAGCGTGGGGTCATCTCCCGAATCGAGAAAAACTAAGCCCGCGACAAGCGCAGGATGTTATGCGCCGATTGTAAGGAGGTCTAGTCCGCCGAACGAATGTCCAGCCAGCACCGGATGGTCCAATTTCAGCGCGTCGAGAACTTGCAGAACGTCTTCTGCTGACCGCTGCGCGGTGTACCCTGAATCTGGTCGGCTGGAAGCGCCGAACCCCCGCCTAGTAACTCCATAAACGTGGCAGAAGGCGGCGAGTTTCGGAGCGATGTCATCGTACTCATGTGCCGTTTGGTATCCAGCCAGCAGCACAAGCGCACGCCCGTTTCCTCCCCAATCGAGTATTTCCAACCTCACGCCATTATCGACTGTCACAAATGTGATGCGGTGAGGGGAAGGGTCGTGCCACGTTGCAGCGTCCATCGCAATCGTATCGTGAGCAGAACTCGTGAGAATACATAATCCCGCTACCGCAAGCACCCGTATGAAAGGACTAATGTGAAATCGGCCAGCATGTTGCGGTTCTGGGGTCATACGTTTGTTGGTCTTGGTTGCCTATGGTGCAACTATCCGCAAAAGAAAAAATGGTCAATCTTGCACAGCTAAGCCGCTTGTTAGTCTCGGATTGCTCGGAAGCCAGCCAGAATCAGACAGTCTTGCGGCGGCTCCGTGATGTTGAGTGGCGTGACCCGGTCGAAGTCACAAATTTGTGTGCCATGCGAAGCAGGTCCCTCACAACATCTGGGGTGACGCGAGACAGGCGAACCAGCACGGAGGTGTAGTTGAGATAGTGGTCGGTCACGTAGTAAACATCGGGAGCGGCTGCGAGCAGTTCGGCGCGGTCG
>Ga0335070_10002149_pt1 | contig 22957 bp, 15 predicted proteins | sample Lox_Sample_13_FD_206722 | JGI IMG/M metagenome (GOLD analysis project Ga0335070, IMG submission 206722) | Soil microbial communities from Loxahatchee National Wildlife Refuge, Florida, United States - Lox_Sample_1.3 | ecosystem: Environmental > Terrestrial > Soil > Wetlands | place: USA...
ACCTTCTGCGCCAGCGCTCCGGTGGTGTTCGACCACTTCTTCACCAGGTCGGGATCTTTTTTGGCTTCGGCCGCTTTGAGAGTGGCCAGCGCCGTGTCCATGTCCTCGGGATCGAGCGCCATGATCTTTTCGCCCGCGTCCAGGGCCTTGTCAGGCTGATTGGCCTTCACATAAAGCGGCTGCATCTCCCCGTAGACCCAGGCGAGGTTTTCGCTCTTCGGATAATCCTGGACGAACTTCTCGCAGGCTGCCAGCTTCTTGGCTTCATCCGACTCCTGGCCGATCTGTTGCAGGGCCTGGCCTTCAGGGGTTTCGGTATTGATGTTTACTTTATGACGCTGGGCCAGCGCGCCTCCGGCCAGCAGCAACGCAAGCAGGATGATTTTCATGGCTACCCTCCTCCAAATGGACGGAATGTTATCATACCGCCGCACATTTAGCATATGGAAATTCTGCGAACGTGAGGTGCGTTTCCGAACTGCGATTCTGGCGCCCTGGCCGGTTTCGCGGTAGAAAGGCGTAAGGGGGCTTATGTCCGGGAAAGTTGTCGTGCTTGGAGTGTCGGTGGCGATTCTGCTTTCGGCCGGACCGCCTGGAGCGATGCTTCACGCCAAGCTTCAGGTTCCCGACGCCCTCAAGAACGGCACCTTTGCCAGTGACCGTTATCTGAACATTCCGCCCGGATTTCAGATTTCGTTGTTTGCAAGCGTTGGCGGCGCGCGATTCATGGCGGTCGCTCCCAATGGCGATGTTCTGGTGTCCCAGCCCGGCGCCGGACAGGTGATGCTGCTGCGGCCGGCGGCCGGCGGTGGAGTACCGCAGAACTTCACGTTTGCGAGCGGTTTGCAGAGCCCGCACGACATCGTCTTTCATACGATCAACGCGACCAGCTACGTCTATATCACCGAGACGAACCAGATCAACCGCTTTCGTTATGTGAACGGAGACACGGCGGCTCACGATCGCGAGGTGATCGTGAAAGGGCTCCCGGACAGCCAGTCCGGCGGCTACGAGCACGTATTAAAAAACATCGCGATCGGCAGCGACGGCCACTTGTACGTCGCGATCGGCTCAAGCTGCAACGCTTGCGCGGAAGACACCACTGCTGATCCGGTTCGTGCCGCGATTTACCAGTACAATGCCGATGGGACGGGGGGCCGCCTGTTTGCGCGCGGCCTGCGGAATGCTGAAGGTGTCCGCTTCCTGCCGGGAACGAACACGCTCTGGGTCGCGGTGAATAATCGTGACAACGTGCCGTATCCTATCCAGGACTCGAGCGGCAACTACGGAAAAATGGTTTGGTCTTACGTGGACAACCATCCTCCAGACCTGCTCACGGCCGTGCGCGAAGGGGGTAACTACGGGTGGCCGTTCTGTGATTCGAATCCCGACCAGACGCTCGACCATATGCCATTCAACCTGGATTTCGACACCAACCAGGACGGCCATGTGGACTGCAGCAAAATGGACCTGGTATCGAAGGGAATTCCGGCGCACTCCGCGCCGCTCGGATTGTCGTTTCTTGTCGACACGCCATTTGCGCAGCCCTACCGGAACGGCGCTGTGGTTGGGCTGCACGGTTCCTGGGATCGAACGAAGAAATCGGGATACAAGGTAGCCTATTTTCCATGGAGCACGACGACGCAATTACCTGGTGCGCAGACAGACCTGGTGACAGGATGGCTCGACGATGCATCTCAAAATGTCTGGGGCCGTCCGGTAGCTGCTGTGGTGGATGCGACCGGCAGTTTGCTGATTTCCGATGATGCGGCCGGGGCAATTTACCGCCTTACATATGCGCCCGTGGCGCAATCGGCTGCCAGCGGGTATGCGGTGCTGGCGCCGGAATCGATTGGTTCGGTGTTTGGGACGCAACTCGGCACACAGACGGCGAGCGCCACTTCGGCGAATTGGCCCACTTCGCTCGGCGGCGCGAAGCTGACCGTCCAGGACAGTACGGGAACGGCGCGCCCGGCTCCGCTGGCGTATGTCTCAGCGGGCCAAATCAATTTCGAAGTGCCTGCCGGAACGGCGATGGGCAATGCCACACTGACGCTCGACCGGAGCACCGGCACACTCAACCTGGGGAATGTACTGATCGCCGCGGCGTCTCCTGCATTGTTCAGCGCAAATGGCAACGGGCAGGGCGTGGCGGCCGCCAGTGCCGTCGAGGTCGTGCTGCCGACGACTCATCAGGCTCCCGTTTCGGTATTCACGTGCAGCAAGCCGGGGAATTGCAAGAGCGTGCCCATCAAGCTCGGAGTGGATACGCCGATATACGTGTCGTTTTACGGCACGGGGATTCGCGGGAGTTCGGACGTGAGTGTCACGATCGGCGGCGCCGAGGCCACGGTCTTATACGCCGGGCCGCAGGGCACGTATCCGGGGCTCGACCAGGTGAATGTCGGGTTGCCGCTGTCGCTGCATGGCGCGGGCGAAGTGGATGTGGTACTGACGGTAAACGGGCAGACTGCGAACACAGTTACCATTAATATTGAGTAGCAATGGTTCCGGCATCGCGAGTTACGCTATGCCTGCTCGTGGTCTGCACGGCAGCGTGGTGCCAGCCGGACAAGGCCTCATCGCCTTCCGAATCCGCCTGGGTGGGCGGCACTGTGCTCGACCGCGGTACCGGCTCGCCGCTTTTGAAGGCTCTGGTGACTCTTTCCACCGAGCAGGCGGAGCCGCTGGACGCCCTGGCGATAACCGATAGCGCCGGGCGCTTTGCTTTCGCCAATGTTCCTCCCGGCCGGTATCAATTGCACGCGGACTGTAAAGGCTACCTGCGCGCCTCGTACGGGGCGGAAACCGCGAATCATCCTCCGGGAATTATCGCGCTGCATGCGGGCGAGAAGCGCGATTTTGTCTTGCGGCTTGAGGCGCCCGGCTCGGTCTCTGGTGTGGTCGTGGACGCGGAAGGCGATCCCCTTCCTGGAGTGACCATCAGCCTCTGGATGCAGTTCTTCTGGAGAGGCAAGCCCAGATTCTTCGAGCGCAACACGGTCAACAGCGACGATCGCGGTTTGTACCGCATCTCCGGCGTCGTTGGCGGCCGCTACATCGTCATGGCGAACGGTCTCGGGCGCCAAGCGTTCCGAATGCAGCCGGAGGCGATCGCCGACCAGAAGGCGCCTGAGCAAGCAAGATACGGCGTACAATTCTATCCGGGAACGGACCGCATGTCTGCAGCCGCAGTGATTGCTGTCGAACCGGGAAGAGAAGTCAAGGGAACGGATTTCCGCATGGCGGCAAACCTGACAGCCACGCTGCGCGGCGCTGTCAATCCACCGGTTGAGTTGCCCGCCGATTCACGTATCGATGTGGAGATCATTCAGCAGGATCTGCCGGACGAAAATCAGGGCCATTTTGTCTTCAGCCTGCCGGGACCGAATTACTCGTTTGAGCAATATGGGCTGGTGCCCGGCGAATACCTGTTACTGACCCGTCTTTCGCTCGGCGAACGCCGGTATCAGGGCGCGCAGCGGGTCGAGTTGAGCGGCGGGGCGGACAAAGAAGTCACACTAACGCTTGTTCCGGGCATCGACCTTTCTGGAACTCTACGAATCGAGGGAGACGACGGCGATCCGCGCGAGTACAGCGTCGAGTTGAGTCCGGGAGAATCTCTCTCCCCCAGCGGGTTCCGGCCGACAGCCGCCGTCAAAGCCGACGGCAGCTTTGTGCTCAGGAGCGTGGTGCCCGGGACGTGGGACATCGGCGTCAATCCGATTCCGCCGGGCGGGTACATCAAGTCCATGCGGCTGGGAGATCAGGACGTGCTGACCGAAGACATGATCATCGGGCCGCGGACGGCGGCGCCATTGCGGATCGTGGTGAGCACGCGCGGGGGAGTTCTGGAGGGAAGTGTCAAACGAAGCTCGGGCGAGGATGCCGCTCGCGCGATCGTGCTGCTGGCGCCGGCCGGCACGTACAGCAACGTATTGAGTTTCTACTCAACCGCCGTCGCCGACGAAGGCGGCCGTTTCAAGTTGAGAGGGCTGACGCCGGGCGGTTATAAGCTTTACGCGTTTGAAGCCATGGAAGATGGGGCGTGGCAGAATCCGGAATTTCTGAAACCGTACGAAAGCTTGGGAGAGAAAGTGGAAATCGCCGAAGGCGCGAACGCCTCGAAGGAAATGCAACTCATTCCGGGAACGCGGGACCAGCGATGATGCGAATACTCTTGTGCGCGGCTCTTTTTGTGGGAAGCCTGCCGGCGCAGGTGGCGTCGGGAGAACCGGAAGATGACGGCTCGCTGGAAGGCGCGGTGATCAACGCAGTCACGAAGGAACCGGTCCGTAAGGCGCAAGTGACAATGGTTCCCGGCAACGTGCCGCCGGCGGTCACCGATGCGAACGGCCATTTCGCGTTCCGCAAGCTGCCGCCAGGCACGTATTCGCTTCACGCGCAGCATCCGGAATTCCCGGTGGTTGTGTCCGGCCTGGCGGGGACGAGTCCGCTTACCGTGACGCTGGCGCCTCACGAGAAGAAGAGCGACCTGGTGATGACTCTCACGCCGGGGGCATCCATCAGCGGGCGTGTGATGAACGAAGACGAGAAGCCCGTGGGCGGCTGCGCCGTCCAGGCGATGCAATTCGCGCCCGGCCCGCCGGCGAACCGGCTGTACGGGACGCGCGCCGCAAGCTCCGACGATCGCGGCGAATATCGCATCTACGGATTGGCCAGAGGGCGCTACTACGTTTCCGTGGAATGCAATCAGCCGCTGCCTCAAGCGCACGGGCTGGTGCGGCGTAGCTCGGATGTTGATCTTCCCACCCAGAGATACGCCGCGCAATTTTATCCGGACAGTCCGGACCCGTCGGGCGCTTCCCGGCTGATGGTCCCCGCGGGAGCGAGTGTGACGGGCATCGATTTTCACATGCATGTGACTTCCACAGTCACGGTTCGCGGCCGCATCAACGGCGACGCAGACGCAATGAGCCTCAAGCCGCGCGTCGAGCTGGTGTCCCGCGATCCATTGCTCAGCGGGCTGGCGCGGTACTCTGCGTCCCTCAACGCACAAACAGGTGAATTCAGGATTTCGAATGTGCCCGCTGGCGCTTACGTGTTGGTTGCCTTGGCGCAGGACAAGCGCCGCACCTACGAGGCGAGCGTGCCTGTTGACATTGGAACAGATCCTCCGCAGCCCATCGATTTGCCGCTGATTCCAGGAGGCCAATTCACCGGCGTCATCGAACTTGAGGGCGACCCGCCGAAGCCGGCGATGGAGAACGTCCACATCCGCCTGATCCCTCTGGACGCCGAGTTTTCCGGTTCGTGGCCGGAGGCAAAAGTCGGACCGGACGGGACATTCTCGCTTTCCGGAGTGGTGGCCGGACGCTGGTGCCTGAAGGCGGAGAGCGTTCACGGCTATGTGAAGTCGCTCTCGGTAGGCGGCCAGGAAATGCGCTCCTGCGTGTTCAGCGTTACGCCAGGGGCAGGCGGCGCCATACGCGTTGTGGTATCGACAAAACTGGCGCAGCTGGACGGCACGGTCAACGGAATCACGCCTGGGCAGGGGGGCGGTGTTCTGCTGATTCTGGTATCGGACGATGCGGAAACACCGCAGACACGCACCATCCTCGCGCAGGCGGACGGCCGTTTCCGCATGTCCGGGATCGAACCAGGGCGTTACCACCTGTACGCAGCGAGTGTAAGCGAAGGGGTGGCGCTTGGGCAGAATCCGCGCGCGGTCCAGGCGCTCGAAGGGCGCGCCGCTCGGGTGGAGCTGGAGGCTGGCGGCCATGCCACGGCTCAACTAGATTTGATCTCCGGCGAGGACGTCAGGCAGGCGTTGCAGGAAGCCGAGTAAACGCGGCCCCGGAAGATTGTGAGGAACCAAAGCAACGCCGGCTTCGTATTAGGTTTGCCATGTTCGAAACCCTACTCGCCGATCTTCGGTTCGCAGGCCGGATGTTGCGCAAGAATCCGGGTTTTAGCGCGATTGCCATCGCCACGCTGGCGCTAGGCATTGGGGCCAACACCGCGATTTTCAGCCTGGTGGATGGCGTGATTCTTCGTCCGCTCGACTACCGGGATGCCGCGCGGCTTTTCGATGTTCATGAAGTGGTGCCCAAGTTCAGCGCCATGGCGCCTTTGATTCCGGTGAACGCCATGCACTTCCTGGAGTGGCGCAAGAGCGTACGATCGTTCGAGCAAACGGCTCTCATAAACGGCATGACGTTCAACCTAACGGGTGCGGGCGAACCGGAACGTCTGCCGGCTGCGCGCGTCTCGCCCAGTCTTTTTCCGATGCTTGGAATCCAGGCGCAGCTTGGCCGCACGTTTCTCGAGGAGGAGGACCGGCCTGGCCGCGATCAGGTCGTTGTCCTCAATCATGAGTTGTGGAAGCGCCGCTTCGCTGCCGACCCGAACGTGGTCGGACGGAAGATCACGCTCGATGGCCATCCTTACGAGGTGGTCGGCGTTCTTCCGGCGGGATTTCATTTTCCGAAGCTGAATCAACTCTTCGCCATGACGGTTGCAGAAGAGCGCCCGCAGTTGTGGAAGCCGTTTGCCGTGCGCGACGACGAACTCGAGCCGCTGGGTGATTTCAACTACGTTTGCATCGCGCGCCTGCGTCGAGGCGTTTCCGCTGCCCAAGCGCTCTCCGAACTGAACGTGGTGCAAGCTCGCATTGCCAGCCAACTCGAGGAGAAGATCGAACTTCGCGGCGCGCTGGTTCCGTTGCAGGATCAGATCACCGGGCGGTCGCGAACCGGTCTGGAGGTGTTGCTGGCCGCTGTCGGCGCGGTGCTGCTAATTGGATGCGTCAACATCGCCAACCTGCTGCTGGCGCGCGCCACCGGCCGGCGCCGGGAGCTTGCCATTCGAACCGCCGTGGGCGCGAGCCGCTGGCGGCTGGTGCGGCAAATGCTGATCGAGAGCCTGGTTCTGGCGGGCATGGGCGGCGCGCTCGGTGTGGCGCTGGCCTACGAAGCGGTTCGTATCATCCTCGCTCGAGCGCCGATTGAGCTGCCGCGCATCGATGAAGTCAGTCTTGACTCTCGCGTGCTGCTGTTCACGCTGGCCATATCGATCCTCACGGGTATACTCTTCGGCCTTTTCCCGGCATGGCGCGCCACGCAAGGCGATCCTCAGGAGGCCATGAAGCCGGTCTCGAGAAGCATGACCGCCGGACGCTCGAGCAGCCGGCTTCGTTCACTGCTGGTGGGCCTCGAGGCAGGCTTGAGCGCCATGTGCCTGATCGCCGGCGGTCTGCTGCTGCACAGTTTTGTCAATCTGCTCCATGTCGACCGCGGCTTCCAAACGGAACGCATTGTGACCGCGGAGTTGAACCTGCCTGAAAGCCGTTATCCGGATCTCGGGAAGCGAACGGCCTTCCTGCGTTCCACGCTGGAGCAGGTAGCAATCCTGCCCGGCGTCATTTCAGCCGGAGTCACCAACCTGCTGCCCCTTAGCGGCGAGGGTGGGAATAATTTAGTAGCCGTAGAAGGATCGAAACTGCCGCTGATGGAGCGCCCGCTGGCCGACATCCGGCAAGTGAACCCGGACTATTTCCGCACCATGGGCATTCCTCTTCGCGAAGGGCGGATTTTCACGGAGGGCGACCGGGAGCGGAATGTCGCGCTGGTGTCCGAGTTGACTGCCGCGCGGCTCTGGCCGGGACAAAGCGCCGTCGGCAGGCGGTTTCGATTTGGCGCCGAAGATTCGCCGTTGATCGAAGTGGCAGGTGTAGCCGGCGATGTCCGCGGTGTCAGCCTGAGTAAGAGCCCATCTCTCACGGTCTACATACCGTACTGGAAGCGGTCCTATGGCGGGGAGTCGCTGGCGGTTCGAACTGCTATGGACACGCTCGCGGCCGCACCAGCGATTCGCGCCGCTGTTCGCAGGATCGATCCCGAGCTTTCCGTGCCGGAGTTTCGAACCATGGACGACATCGTGTCGGAGTCGGTGGCGCAGCGCCGGTTCCAGTTGAGCCTGGTGTTGCTGTTTGGCGCGGTTGCGATGCTGCTTGCGAGCCTGGGCATTTATGGCGTGGTTTCCTACTCGGTGGCGCAGCGCACCAATGAGATGGGGATTCGCATGGCGCTCGGAGCGCAGCCCGGCAACATTCGCCGCATGGTGCTTGGGCAGAGCCTGCTGCCGGTGTTGCTGGGATTGCTCGCGGGCGTAGTGGCGTCGGTGGCTCTGGGCCGCGTCATGGGCAGCCTGCTTTTTGGCGTGCGCGCGTGGGATCCGGTGACGATTTCGGGCGTCGCCGCCATGCTGCTCGCGGTCGCCGCCGCGGCGACTTATGTCCCGATGCACCGCGCCACGCATGTCGATCCGGCGTCGGCGTTGCGATATGAGTAGGCCTCAGCGCGCGCTCACCAGCCGGCGGAGATCATCGAGTTGATGGCTGAGCTGGTCCATGCGCTTGATCAACTCGGCGTGATGCCGCTCGTGCGGACGCGGCTCCTTCGGCTCGATGTAGAATGCGCCGCCTGGTTCGAGCGTGCAGTTCTGCACTTCATCCAGGCTCCCGAAACCCTGGCGATGCGCCACCGCGAGCAGTTCGGCCCGGGTGAGCAGCTCGCTGGCGAGCCCGTCCTGGCACAGGCAGCCGTTTTCAACGAGCTTCGTTGGCGTGCCCTCCAGAATCTCATCCAGCCGCCGGTGCCGGAATAGAAACCGCACAACCAGGTAGTTCACCGCAAACAGCGTGAATGCACCGATCAGACCGCCCGTCACCGAATTGTCGTCTCCGATGATGGCGTTCTGCACGGTATTGGACACCGAGAGCAGCACCACCAGATCGAAAGGGTTGAGCTGCGCCAGCTCGCGCTTGCCGAAGATGCGCAGCATGACGACCAGGAAAGCATAGACAATCGCCGGGCGAAGAATCTTCTCCGCCACGGGTAGTGCGAGTGCGAACATGTGGGTCCACATAGTTTGATCTCCAAGAAATGATAGAGCACCGCGGGAGCTAATATGGGTACGTGTCTTTGGGCCTTCGCATCGCCGTGGCCCTGGTGGGGTCCGCCAGTTGTGCCGCGGCGCAAACTCCCGCTAAAGGAAATGCCAAGTTCATGCACACCAATCGCCTGATTCACGAGAAGAGTCCCTATCTGCAGCAGCACGCGCACAACCCAGTGGATTGGTATGCGTGGGGGCCGGAGGCGTTCGAAAAAGCACGCAAGGAAGATAAGCCGATCTTTCTTTCCATCGGATATTCCACCTGCCACTGGTGCCACGTGATGGAGCGGGAATCGTTTGAGAACGAGGAGATCGCATCGATTCTCAACAAGTACTTCGTGGCGATCAAAGTGGATCGCGAGGAGCGGCCGGATGTGGACCGCATCTACATGGCGTACGTGCAGGCCACCACAGGCGGCGGAGGCTGGCCCATGTCGGTCTGGCTCACGCCGGACTTGAAACCGTTCGTGGGCGGCACGTATTTCCCGCCCGACAACCGTTACGGCCGCGCCGGGTTCCCGACGCTGTTGGAGCGCATCTCGCAGGCGTGGCACGCCGACCGCGCAAAAATTGTGGAGTCGAGCCAGGAGGTGCTCAAGCATCTCGCGGACGCCGCGGAAGTCAAGCCATCCGGCGGCCTGGAGGCATCGGCGCTCGAGAGCGGATTCTTGCAGTTCCGGCGCAGTTTTGATACCAAGCTCGGCGGATTCGGTTCCGCACCCAAGTTCCCGCGGCCCGTAACTCACAACTTCCTGCTGCGATATTACGCGCGCACTCACCAGGAGGAGGCGCGCGACATGGTGCTGGCCACGCTGCGCGCCATGGCCCACGGCGGGATGAACGATCAGTTGGGCGGCGGATTTCATCGCTACTCGGTGGACGAGCGGTGGTTCGTGCCGCACTTCGAGAAGATGCTGTATGACCAGGCGCAGCTCGCCATCTCGTATCTGGAGGCCTACCAGATCACGCATGATCCGTTTTTCTCCGGCGTGGCGCGGCGCATCTTCGATTACGTACTCCGGGACATGACCGATGAGGACGGCGGTTTCTATTCGGCGGAAGATGCCGATAGTGTGATTGATCCTTCCAAGCCAGATGAGAAGGGCGAAGGCGCGTTCTATATATGGACGCAACGGGAGATCGAGGCCATCGCCGGCGATCCCGCGGCCGCGTGGTTTTGCTACCGCTACGGCGTCGAAGAGCACGGCAATGTGCGGGATGACCCGCACGGCGAATTTACCGGCAAGAACATCCTTTACGAAGCGCACACCATCGAAGAGACGGCACGGCATTTCGGGAAGCAGGACGGGGAAATCCGACACGCGCTGGACACAGCGGCCGGCAAGCTACTCGCCGCGCGCTCGAAGCGCGTGCGTCCGCACCTGGATGATAAGGTCCTCACTGCGTGGAATGGCCTCATGATTTCGGCCTTTGCCAAGGGCGGCGCCATTCTTTCGGAACCGCGCTACTCGGCCGCGGCCTCGCGCGCAGCGGATTTCATCCTGGGCCGCCTGTACGATGCGAACAGCGGTGTGCTGCTGCGCCGATACCGCCAGCAGGAAGCGGCGATTCCAGGCTTCCTGGATGATTACGCACTCTTGAGCCAAGCGCTGTTGGACCTCTACGAAACGCAGTTTGACATTCGGTATCTCGAAACCGCCGTGAAGCTCGGGGAAAAACAGAAGGAGCTTTTTGAAGACAAGGAACACGGCGGTTTTTTCAGTACGGCCCCTGGAGACGCGAGCCTCGTCCTACGGATGAAGGAGGATTACGATGGCGCCGAGCCTTCCGGAAATTCCGTGGCGGCGCTGAACCTGCTGCGCCTGGCGCAGATGACCGATCGCAAGGACTTCCGTGACTCCGCGGACAAAACGCTGCGCGCGTTTGCTTCGCGCATCACTACCGTGCCATCCGCGGCGCCGCAAATGCTGGTGGCATACGAATTCAGCTTGTCCAAGCCCAAACAGATCATTCTCGCCGGTGATCGTGCGGCGCCGCATACGCAGGCGATGCTTGACGTTCTCCACTCGCGTTTTCTGCCGAACCGGATCGTGATGCTGGTGGATGATGCCGCACGGCAGCGGCTCGCCCGATACCTTCCGGTCATCGAAACCATGACGCGCGTGCACGGCGAGACCACGGCATACGTCTGCGAAAATTACACTTGTAAGCTGCCTACGGCGGATCCCGCGAAGTTCGCCGAATTGTTACAGTGAGGCCGAAACGCGGCCTGCTACAATAGCCGTTTACCCTCAAAATTTCAGGAGGCAAAATGGAGAGACCAGGAGCGACGACGTTGAAGGGAAATCCGCTGACCTTGATTGGACCGGAGCTGCGATCGGGCGACAAGGCGCCGGATTTCAATCTCGTGGATAACAGCCTCAAGAATGTAACGCTGGCCGATACCGGCAACAATGTCCGGATCCTCAGTATTGTGCCCTCGCTCGATACGCCGGTTTGCGACGCACAGACCAAGCGCTTCAACGAAGAGGCCACCAAGCTGCCCGGAGTCGACATACTTTCCGTCAGCATGGACCTGCCCTTCGCGCAGAAGCGGTGGTGCGGCGCCTTTGGCGTCGACAAAGTCAAAATGCTTTCGGATCATCGCGACGGATCGTTCGGCTCCAATTACGGAACGCTCATCAAAGAATTGCGCATCGAAAGCCGCGCCATCTTTGTCTTGGACCGGAACAATACCATTCGCCACGCGGAATACGTAAAGGAAGTCGCCGAGCATCCGAATTATGATGCGGCGCTGTCGGCTGCACGCGCCGCTGCGTCCGCCGCCTCGGCCTGAAAGCCGGGCCCGCTTGAAGCGGGCCTTATCGACCCAGGGATTTCGACTGAACACCGGGCAACCAACGCCGACCGTTCCTCAGCCGGACGCCACCGCCCGCAGCGCCGATAGCACGTTCAGCCGCGCCGTGGAGAACCCGCTGGTCCGCGGCGGCCTGGCGATCGGCGCAGGCCTCATCACCGGTAACCTCATTGGCTTCTTCCGCGTTGCCCTGACGGCTTACCTATTGGGCACCCATAGCGCTGCCGACGCTTTGGCGGTCGCGGTGGGTCCCATCGACACGCTCAACTCGGTCCTGATCAACACCATGGTTTTTGCGTTCGTTCCCATGCTGACCGAGTGCGACGGCGCGGCGCGCGCCGCGTTGTTCCGGAAACTGAATCGTGTCTTTGTCCGGGTCTTTTTCCTGCTGGCGCTGTCGGTCATAGTGTTCGCGCCGTGGCTGATTCGCTTGCTGGCGCCGGGACTGGATCCGAACTACATCCCTACCGCGATCACGATCCTGCGGATCGCCTCGCTTTCCTCGCTCGCTGCAGGTACGGCAGCTCTGCACGCGGCCTTCCTGTTCACGCACCGTAGGTTTGCGCCGACGGCTTTTCATCAGGCGTCGCTCAACACGTTCACGATCATTGCGGCCCTGGGCTTCTGGCGTCTTATCGGTGTATACGGATTCGCGATTGGGTATACCGTGGGAGCTTGGGTACAACTGGGAATCGTGTATTTCGCCGCTCGCGCGAACGTGCAGCTCAAAGGCGCGCCCGAACCGGACGTTCACTGGCGGGACTTGCTCGCCAAGCCCGCGTCGTTCCTGATTTATGCCGGCCTGCTCGCGCTGAATGTCATCGTGACCCGCGCTTACGCCACGCACGCAGGCACCGGGATGGCGGCGGCGCTCGATTACAGTATGCGGTGTCTGAATGTTCCGCTCGCCTATCTGATCAATCCCGTGTCGAACTCGCTGCTGCCGGAGATTGCTCGCCTGCGGAGCCGCTTTCAGTTACGCCAGGCGTTCCGGCTGATCGACAAGACCATCGCGCTGGTCGCGCTGGCGGCGGTGGCCGGCTGCGCGGTAGGAATCGCACTTCGCGAGCCTTTGATCCGCCTGATGTTCCAGCGTGGCAGCTTCACCGCGCAATCCACGAGCCTGGTTTCGGCGGTGTTCCTGGGTTTCGCACCCAGCCTGATCGGCTGGAGCCTGCTCGAGCTAACCTCACGCTCGCTGTTTGCCTTGGACCGGCCCTGGCTTCCGTTGCGCGCGGTGGCGATTCCGGTGATCTTCAACCTGGCGTTCGTGCTGCTCGTGCGAAACCCAGAACCGCAATGGATTGGCGTGGGAGCGTCCCTCGGGTTTCTGATTGCGTTTCTTCTGCTGTTTGTTCTGATGAGGGTGAGCCGCCGCCGCTGGCTGGAACATCCCGCACTCGAGACGGCTTGAGCCTGCTAGACCGGCGGAAGCTCGACAACCTGAAAATGGAACCGATCGGGTGGAAACAGGGCAGGCGAATCCTGCGCCAGGCGAGCCCAGGTGCGGTACGCGGTCGTGGTGAGCGTCGAATTCAGATAAAAGAGGAACTGATTGGAGAAGCAGTCGATGGGCGGTGGCTGCCGGAAAGTCAGACGCAGGCCCACCGCGTTTTCCACACCCACGCCATGCGTTGGAACTGATTTCTCCATCAACAGGCTCACAAAGCTGCTGCGCCCGGCATGCGGCCATACGTCAGGATGCAAGAACCTGCGCAGGGATTCGCTCGACTCGAACGTGATTTCACACTGGCGGATCCACTCGAGAATCGAATCGCCCCATTGCCAGTGAGCCATAAGCCGGAGGTATTGCTCGGCAAGGTTCAGCGCCAGATCAAATTTGCGTTGCTCGAAGACATCCTCCGTCGCCGGTACGTCCCCGAGAATATCTTCGGCTTCAACAATACCGGCAGCCATCCCCACCACCTCAGATAATGGTGTGCCTTCTTGAGTGCCATGCACCAGAAGCGGCGGCAGCTCGTGTGTTGCGCTCCCCGGGATGTCTATGTACCGTCCGTCACCCATAAAAGCGGCCCTGCTATTCTTATCGACGTAGAACGGTGACTATTCTGTTTCATTCTTACCATGAAACCTCCATTAATTTGGAGCGAAAAATTCAAATAGGTCCTATAACCTACTATTATCGAAGCCCTTAGTATTCGGGCTAACGGCGCGAACCCGGTGGTCCCCAAACCTTTGTTATCATTCCCCCTCATGGCCGAATATTCCATAGGCCTCGATTTGGGAGGTACCAACCTGCGGGCGGCGGTGATCAGCCGCGAAGGCAAGATGCTGGAAAAGATTGCTGTTGAGACGAATCCCATGCTTGGACGGGAATCGATGCTGGGGGAAATGGTGGCGGCGATCAATGGTTTGCGGTCAAGCAGGGGCACCAAGGACCTGGCCGGAATCGGGCTGGGCGTCCCCGGATTTATTGTGCTCAAAGAGGGAGTCATCCGGAACTCCAACAATCTGGCGTGCCTGGAAGATTTTCCCTTCCGGGACGAGATGGAGCGCCGCTTGGGGACCAAATTCATACTGGAAAATGATGCGAACGCCGCGGCGCTGGGAGAGAAATGGATCGGGGCCGGCCGCGATGTGGATGACCTGGTTCTGTTCACGCTGGGCACGGGAATAGGAGGCGGCATCATTTCGGGCGGCAAGGTGCTGCACGGATTTGTTGGCATGGCCGGCGAGATCGGGCATCTGACCGTGGTGCCCAACGGGATTCCCTGTGGCTGCGGCAATCAGGGCTGTGTGGAGAAACACGCTTCGGCCACGGCCATCACTTCGATGGCGCGCATCCTCCGCCTGGGTGAGAATCTCAGCGCTGAGGAGGTCTACGAACTGGGCGTGAAAGGCGACGAGCGCGCCCTAAGAGTGTTTCGCTCGATGGGCGAAGCTTTGGGCATCGCCCTGGCCACTGTGGTGAACACGTTTAATTTTCCGTTGTACCTGCTGAGCGGCGGCGTGCTGGGCGCGTGGGACCTATTCGCGCCGGCGATGCTCGAAGAGGCCCGGCGCCGCTCATTTACTTTTCGCTCTACGAATACGCGAGTGGAGAAAGCCATCCTGGGAAATGAGGCGGGTCTGTTCGGCGCTGCGTACCTTCCGTGGGTGGGACAGGATTAGGCCATGTGGATGGGGATCGATGTCGGAACGGGCGGCACGCGGGCGCTGGTGGTTGACGAGCGCGGCAAGATTCGCGCGGGAGTCACCGCGCCGCACGAAGACATGCGCATGGAGCGGCCCATGTGGGCCGAGCAGAGACCCGAGAACTGGTGGGACGCTGCGGTCGAAGCCATCCGTGGCGCGCTCGCCCAAGCGCGCGTCTCGGGGCGCGATGTGCGCGGCATCGGACTATCCGGCCAGATGCACGGCTTGGTGATTCTCGACGAGGATCACCAGGTGATCCGGCCGTCGCTGATCTGGTGCGATCAGCGCAGCCAGCCGCAAGTGGACTCGATCAACCGCGCGGTCGGCAGCGCCAATGTTCTCTCATACATTGCCAATCCCGTGCTCACCGGTTTTACGCTGCCCAAGCTGCTGTGGGTTCGAGACAACGAGCCGGAGCGTTTCGCGCGCGTCCGCAAAATGCTTTTACCTAAAGACTACGTTCGCTTCCGGCTGACGGGCGAGTTCGCCACGGAAGTTTCCGACGCCTCGGGTACGGCTCTGTTCGACGTAGTGCATCGTGAATGGTCCGCGCAAATGATCGAGGCTCTGGCGCTGGATCGTTCCATTCTGCCGGAATGCCACGAATCGGTTGCGGTGACCGGCGCCGTGACTCCTGCGATCGCGGCGTTGACCGGGCTCGCAGCAGGCACTCCGGTGGTCGGCGGCGGCGGCGACCAAGCTTCGAGCGCGGTGGGCAACGGCATCGTGGAACCGGGCATCGTTTCGTGCACATTGGGCACATCGGGCGTAGTGTTCGCGCACATGGACCAGGTTTCGTACGATCCCTCGGGGCGTGTTCACACCTTCTGCCACGCGGTGCCGGATAAATGGCACGTGATGGGCGTCACGCAAGGCGCCGGTCTCAGCCTGCAATGGTTCCGCAATCAGCTTGCGCCCGGAACTGATTACGACGCGCTGACCGAGGAGGCTGCGAAATCGCCGGCGGGCGCGCACGGCCTGTTCTGGCTGCCTTACCTTATGGGTGAGCGCACGCCGCATCTGGACGCAAACGCGCGCGGCGGATGGATCGGCCTCACCGCCAAGCATACGCGCGCCGACTTGATTCGCTCCGTCATCGAAGGCGTGTCATACAGCCAGAAGGATTGCCTGGACATCATCGAGCAACTGGGTGTGCTTGTGCGCTCGGTGCGCGTGTCCGGCGGAGGAGGCAAGAGCAAATTCTGGCGCCAGGTGCTCGCCGACATTTTGGCGAAACCGGTGGTTACGCTGGAAACGCAGGAAGGCTCGGCCTACGGCGCGGCGCTTCTGGCCCTGGTCGGCACGGGCGCTTATGCATCGGTTGCGGAAGTTTGCCGCAATGTGATTCGCGAAACTGCATCTGTTGAGCCGCGCACTGAAGAAACCACTTACTATCAGGACGGACACTCGATCTACCGATCCCTGTACCCCGCATTGAAGCCGATCTCGCAGCGAATCGCGCGGCTTTGAGTCACGGTTCCTTCTTAATCATTTCGAAACCAAGTTTTTACTGCCTCGTATCGGAACCTGGGTTATGATTCTTGTTCCCCAAGGAGGTTTGTTTAATGCGCAGGTACATAGTCTGTTCGGTCTTGTTGCTCTGTCCAATTGCAACATACGCTCAATCGACGTTCGGCACCGTGCTCGGCACCGTGAAAGACAACTCAGGCGCCGTGGTTCCAAGAGTTGTCGTCAAGCTTACCGACACGGATGAAAACACCAGCCGCGAAACTACCACAAATGGAAACGGCGACTATGAATTCGTGAATACCAAGGCCGGCCATTACAAAATAGAAGTCACTGCCCAGGGTTTTCAGGGCTATGAGGCAACGGGGTTACTGCTGGTTGCGCGCCAGACCCTGCGTCTTGACATCAGCCTCCAAGTCGGCGCATTGGCTTCAAGGGTAGAGGTGCAAGCAGAGGCCGGCGTAATCACGACAGATACGCAAACCGTTCAGTCGAGTCTCGATGGCGCTGCGCTGCTCACAATGCCAGGTAACGTGCGCGGCGGCAACGGCAGCACGAGTCCATATGCTTTGATTGCCACGCTACCGGGTGTGCAGCCTGATGACTCGGGTAACTTCTCGATCCAGGGCGGCCTACAGTCAATGTCGCAGTTCTCTGTAGATGGCATCTCGATCACTAACGTTGGCGGCAACAGCCCGCTCACGGAAGCGTTTCCCTCGCTGGAAAGCATCCAGGAGATCAAGGTACAGGGGGTGGGTAACAACGCCGAGTTTGCGCAAGCGGGCGACGTTACCACTATTTCCAAGAGCGGCACCAACGAGATTCGCGGCGACCTTTTCTGGTATTTCCAGAACCGCGACCTCAACGCCAAGGCATTCGGCGAGACTACCCAACCTTCACTCATCGGAAATGATTTCGGCGCTGCCATGGGCGGCCCCGTTTTGATCCCCAAGCTTTACAACGGCAAAAACAAGACGTTTTTCTTCGGCACATACGAGGGCTTCCGGTATCCTCGCGCAACACCCGTTGAGGACGAGGTGCCCACACAAGCGTTGAGAAACGGGGATTTCTCCGGGACAGGAATCACCATTAAGGACCCAACCACCGGGCAGCCATTCGCCAACAACCAGATCCCCTCCAGCCGCATCAGCCCGGTGGCGCAAGGTTTCCTGAGCCTCTACCCGCTACCCAATGCCGGAGACCTCAACGCCGTGCATGCCGCGAACTACGTCGCCAATCGCGACAGTACTCTCCACTCGGATCAGTACGACGTTCGCATCGACCACTATCTGACTTCGAACATGTCATTGTTTGGACGCTGGACGTGGAAGAGCAGAGGTTTCGCCAATCCGCAACAACTGGCGGTGCCCTCGGAAGACATCACTGACAAATACAAAATGCTCGTGGTTTCCTGGAACTGGAATATCCGGCCTAACCTCATCAACGAATTCCGGTTTGGTTTCACACTGAATCCGTTCACGCAGACGCTGCCTTTTGACGGTGCCAAGTTCACGAATTCGTTGGGGCTGGTGGGTGTCGGGCCGAACTTTCCGTTCAACGGCCTTCCGGATGTAAATATCACGGGCTACCAGGAGCTGAATACCGATCGCGGCAACTCGGTGTCTCAGAATAATACGTATCAGTGGAACAACAATACGACCTGGATCGCCGGCCGGCACACCATGAAGTTCGGATTCGATATCCGGAAACTCAAAGCGGTGTCCGCTCTCGGCTTCCTGTCCGGTGACAATTACGGCTATTACAATTTCACCGGGGCCTTCACCGGCGACCCGTTTGCCGACTTCCTTCTCGGGTTTCCGCACGACACATCGATCGATGACGTGAAGCACGACAACTTCGGCCTTTCCATGCAATACGCCATGTATGCGCAGGACTCGTTCAAGGTCACCTCAAGATTGACGCTGGAGTACGGTCTGCGCTGGGAATACCATCCGGGTTACACCGATCAGTTCGGCAATATCGGAAATTTCGACCCGAGCGTAGCCAAGTCCGGCCGCGTGGTTTATCCGGACGGTGCGGAGAGCACGCTGTCCCCCGGATATCTGGCATCCTTTGACGCCTGCCCGCAATACAACAGCACAACTGGGCCGTCCGTCAACGGCGCTCCGTGTACTCCAGTGTTCGACGCCAGCCATGCGAACCTGCCGCAGGGTCTGCGCACCACCTCGCAGGTGGTTGTTCCCCGATTCGGCTTTGCGTTCCGCCCGTTCTCAGATGACAAAACGGCAATTCGCGGCGGCTTCGGAATGTTCGATACGCCGAGCATGGGATCCATCTACTACGCCTTAACAGGAACCCTACAATCCGCCACTTTCCAGTTCAACAATATCGCCGCGAACGGCGGACCGATTTTCCAGTGGCCGAATATTCGTACCGGCGGCAGCGGGGTTGTCGTCAACCCATTTGGAACAGCCTACTTCGGCACCGCCAACGACATCCACTGGAAAGAACCGCTGACGACGCAGTGGAATTTCTCGATCGATCGCGACCTGGGATTCAATACAGGCCTTCGAGTTTCTTACATCGGCGAAAACACGCACCATCTGGTGTGGGCGCCTAACCTCAACCAATCCTATTACTCGACGCAATACTACGCGTCGCAGCCGCTGAGCAGCCGGCCCTTCCCGAACTGGGGGACCGTGAACAACCGTTCTGTGGGCGCCAGCATGAATTACAATTCGCTCCAGGTGGAAGTAGTACACCGCTTCCAGCACGGGCTCACGTTCAACTCCACTTACACCTTCGCCAAGAACCTGTCGGACGACCAGGGACCTGTTCCGAATCACTTCGCGGACGAGAATGCCGGAGCCCGCGCAATGGACCTGTATGACCGCCGAGCGGAGTACGGGCCGGTTTGGGGAACCCGCAGAAATCGCTGGCTCACCACCGCCGTCTACGAGCTGCCGTTCGGCCGCGGCCGCCGCTATATGTCCACCGCTAACGCGCTCGCGCAGGCTGTGCTGGGTGGCTGGCGCCTCAGCAATATTTTCCTCTGGCAGTCCGGCCCGTTCGAGACTCCGTACTTCAGCAGCGGTGATCCCTCCGGCACGGGTTCGGGCTTCCAGCGTCCGCAGCACGCCGATCGGATCGCTAGCGGCTCCATTTCCAATCCCAGCGCGAATGAGTGGTTTAATACCGGCGCTTTTGTTTGCCCAGCTACGCCGGGTTGGACGATCGGCCAGGCTTGCACCATCGGCGACAATCCAGGAGTGGATCTTGCCCCCATTGGCCGGTTCGGCAACAGCGGCATCGGGGTAGTGACCGGCCCCGGGACCGTCAATCTTTCCACGGCGCTTGGCAAATCCTTCGCGATTACCGAGAAGGTGAAGATCAAAATTGAGGGCTCATTCACCAACATTCTGAACCATGTGAATCTGGCCGATCCGGTAAATGCCATCGACAACGCAAGCTTTGGTGTCATCACCAGCGCGCGCGGCGCCACGACGCCAGGGGGCGGTTCGGATTTCGGCGGCTTTCGCACCGGACAGATTTCCGCTCGCATCGAGTTCTAACGTCGTTTCGTTGTGCCTCCCAGGGGACCTGAGAACAGGTCCCCGATTTTTTTTCAACTGTGGTACCGTGAATGTTTCTTCTGGAGGCGACATGGAGGCTCTCGGCCTGATTGAAACAAAGGGTCTGGTTGGCGCGATCGAAGCCGCCGACGCAATGGTAAAGACCGCCAACGTGGTGCTCACGGGCAAGGAATACATAGGCGCGGGATACGTGACCGTCACGGTGCGCGGCGATGTCGGCGCGGTCAAAGCGGCTACCGACGCGGGCGCTGCGGCCGCTCGCCGCGTGGGCGAACTGGTGAGTGTCCACGTCATTCCCCGCCCGCACGAAGAGGCGGAGAAAATCCTTCCCGGCGCCGGACCCGCTAAAAAATCGCTTGGCTGATGCTCGCCGATAAGGACCTGGTCTCCATTCAGGAGACCCGGAGCAAGGTCGAGAAAGCCTACGCAGCCTGGCAGAAGTACCGCTCGTTCTCTCAGGAGCAGGTGGACGCCATTGTGGAGCGCATGGCCGCCGCGGGCCGTGCACACGCGCGCCGTCTGGCGGAACTGGCCGTCGAAGAGACCGGCTACGGCAACGCCAAAGACAAGCTTGCCAAGAACCTGCTCTGTGCGGATCTGCTGCCGCGCAAGATGCGTGGCCTCAAAACCGTTGGCGTCATTCGCGAGCTGCCGGAGGAGCGCGTTGTCGAGATCGCCGTCCCGGTGGGCGTCGTAGCGGCCATCCTTCCCACCACCAATCCTACTTCCACCGCGATTTTCAAGATTCTGATCTCGCTCAAAGCGGGGAATGCCATCGTCGTCAGCCCGCATCCGAACGCCCGCCGCTCGACGTGCGAGACCGTCGACGTGCTCTACCGCGCGGCGATCGAAGCCGGCGCGCCGGAGGACATCATCGGCTGCGTCACCACCACGACCCTCGAATCCACCAAAGAGCTGATGCATCACGAGCGCACGGGGGTCATTCTTTCCACCGGCGGGCACGGCATTGTCAAAGCGGCATACTCCAGCGGCAAGCCGGCATTTGGCGTGGGACCGGGAAACGTGCCGGTGCTGATCGAGCGCACCGCGGACACGGCCGATGCCATCCGCAAAGTCGTCGAAGGCAAATCGTTCGACTATGGCACGGTCTGCTCGAGCGAACAGGCAATCGTCGCGGACGAGGCGCTGCGCGACCGGATCCTGGCGGAACTGAAATCGCAGAAGGCGTTCTTCTGTGACGCGCAGCAGAAAGATACGCTTGGCAAGCTGCTGCTCACGCCGAACTGGACGGTAAATCCGAAATGCGTCGGCCAGCCCGCCACCAAGATCGCGCAGATGGCCGGCTTCGAAGTTCCGCCGGATACGCCAGTGCTGATCGTGGAGATGGACGGCGTGGGCAAGCAGCACCCTTTGTCGGCGGAAAAACTCTCGCCGGTTCTGGCTTTGTATTTTGTGAAGGATTTTTCCGCCGGGGTGGAGACTTGCCGCAGCCTGCTGCGCTTTGGCGGCCTGGGCCACACCTGCGTGATTTATTCGCAGGACGACGCGAAGGTACGCCAGTTCGCGCTGGAGATGCCCGCGTTTCGCGTACTGGTGAACACGGCCGCGCCGCATGGCTCAACCGGCATTACCACTAACGTGTTCCCATCCATGACATTGGGTTGCGGCGCGATCGCCGGTAATATTACAGGTGACAACATCGGCCCCTTGCACCTGATCAACATCAAGCGGCTGGCTTACGCCGTGCGCAAGCCGGAGGAAGCATTTGAGATTCCGGCGGTGCAAGCGGCTGTTCCTCCGGCGAAAGCCGCTGCGCCGTCTCCCAGGATCGATCGCGAAACCCTGGTCACCGCCGTCGAAAAATATTTAAGCGCTCGCGGCATCACGACCGGCACGGCGGAGTCGAGCGTCGCTCCGAAAGCCAACATCGCCGCCGAGGTGGTGGACCGTTTCCTCTCTGCCCGGCGTGCCGCGGCTCCTGAACCCCCAGCTCCCAAACCCCAAATTCCAGATCCACCGGCTCCGGATATTTCCATCGCAGGCTTCGTCTGCGAGGCCGACGTGCGCGCAGCCATCGACCACGGGCAAAAAATCTACATCGGTCTCAAGACCATCGTCACCCCGTCCGCCCGCGAGCTGGGTGAGCGCTTTGATATTCTGGTTTTGGCGCAGCGCTGAAGGAACGAATCTGTGGATCTCAACCTCGACACCCTGAAACGCGAAATCCTCGAGTATCTGGACAGCTCCGGTTTTGTCGTGTTTCACAGCCATGCGGGCGGCCTCGAAGGCTTGCCCATGGTGACCTGGGATACCGAGCGTTATCCCGACTACCAGATGTTCCTGGATACAGCACGGAAAATCGGCTGCAAGCTGATTCTTTTTGCGTCGCGGGACTTCGACGGGTCGGAGATCGAGGAGGCGCTCGAGCAGCTTGATGATAGCGACCTGCCGCCCGAAGAGCGCCTGGAACTGGAGAGCCGGGTGCGCGCGGTTCGCGGCTACGAAGGAGTCACCTGCGCGCTCGAGCTGGCTTTCGACCACCACGCTCGCATGTATGTCTACGAGCTGCGCCCCGACTGGTACGAAGAGTTCCTCGGCGTTTGTGACGAGATTACCAGCCACCTGCCTCTCACGGAGGAGGAAGAGGACGATGGTTCGCTGGGCGGATTCTATTCCAATAACTGAGCGGGCATGGCACAGGCCGCGCGCTGGCTGTTTCGACCGCTAGACCGCAATCGGGTGGGAGCGCTGGCGAAGGCGCTCGGCATCGGGCTCCCGGCGGCCGGTGTTCTCGACGGCCGGGGCTTCCACGACGCCGTCACCGCTCGTCACTTCCTCTGCCCTTCACTCGACGATCTGCACGACCCCCTCAAACTCCGCAGCATGGACCGCGCGCTTGAGCGCCTGACGCGCGCGATTCGCAACAAGGAACAAATCCTGATCTACGGCGATTACGATGTGGACGGTACCACATCCGTCGTGATTCTCAAGCGTGCTATCGAAATGGCCGGCGGCATCGCGGATTTCCACGTTCCGGACCGCCTTCGCGACGGCTATGGCATGCGCCCGGAAGTCGTGGAAACGG
>Ga0335070_10002150_pt1 | contig 22954 bp, 21 predicted proteins | sample Lox_Sample_13_FD_206722 | JGI IMG/M metagenome (GOLD analysis project Ga0335070, IMG submission 206722) | Soil microbial communities from Loxahatchee National Wildlife Refuge, Florida, United States - Lox_Sample_1.3 | ecosystem: Environmental > Terrestrial > Soil > Wetlands | place: USA...
GGGTGGTCGGGGTGGTGGCGCGCATCGGCGCCGCCCGCATGGGCCTCGCCCAGGCCCAGGAGGTGCGCAACGCCGTCCTGCGCTTCCGCAAGAGCAAGAAGTTCGCCATCGCTTTCGCCGAGAGCTTCGGCGAGTTCAGCAACGGCGGCGCCTCCTATTACGTGGCCACCGCCTTCGACCAGATCTGGATGCAGCCCTCCGGCGACATCGGCATGACCGGCATCATGCTGGAATCGCCCTTCATCAAGGGCACGCTCGCCAAGCTGGGCATGACTTTCCACGGCGATCATCGCTATGAGTACAAGAACGCGCTGAACTTCTACACCGAGACCAGGTACACGCCGGCGCACCGCGAGGCCATGCAGAAGGTCATGGACTCGTTCTTCGGCCAGCTGGTGAACGGCATCGCGGAAGCACGCCACAAGTCGCCGGCGGAGATCAAGGCGCTGATGGACCGCGGGCCGTTCCTGGGCAGGGAAGCGCTCGATGCCGGCCTGGTGGACAAGCTGGGCTACCGCGACGAGGCCTACACCGAGGTGAAGCAGCGGGCGGGCAGCGACGCCGAGCTCCTCTACTCCTGGAAGTACCTGGCGCGCGCCGGACGTCCGCACGACAAGGGGAAGAAGATCGCCCTCATCTACGGCGTCGGCGGGGTCACGCGCGGCAAGAGCAGCTACGACCCGGTGGGCGGCAGCTTCACCATGGGCTCCGACACCGTGGCCGCGGCCTTCCGGGAAGCGGCGGCCGACAAGGACGTGAAGGCCATCCTCTTCCGGGTGGACAGCCCCGGCGGTTCCTACGTGGCTTCCGACACCATCTGGCGGGAAGCGGCGAAAGCCAAGCAGGCGGGCAAGCCGATCATCGTCTCCATGGGCGACCTGGCCGGCTCGGGCGGGTACTTCGTCGCCATGAACGCCGACAAGATCGTGGCCCAGCCGGGGACCATCACCGCCTCCATCGGGGTGCTCAGCGGAAAGCTGCTGACCTCCGGCTTTTGGGACAAAATCGGGGTGTCGTGGGACGAGATCCACACCAGCCAGAACTCGACCATGTGGACCGGTACCCACGACTACAACCCCACGGAATGGGCCCGCTTCCAGCAGTGGCTTGACCGCATTTACGTGGACTTCACCAGCAAGGTCGCCGAAGGACGGCACCTGCCCAAAGAAGAGGTGTTGCAGATCGCCAAGGGCCGCATCTGGACTGGCGAGGACGCCAAAGGGCTCGGCTTGGTGGATGAACTGGGCGGATTCCCCGAGGCGCTGGCCCTGGCCAAGAAGGCGGGCGGCATCCCCGAGAGCGAAGAGGTCCAGCTTGCCGTCTATCCCACCCCCAGGCCGCCCCTGGAGGCGCTGCTGAAGAAAGGGGCGGAGAACAGCGAGCGCGACGCCAGCATCGAGGTAATGGTGGAGATGATGCGCAATCTCCAGCCGGCGCTGCGCCGGTTGCACGCCGTCACTGCCGCTCCCGAGGAGGATGTGCTGAAGACCCCGGAGTTCGAGCTGAGGCCGTAAAGAAAATCCAGGGGCTGAAAAGGTCGTGTACCTCGATAACTGGTTCCGCCGCCTGCAATTACCCTCCGCCGCCTGCTACTCGCTCGGACACGGCGGCAACGATGCCCAGAAGACGATGGGCATCGTGGCCGGGGCGCTGTACACCGGTGGCATCATGAGCAAGAGCGACTTCCTGGCCGACTGGGGAAGGCTCCACTGGCCCATCATCCTGGCGGCTCACGCTGCCATAGGGTTGGGGACGTATTTCGGCGGCTGGCGGATCGTGCACACCATGGGGTCGAAGATCACCAAGCTGAAGCCGGTAGGGGGCTTCGCCGCCGAGTCGGCCGGGGCCGTCACCCTGTTCGGCACCGCTCTGGCAGGCATCCCGGTGAGCACCACTCACACCATCACGGGCGCCATCGTTGGCGTGGGCGCGACCCACCGCCTTTCGGCGGTACGCTGGGGCGTGGCCCGGCGCATCGTCTGGGCGTGGATCCTCACCATTCCCGCCTCCGCCATGGTGGCCGCCCTCACCTTCTGCCTGATGCGCCTCATCGTGCCAACGGCATAATAATGAGCGCTTTCGCCACGAGGAGAAATCCAATGCGGCATTGCCCTGGAACCAAGCGCAGACTCACCATCTCGGCCCTTCTGTTGTGGATGTGCGTCACGGCGGCGGCACAGCAGACGCCGGCAGGAGAGCTGGTCGAGAGTGGGAAGTTCCGCCTGCACAAGTTTGAGCAGGCGATCGGGGAGGAGAGGTATGAGGTCCGGCGCGAGGGGACGTCGCTCGTCACCACCGTCCGATTCGAGTTCACTGATCGCGGCGCCAAGGTGCCGCTCACCGCGGCCCTTCGCTCGGCAGCGGACCTGACTCCGCAATCGTTCGAGATCAAGGGCAAGACTTCGCGGTTGTCGAACATTGATTCCGCGGTGGAGGTGCAGGGCGCAACGGCGGCCATCCGGCAGATGACGAGCTCCCGCCATGCGCCGGTCCCGGAGCGCTTCTTCACCATCAGCGGCTACTCGCCCATCGCCCTGCAGATGATGCTGGTGCGCTACTGGCGGGCACACGGCTCGCCGGCGTCGCTGGCGACCTTGCCCCAGGGCGAGGTGCGTATCCTCGACCGCGGGCGCCAGGCCCTGACCGTGGGCGGCAAGCAGGTGGAGCTGCAACGCTACAGCGTGGCCGGGCTGATCTGGGGACGCGAGTCGCTGTGGTTCGACGCCGAGCAGCGCCTGGTGGCGGCGGTCACCACCGACGCCGAATTCGACCACTTCGAGGCCATCGCCGAGGGTTACGAGCCGCTGCTGGCCCAGTTCGTCGCCGAGGCCGGGCAGGACGGGATGGCCGTGCTGGCCGAGCTTTCGCGTGAGCTGCAGGTGAAAGCTTCGGGACCGCTGGCCATCGTCGGGGCCACGCTCGTCGACGGCACCGGCAAGCCGCCCGTGCCGGACTCCGCGGTGGTGGTCGAGGGCGGCAAGATCGTCGCCGCCGGACCACGCGCCAAGGTCAAGATCCCGAAGAAAGCGACCGTGTTCGACGCCGCGGGGAAGTTCCTGCTTCCCGGGCTGTGGGACATGCACGCCCACTTCGAGCAGGTGGAGTGGGGACCGATCTATCTGGCAGCCGGCGTGACCACGGTGCGCGATGTCGGGAATGAACTGGAGTTCATCACGGCAGTACGGGACGCGCTGCGCGATGGGCGCGGCCTGGGGCCGCAGTTGCTGCTGGCCGGCGTGGTGGACGGGGATGGGCCGATCGCCATTGGGACAGCGCGTGTGAATTCCCCGAAAGATGCCGCCCGCTGGGTCGCGGCCTACAAGAAAGATGGATTCCAGCAGATGAAGATCTACAGCTCGGTGAAGCTGGAGAACCTGAAAGCCATCTGCGAGGACGCGCACCGGGCGGGCATGACGGTCACCGGTCACATCCCGCGCGGGCTCGACGTCTTCCAGGCGGTCGGTGCAGGGATGGACCAGGTGAACCACATCCATTTCCTGCTCGACCCGCTGCTGCCGGAGTCCGCCAAGGCGCTGCCCCGTCTGCAACGCTTGGAAGCACTGGCCGCCCTGGACATGAATGGCGCGGCGGCGCAGCACGAGATCGGATTCCTCAAGCAGCACGGCACGGTGGTGGACCCGACCCTCGCGCTCATGGAATTGAACTCCCACGCCGCGGGCGTGCCGGTGACAAGCTTCGAGCCGGGGGTGTCGAGGGTGGCGCCGGAATTGGCTGAACCCTTGACCAGCGGCGGCGCCTCCCCGGAGGCCGCGCCCACCATGCGCAAGATCTTTGAGAACCAGTTGGCGATGGTCGGGGCGCTGCACAAGGCGGGAGTGCCCATCGTGGCGGGTACCGACCAGGCCGTCCCGGGACACAGCCTGCACCGCGAGATCGAGTTGTACGCGCTGGCGGGCTTCACGCCCATGGAGGCCATCCAGGCCGCGACCCTGGTCCCGGCGCGCGTCATGGGCGTGGACAAGGAGGTCGGGACCGTCGAGGTGGGCAAGCGCGCCGACCTGGTCCTGCTCGACGCCGACCCGCTGGAGAGGATCAGCAACATTCGCACCGTGCGATATGTGGTGGCGCGCGGCGTGTTCTACGATACGGCTAAGCTGTGGCAGAGCGTGGGCTTCAAACCTTAGCCGAGGCCGCCGCGGACGTGGGCGTCTTGCCAAGCAACTTCACCTTCTCCCGCGCGGCGGCCTTGACGACCTTCTCCAGGGCCTTCAGGTCGATGTCCTGCGGCTTCTTGAAGCGGATGCAGCCCTTGCCGAAATCAGCCTTGGGCAAGGCCTGCTTGGCACCCTTGGCAATCTCTGCCCCGCAGCCATAGATCGAGATGTAGCCGCTCCGGCTGGCGACAGCAATGATAGGGGCGTCCCCTTCCCGGCCGCTGTCGTACTTGTAATGATAGGTGCCGTAACCGATCATGCCGTACTGGATCGAAGGCTCGAGTTTGGGTAGCGCCTTTCGGATCATGGCGTGGATCGCCTTGATGGCGGTGCGGTGCGGTTCCTCGATCTGCGCGATGTAGTCGTTCGGGGTAGCAGGCTTTGTCTTGCTCATGGCGCGTGATTCTAATACGACCCGGTTCCGTCCTCGACCCCGTTCCCGACAGGCCCGCCTTGTAACCCCCCTGTAACAGGCATCCGGGTACAATAAGGCCGTGAAGCAAACCATCTTCCTGATGGAAGACGACGCCGATATAGCGCGTTTGGTGCGCCATCATCTGGAATCGGCGGGCTTCGTAGTGCGGGTCTTCGGTGGCGCCACCGGCATGCTGCCGGAAGCCGAGAAGGAACGTCCCTCCGTCTTCATCCTCGACATCATGGTGCCGGGCAGCGATGGTCTCGAGGTCTGCCGCCGCATCCGCCAGTCGCAAGCCCTGGCTGCCACCCCGGTCATCTTCCTCACCGCCCGCTCCAGCGAAGCCGACCGCGTGGTCGGGCTGGAACTGGGCGCCGACGACTACATCACCAAGCCCTTCAGCCCGCGCGAGCTGGTGGCCCGGGCCAAGGCGGTGCTGCGCCGCTTCGAACGACCGCTGGCCCCCGCCATGGTCAAGGTCGGCGACCTGGAGATCGACACCGGCGCCATGACCCTGAAGGTACGCGGCAAGCCGGTGGAGACCACGGCCACCGAGTTCCGCCTGCTGGAACACCTGGCGCGGCACGCCGGACGGGTCTTCACCCGCGACCAACTGCTCGACGCGGTGTGGCGCGACACCGCCTTCGTCACTCCCCGCTCGGTGGACGTGTACGTGCGCCGCATCCGGGAGAAGATCGAGCGCGATCCCGAGAACCCGCGCCACCTGCGCACCGTCCGCGGCGCCGGCTACCGCTTCGAGGCGCTGCGTTGAAGAGGCGGATCTTCTTCAAGCTGCTGGCGGCCTTCCTGATGGTGATCGCTGCGGTCACCGTTATCCTCGATGCCACCATCCGCTCCGCCTGGGAGCGTTCCCTGACCGCCCAGATCGAGAGCGCCCTGCAGGAGAAAACGCGCCTGTTCGCGCTGCGGGTCCAAGCCGACCACGCCACGCCCATCCAGCAATTGGTGGACGAAGCGGGCCAGGCGGGCAATGTGCGTGCCACCGTGATCCGCTCCGACGGCACGGTGCTGGCCGACAACGAGGCCAAGGCCGCGGAGATGGAGAACCACGCCACCCGGCCCGAGTTCATGGAGGCGCTGCAACACGGGCGGCTGGGAATGTCCCGCCGCTTCAGCCACACCATCAAGGTGGATTCCCTCTATGTCGCGGTGCCCATTCCGGGGGGCGCCGTCCGGATGGCATACCCGCTTTCCGCCATCCAGCAAACCACCCGGGCGATCCGCCGGACCCTGGTCATTGCCTCCCTGCTGGCGGTGCTGGCGGCGATCATGTTCTCGGCCTTCGCCGCCCAGTCGGTGGCCCGACGGCTGCGACATATCGTCGCCTTCACCGAACGTGTCTCGGCCGGAGACCTGGCGGCGCGCGTGACCGACTACGGTTCCGACGAGATCTCCCAGGTGGCCACTGCCCTCGATGCCACGGCGCGCAAGTTGCAGGAGTCCTTCGCGGACGTGGAGGACAACCGCAACCAGCTCGAGACCCTGCTCAACAGCATGGAAGACGGCGTTATCGCCGTCTCGGCGGACAAGAAGGTGCAATGGGCCAATGGCGTGATGCGCGGCTACGTGAAGGGAGCGGTGCGCTTGCAGGCGCCGGTCGTGGAAACCATCCGCGACCCCGAGTTCCTGCGCGTGGTCGAGGACGCGCTGCAGAAGCGCGTGGCGCAGGCGGGCCGCGCCGGCACGGTGGTGGCGGGAAAGATCTTTCAGGTGACCGCTGCGCCCATGCTGGGCGGCGGGGTGGTGGCCGTGCTCCACGACCTCACCGACGCGGAACGTGTGGAAAAGACGCGGCGCGACTTCATCGCCAACGTCTCGCACGAGCTGCGCACGCCCCTGACCTCCATCCAGGGCTATGCCGAAACCCTGCTCGACCCCGGCGCCAACGCCGAGCAGGCCCGCGAGTTCCTGGAAATCATCCAAAAGAACGCGGCGCGTATGACTCGCCTCACCGAGGACCTGCTGACGCTGGCCCGAGTGGAGTCCGGGGAGAAGGAATTCGCCTTCGTGAACGTGCCCGCCTCGCAGTTGTTGCGGGAAACGCTCCAGAGTTTCCGCGAGATCGCGCGCAGCCGGGGCATCGAGCTGAGCATCGAAGGCAGCACCGATCGCAGCGTTACTGCCGACGTGGACGCCATCCAGCAGGTGCTCGCCAACCTGGTGGATAACGCCCTGAAGTATGGGGGGAGTGGCGGGCAAGTCTTCCTGGGGGCGCACGACTGCGGCGCCTCGGTCGAATTCTACGTTCGCGACCTGGGCCCGGGCATCGCTTCCGAGCATCTGCCGCGTCTGTTCGAGCGCTTTTATCGCGTGGATAAGGCCCGCTCCCGCGAGTCCGGCGGCACCGGGCTCGGCCTGGCCATCGCCAAGCACATCATGCTCGCCCACCGCGGCAGCATCCGCGCCGAAAGCCGGCTGGGCCACGGCTCCGCCTTCTACTTCACCCTCCCCGCCGCCCAGGCCGCCGTCGCCTAGACCTCTTTTTTCGTGCCCTTTGTGGCTACCTTCGTCCCCTTCGTGGTGCGCTGTTTAATGCATCGGATCCCGAAGCGGATTTTCATCAGGCGTTAACGACCTTGTAACAGGGTCGCACCAAACTGGGGGCAGTCGAGGTGCCCCCGTGGCCAGTCCAAGACAGAATCACCAGATCCTTGATACCGAGCACGCCGCGCTGGTCGCCATGACCCTGCGCGCCTGCCAGCTAGCCAAGGCGGCGGTGGCCAATGCCGCCGACGGCCTGGCCCGGCGCACTGCGGCGCCCTTCCGCGCCGTCGCTGACGCCGAACGGGAACTCGACCGCCTGGACCGTGAACTGGACGAGCGCATCACCCTGGCGGTGAGTCAGGTTCCGGCCGAAGGCGCGCGCGAACTCCTGGCCTGCATGAAGGTCATGATCGACCTGGAACGCATCGGGGACCTGGTGAGCAGCGTGGTCAGCCGCGCCGAGGCCATCGGCGAGCGCCTGGAGATGGACGACGTCAATGACCTGATCCGCATGTGCACCGTCCTGGAGAAGATGCTGGCGGACGCCTATGAGGCCTTTTCCCGCCGCGATGTGGACTGCGCCGTCTCTGTGCTGCGCACCGATGCCGAACTGGACCGGCTGCGCAACATGCTCCATATCCGCCACGTCGAGCGCCCGGATGGCGCCGGCGGCAGTGAGGGCGTGCAGGTCCTGTTCATGGCCCAGGCCCTGGAGCGCGCCGGCGACCACGCCAAGAACATGGCCGAGGAGGTCTGCCACTTCGTCACCGGCCACACCGTCCGCCACGTCCTTCGCATGCACGGGAAGAGCGCGGAGCAGATGTTCCTCGAGCATCTGCGCAAGGCCCAGCACAGCGCTCAATAGGCCGTTCAACGGAATTTCACCCCTTTGTAACCGGGCTGTAACACACCTCCATTAGAAACGAGCAGACCAATAGAAATCCGGAGGAACAGCTTGACGCGTGCACTCGTTTGCCTGCTCTGTGCTCTCGTGGTCCTTCCCGCAGCACTCGCCCAAACCAATCTTACCGGCGCCGGCGCCACCTTCCCCTATCCCATCTACAGCAAATGGTTCAGCGAGTATCACAAGGCCCATCCCGATGTGGAGATCAACTACCAATCCATCGGGAGCGGTGGCGGGATCCGCCAGGTGCAGGCCGGAACCGTGGATTTCGGGGCCACCGACGGCCCGATGAGCGACCAGCAGATCGCGGAGAGCAAGGTCAAGGTCATCCACCTGCCGACGGTGCTGGGCGCGGTCGTGCCCGCGTACAACATCCCAGGGGTGAAGGCGGAGCTGAAGTTCACCCCCGACGCCCTGGCCGGGATCTATCTGGGGCGGATCACCAAGTGGAATGACAAGGCGATCGCCGGCGCCAACCCGGGCGTCTCCTTGCCCGACCGGGACATCATCGTCATCCACCGCTCCGACGGCAGCGGGACCACTTACATCTGGACCGACTACCTGTCGAAGATCAATAAGGATTGGGCGAGCGGTCCGAGCAAGGGGACTTCGGTGAAGTGGCCTGTGGGGCTGGGCGGCAAGGGCAACGAGGGCGTGGCCGGCCTGGTGCGGCAAATGGAAGGCGGGATCGGCTACGTCGAGCTGATCTATGCCCTGACCAACAACATCACCTACGGCAGCGTAAAGAATGCCGGCGGGGAATTCGTCAAAGCCAGCCTGGAATCCACCACCGCCGCAGCGGCCAGCATCAAGAGTATGCCGGCGGACTTCCGCGTGAGCATCACCAATCCTCCGGGAAAGGTCGCCTACCCCATCTGCAGCTTTACCTGGCTGCTGGTGCCCACCACCTGGAAGGACGCCCACAAGCGGGAAGTCTTCAAGGACTTCCTCAACTGGATGGCGACCGATGGGCAGAATATGGTCCAGGATCTGCACTACGCGCGGCTGCCGCAGGACACGGTGGCCAAAGAGCAGGCGGCGATCAAGAACATCAAGTAATGCAACGCCAAGCAGAACAACGGCGCCGCCTACCAGCGGCGCCGTTGCTTTTTCTCCCATTGCCCGCACCATTAACAATCCTGTAACACGCCTTTGCTAGCCTCCGTTGGTGAGCTCCCACCCCATGAAACTAGCGCCGATCCCCGCTCCCAGGCCGAAGGTAGTGGCCGCGGGGGCAGAGGCACGCCGGGTGTCGCTGGTCCCGCTCAAGGCCAGCCGCTTTGCCGACAAGGGCTTCCTATTGCTGGTGCTGGCCTGTGGTCTGTCCCTGCTGGCCATCGTCGGCCTGATCATCTTCGAACTCATTCAGAAGTCGCAGTTGTCGATCCACCAATTCGGGTGGTTCAAGTTCTTCACGGGCACAAACTGGGATCCCGTGGCCGGCGAATTCGGAGCGCTGCCGTTCATCTACGGCACCATCACTTCGTCGCTGCTCGCCCTCGCCATCGCCGTCCCGTTGTCGATCGGGGTGGCGGTGTTCACGACCGAGATGTGCCCCATTCCGCTGCGGGGGCCGATCTCGTTCCTGACTGAGCTGCTGGCGGCGATTCCCAGCGTGGTGTACGGCCTGTGGGCGATCTTCGTTCTCGCCCCCCTGCTCCGCAACTACGTCCAGCCGTTCCTGGCGACCTATTTCGGATGGACCAGCCTGTTCAGCGGCCCCCCCTTCGGAATCGGCATGCTGGCCGCCGGAGTCATCCTGGCTGTCATGGTCATTCCCATCATCTCTTCGCTCACCCGCGAGGTGCTGGTGGCGGTGCCACAGCATCAGCGGGAGGCCGCTCTGGCCCTGGGGGCCACCCGCTGGGAGATGATCCGTATGTCGGTCCTGCGCAACGCGCGGGTCGGCATCGTGGGTGCTATCATCCTGGGCCTGGGCCGCGCCCTGGGGGAGACCATGGCGGTCACCATGGTGATCGGCAACCGCCCTGAGATCTCCAAGTCGTTGTTTGCGCCCGGCTATACCATGGCCAGCGTCATCGCCAATGAGTTCAGCGAAGCGACCGATGACCTGTACCTGAGCGCGCTGGTGCACATCGCGCTGGCGCTTTTCCTGGTGACCATCGTGGTCAACATCGTGGCCCGTCTGCTGGTGTGGACGGTGACGCGCGGCGCTCCTCCGAGGGTCCATGTCTAAAGGCTCTCTGCGCCATTGGCGACGCCAGATCGTCGACGGATTCTTCACTGTTTCCGCGGTCGGCACCGTGGTCGTGGTCATGGTGCCGCTGCTGGCGATCTTCGGTTATCTCGTGGCCAAAGGGATCGGCTCGCTGAATTGGGCGTTCCTCACCCAAACCCCAAGACCGGTGGGCGAAGGCGGGGGCGGCATGGCCAACTCCATCGCCGGTACCGCGATGATCCTCGGCATCGCCTCGCTGATCGGAGTGCCGCTCGGCATCGGCGCTGGGGTTTACGTCGCCGAGTACGGCCAGAATCGCTTCGGCAATCTGCTGCGCTTTACCGCCGACGTGCTCAACGGGGTGCCCTCCATCGTCATCGGGATCGTGGTGTACGGCTTGGTGGTCGTCCCCCAGAAGCACTTCTCCGCCTTCGCCGGGGGTGTGGCCCTGGGGATCATGATGATTCCGACCATCTCGCGCTCCACCGAAGAAGTGCTGGCCATGGTCCCCAATACCGTCCGGGAGGCGGCGTACGGATTGGGGGTCGCGCGCTGGCGGACAACGCTGTCGGTCGCCCTGCGCACGGCGTCGGCGGGCGTGATCACCGGGGTGATGCTGGCGTTTGCGCGGGTGGCGGGAGAGACGGCGCCCCTGCTGTTCACCGCCTTCGGCAACCAGTTCTGGAACCTGAAGCCCAATCAACCGACGGCAGCCCTGTCGCTGCAAGTCTTTACCTTCGCCATCTCGCCATTCGACGAATGGCACCGGCAGGCTTGGGCAGGAGCGCTGGTGCTGATCGCCCTGATCGTGATCAGCGTTGCGGCGGTACGCTATGTGGCCAGCCGGGGCATTCTGAAAGGGGCTCACTGATGGGTGTCGGCATCGAAGTCGCGGGCCTCAACGCCTGGTTCGGCGCCACCCAGGCGCTGTACGACATCACCATGAGCATCGCCGCCAATCACGCGACGGCGATCATCGGGCCGTCGGGTTGCGGCAAATCCACGTTCGTGCGCTGCCTGAACCGGATGCACGAGACCATCCCGGGCGCGCGGGCCGCAGGCAAGGTCAATGTCGGCGAGCGCGACATCTACAACGGGACCTCGGCGGTCGAGGTGCGGCGTCGCATCGGCATGGTCTTCCAGAAGCCGAACCCGTTTCCCACCATGTCGATCTACGACAATGTCGCCGCCGGACTGAAGCTGAACGGGTATTCCAACCGCCGCAAGCTCGACGAGGTCGTGGAGCGCTCGCTGAAGCAGGCCGCGCTGTGGGAGGAAGTCAAAGACATCCTGAAGAAGCAATCGGGAGCCAGCCTCTCCGGCGGGCAGCAGCAGCGGCTGTGCATCGCGCGCGCCCTGGCGGTCGAGCCGGAGGTGATGCTGATGGATGAGCCGGCTTCCGCCCTCGATCCCATCTCCACCAGCAAGATCGAAGAACTCATCTTCCAGTTGAAGGAGCAATACACCATCGTGATCGTCACCCACAACATGCAGCAGGCGGCACGGGTGGCGGAATTCACCGGCTTCTTCCTCATGGGCCGCCTGATAGAATTCGCCACCACCGAGAAGATCTTTACCACCCCGTCCGACAAGCGGACGGAAGACTACATCACAGGACGGTTCGGCTGATGCGCACGCGCTTCCATCAGGGCCTCGACGAGTTGAAGGAAAAGTTGCTCCGCATGGGGGGCATGGCGGAGAGCGCGGTGGAGCGCGCGGTGCAGGCCTACATCCGCCGCGACACCTCACTCGCCAAGTCCGTGCTCACCGACGAAGCCGCCATCAACAACATCGAGCGCGACATCGACGAGCTGGCGCTGGACCTGCTCGCCATGCAGCAACCCATGGCCATCGACCTGCGCTTCATCACCGCCGTCATGAAGATCAACGCCGACCTGGAGCGGGTCGGGGACCAGGCGGTGAACATCGCCGAGCGCGCCCTCGACGCCGCCGGGCTCCCGCATGTCGACCTTCCGGTGGACGTCCCGCGCATGGCCCGCACCGCCACCGGGATGGTCCACGACGCCTTGCAATCGTTCATCGATGCCAAGGCGGAGACGGCGGAAGCGCTCCTCAAGGCGGACGACATCGTGGATGACATGAACCGAGAGATCGCGCGCGCGATGCTGGACTGGATGACCAACGACCCCCAGACCACGCGCCAGGCGATGAACGCCTTGCTGATCGCGCGGAACCTGGAACGGGTGGCAGACCACGCCACCAACATCGCCGAGGATGTCATCTTTTGGGTGCGGGGCGCGGATGTGCGCCACCAGGGTTCCGCCAGCCTGCCACGCTAGGACGCGGCCGAGGGCGGCCGCGCCACGCCAGTTCCTACGACGCGCGCCAGAAGGCGGCGATCCCCAGGTACGAGGCCAAGCCGTCCTTCTCTGTCGGATAGCACTCGAGCACCTCGGCCAGATGGGTCAAAGTAACCACTTCGGCAACGTGTTTGGGAACGTTGCACAGGCGTAATCCACCATTCGATTGCGACGCGTGGGCCGCCAGCTCCGCCAGGACGCCCAGCCCGGCCGCGTCGATAGCCTCGACTCCGCCCAGGTGCAGGAGCACGGGATTCCCGGCCTGAAAGGCCGCTCTCACGTACTCGGCCAGGTTTTCCAATCCTTCCCCGAGATCGAGCCGCCCCGTGCAGTACACCACCGCCACGTTGCCCACTAAGCGAGAATCGACGGTCAGGCCCATATGGTCCCTTGCTGGCGCCGGCTGCGCTTCCGGTAATGGCTGTTCAGACGAGAGGTTCATACCGCTATCCCCACCTGGAGGTACGGGAACCGAAGGACGAAAGTTCCCCTGGTTTCCTACCGATTTTCGGGGCCCCTGGTGCTTCCTCTATAAGACGTCCAAGGGGAGAAAATGTCGTTAAGAAATGATGAAATACGCACCAATTCCAAAGTCTCCGGGGCGACTGAGAAATCGCTCCTTCAGGCTAGAATTACGATACGTGCTGAAGAAAATCACCCTATTGCGCGACCGCGTCGACGATTGGAAGCAATATCCGTTTACCGTCCCGGTCATCGCCCGCATCACTGAGCTGACGATTCGCTCGCGGGTCTGCTTCTTCGCCGGAGAGAATGGCACGGGAAAGTCCACCCTGCTGGAAGCCATTGCGGCTCATTACGGGTTCGGTCGAGAGAGTGGCAATCGAAACTTCCAGACTGACAGCACGGAGAGTAATCACGCGATCGATTCGCTGGTAAAGGCCCTGCGCTTGTCATTCGATCGCCGGACGGGCGCCGGCTTTTTCCTGCGGGCGGAGAGTTTCTTCAACACGGTTTCTTACATGGATGAATTGGATAAGGAACCCAGTGCCTTCGCCCCTCCGATCAGCACCTACTATGGCGGACGCAGCCTCCATGAACGTTCCCATGGGGAGACCTTCTTTACTCTTCTCGAACTCAAGTTCCGGCGGAACGGGCTGTTCCTGCTCGATGAGCCAGAAGCAGCATTGTCACCGCAGCGTCAACTCGCTTTTCTGGTCATGCTCCACGACGTGCTCCCGAAATACAGGGACGCGCAATTCATCATCTCCACCCACTCCCCGGTCCTACTCGGCTATCCAGAGGCGCAAATCTTCTCCTTCGATGATGAGGAGATCCGTGAGATCCAGTACGAAGAGACCGCTCCGATGCAGATCGTTCGACGCTTCGTGAATGACCGCGATGGCTTCCTCGAAGAGCTTTTCAAAGACACGCCTTCCCTGTTCGACAAAGAGACCGATTGAGGCGGGGCTACCCCGCCCAACTGAGCAGTACCTGGACGAGGATGATCTTGGCGATCATCGCCACCGGGTACACGCTGGCGTAGCCGACATTCGGCGCTTCGTTGTTGGCCGTGGTGGTGGCGAAGGCCAGGCAAGCGGGCTGGGTCTGGACGCCCGACACCATCCCCATCAGCGTGTCGAAGCGGATCCTCAGGACCTTGTAGCCGACGATCAAGCCGGCGAGGGTCGTGAACGCGGTGACGAACGCGCCCGCCACCAGCATCTGCAGGCCATTGGTGCGCATGGTCTGCAGGAAGGCGTATCCGGCCTTGGTGCCCACGCCGGCCAGGAAGAGGAGCAGGCCGATCTGGCGGAGGGTGAGGTTGGCGCTGACGGGAATATTCCAGGAGATGCGGCCGGTGCGCTCGACGGCGCCGAGCACCAGCGCGACCAGCAGCGGCCCACCGGCGAATCCGAGACTTACCTTGGCCCCGCCGGGCAGTGGGATGGGCAGCATGCCCACCAGGGCCCCCAGCACCATGCCGATGGCGACCGAGCCGAAATCGGTTTCCGCAGTGCCGCGGATGGAGTCGCCGAAGAATCCAGACACAGCGGCGAAGTTCTCCCGGCGGGTGAGCACGCGGACGCGGTCGCCGAACCACAAGCGGGTGTCGGGGGTGGCCACCACGTCGGCATCGCCGCGGCGCAGGCGGGTGATGGTGGCGTGCAGCCGGTTGGCCAGGTCGAGATCGCGGATGCGCTTGCCCACCACCGCGGCGCTGGAGACGAACACGCGGCGGAAGTCGAGCTCCGAGCGGTCGGCTTCGATGTGGGTGTTGGTGGGCTCCCCGAAGATGTGACGGGCGCGCTGCAACGCCTCCTCGTCGCCGACGACAGCCACGATGTCCTGGTCGGCGAGCAAGGTCTCCGAGGTGACCAGGCCGGTGCTGCCGTTGTGGCGGATGCGGCTGACCACGAACCCGAGCTCGCCGTGCACCCGCAGGACCTCTTCCACCTTCTGGCCGATCACGCCCGGATTACAGACCACGAAATCGCGCACTAGGATCTCGGGCGCTTCTTCCGCCGGCCCGAACTCCACCCGCCACAGCCGGCGGGCCAGGTTGAATCCGATCAGCACCAGGATCACTCCCAGCGGATAGGCGATGGAGTAAGCGACGACGGGCTCGTCGCCGAGCGCTCGCACCTCGGTTTCGGACGCTCCGGAGGCGCGGGCTTGCTCGCGGGCGCGCTCCCGGGCGGCGGCCAGCGCAGGCGTGTTGGTCATGGCCCCGGTGAACAGGCCGGCGGTGCGCGCCCCCCCGAGATGGAGGGAAAGAGAAACCGTCAGCGTGAGCACTGCACCGAAGATCACCAGGCCGAGCGCGAACATCGTGTCGCGGTATCCCTGCTTGCGGAAGGCGGCGAAGAATGCCGGGCCGCTGTGGATGCCGACGGCGTACACGAAGATGATGAGCCCCAGGGTGGAGACGATCTCGGGCAGGGCGACGTTGGGGTGCAGCGCGCCCACGGCCAGCCCCATGAACAGGACCCCGGCCACACCGAAGCGGAAGCCGAAGAAGTTGATCTCGCCGACCAGGTATCCCAGGCCAATGACCACGAACAAAGTCAGGACGGGATACTCGACGAGCGCGTGGACCACGGCGTGCCTCGCGCACCCATGGTAGTCGCGCCTTGAACAAGCTGCAAAAGCAGCGGTCACTCAGGGCTGTGACATCGGCGGCTGCGCGCGTCTTGCTTGAGGAAGCTCAGGGATCGTACACCTGGGTCCAGGATGGGACTCAGTGCGCCTTATTGATGACGATGTCGACCTTGCTGGAGCCGACCGCGACCGGGTTGCCCGGATACGTGCCGTCGAACGTGCCCGGCCGCGCCGGGCCTATCATCCCGGCAGGATCGATGCGCGCCGTCACATACATCTTCCCCTGGAAGGAGGAGCCGACAAGGGTGATGTCTTCGGCGGAGAGCTTGTAGTTGTAAGGAAAGCTGACATCGAATTCCCGCTTGACCACCAGTGCAGGTTGGGTCGGGTCGGACGAAGTCGAAGCGAAGATCAGCAACAGCGGGGCTTTGCCCACCTTGTCCTTCAAGGCCGGATCCAGGGTGATGGTGCCGGAGATCTCGCCGGTTGGTCCCGATGGTACCGTCTGCTCCTGCTTGCTGCTGCGGGAGCAGCCGATCGGCGCCAGAACGATCGCCGCGATCGCCACCCACAGCCAAGCGGCAGCGTAGCGGCCACGCTGTTGCAGCACGTGAGCCTCCTCTCAACCTTTGACCGCGCCGGTCATCCCCGCCACGTAGTGCTCGACGAAGAACGAGTAGATCAGGGCCACGGGGACCGAGCCCAGCAAGGCGCCCGACATCAGCTCGCCCCAGTAAAAGACATCGCCTTTGATCAACTCACTGACCACGCCGACCGGCACCGTCTTGTTGGAGGCATCGTAAATGAAGATGAGGGCGTAGAGGAATTCATTCGCCGAGAGCGTGAAGGCGAACATTCCCGCCGAGAGCAGTCCGGGCAGGGCCAGGGGAAGAATGACCTTGACCATCGCCTGGATGCGGGTTGCGCCGTCCACCATCGCCTGTTCTTCCAGCTCCGGGGGGATGGTCCGGAAGTAGCCGGTGAGCAGCCAGGTGCAGAAGGGCACCAGGAAGGTGGGATATGCCACGATCAGCGCCCAGGGCGAGTTGAGCAGGCTGATGTGGAACACGGGGGGGTCGCCGATGAAGTCCGAGAGCGGGATGAACAGGAGCGTAGGCGGCACCAGGTAAGTGATGAAGATGAGGACGCCGAGAGTGTCCGCGCCTCGGAACTTGAGCCGCGCCAGGGCATAGCCCGCAGTGATCCCCGCAAACAGCGAGATGAAGGTCGAAACCACCGCCACGAACAGCGTGTTCTCCAGCCAGCGGATGAAAAGGGTGTCGCGCAGCAGGACGCGCCAGTGGTAGAAGCAGTTGTCCATGACCGCCGCTCCGTCGAACTGGAGCGAACGCACCTGGTCGCCGACGGTCGCCACGCAGGTGACCGGGATGTACGGGTTGGCCTGCCGGTTGTAGGTCTCGCGGGTCGATTTGATCGAGGTGACGAACATCCAATAGAAGGGGAACAGGGCGAAGAGAACGAAGGCAAAGAGCGGCAGATGGTAGACCAGCAGCCGCTTGAGGAAGGTCTCGCCGATGGGAGGAGCGGCCATCTATGCGTGCTCCCGCCGCACGTACAGCAGCTGGAGAATGATCAGCACCGCCAGCACCGGGAACATGAAGAGCGAGACCGCCGCGCCCAGGCCGAGCCGCGTGCCCATCATGGCCACCTGGTAGGCATAGGTGGCAAACAGGTGGGTGCTGTTGGCGGGGCCGCCGCGCGTCAGCACGTACACCACCTGGAAGTCGGAGAAGGTCACGATCACGGAAAAGACGAGGACTACGACGATGATCGGACGGATCCCGGGCAAGGTCACATACCAGAAGCGCTGCCAGGCGCTGGCGCCGTCGATGGCCGCCGCTTCGTAGAGCTCCGGGTTGATGGTCTGCAGGCCGGCAAGAAAGAAGATGGCGTAGAAGGGTACGCCGCGCCAGATATTCACGAAGGTGACCGAGGCCAGGGCCAGCAACGGGTCCGCCAGCCACAGCGGCCCTCGCACCGGCCCCCAACCCATCCAAACGGCGAACTGCCTCAGGGTCCAGTTGATGACGCTGAAGTCGGGGTCGAAGATCCACAGGAACGCGATGGTGCTGAGCACGGTGGGGACGATCCAGGGCAGCAGCACGGCAGCGCGCACAAAGCGCTGGAAGCGCACCATCCGGTTGAGCAGGAGAGCAAGCCAGATGCCGAGGATGAATTTGACGATGGTCGCGACCCCGGTATAGACGAAGCTGTTGAAAGTGGTGGTCCAGAAGACCTTGTCCTTGGTGGCCAGGTCCACGTAGTTCCTCAGCCCGACGAACTGCACCTGGGACCAGGGCATCCCGATCTGCTTGTTCGTCAGGCTCATCCACACGCCCCAGGCGAAGGGATAAGCGACGAACAGGAAGATGATGAGAGCGGCCGGCGTCATCAGCAGGTAGCCGAGGACGTCCGGCCGCTCCAGAAGGGCCCACATGCGTTCGCGCTTGCCCCGGGCAGGGACCAGCTTCGGGCGCTCAGGCTGCGAACCGTTAGGCATGCCGATCCAGGACCGGGCGCAGGTGCATCACGCGCCGTAAATCGACTTGAGCTGTCCCTCGCACCACTTCATCGAGTCCTCGGGGCTCATCTTGCCGGTGGCCACGTTGGCCAGCATGTCGATGAGGACGTAGTTCTGCACCACCCGGGCCGCATTGGCGTCCGCATCCCCCTTCCAGCCGACGCGCCGCGCCTGCAGCAAAGAGTCGCGATACGGCTTGAGCGCGGGGAACATGTCCCACATCGGGTCCTGCATGTAAGCCTTCAGGGGCGACGCCTGGTAGGCCTGGCCACGACGCAGGTACTTGGCGTACTGCTCCTTCTCCAGCAACCAGCCGATGAACTCCTTGGCGGCGTCCGCGCTCTTCGAATACTTGGGGATGGCGAGCTGCTGGCTGTAGTGGTAGTGGAAGACTCCCGCCGGTCCCGCTGGATTGAGCACGTGCACGATGTCCTTCACCAGCGGTTCACCCTTGTCGTCCAGGATCACCTGGTTCGAAGCCGTGAGGTAGATGCTGGGAGCATTGTTGGTGGCGGCGACAGCGCCCGAGAGGAAGGCACGGTTGTTGGCGGAGTCGTCCCAGCCCGGGCCGGCCGGGTCCATGGCGTCGTCCCATAGCGCCTTGAAGGCCTTCAGCGCCTCCAGCGTCTGCTTGCTGTTGATGGTCACCTTCCCCTTCTCATCTCGCTCGGCAACCCCGTAGCTCCAGAGGTAGGGGTAGGTGAAATCGACCGCATCGCCGAAGGTGTGGCCGACGGTCTGGCCGACCGGATGCCCGTTCGCCTTCCACTTCTTCCCTTCGTGGCGCAGGTCCTCCCAGGTCTTGGGCCAGGTCTTGGTGCCGGCCGCCTTCAGATACGAGTCGCGGACCACGTAGATGTTCGGCACGATGGTATGCGGCACCGCGTTGAACTTCCCGTTGAGCATGGCGTGACTCTTGGCGTAGTCGATGTAACCGCCATACTTGGACTCCAGCTTGGTGCAGATCTCGCTCACATCGACCAGGGCGTCGCCGTACTGGTTCTGCCAGTTGTGGAAGAACTGGATGATGTCCGGCCCCTGCTTGCTCTCGATGGCGGCCGCCGCGCGTGCCGGGATATCGTTGGCGTTGATCTGCTCGATCCGGACTTTGACCTTGCTCTGCTTGCCCCACTCCTCCCCCTGGCGCACGATCTCGACGTCGGCGGGCGGAGAGAAGTTCTTCCACAGCAGGAAATGGAGCGAGCGTTCCTGGGCAAACACCGGCGCCTGCCCGAAGATGCCGACCCCCACTGCCGACATGCCGGCCATACCGGCCATCTTCACAAACTCGCGTCGCGTGACTCCGCGCTTGCGGGACGTTTTCTTCTTAGCCATAGGTTTCTCCTCGCACGAAGGTCGCCACAGTGGTCTCGTCCACCGAGACCCACAGGAAGGGAATGTGGCCGCAGACTCTACCTAAACCCGCCGGAGGTGTCAACGAACATGGAGACTGGGAGCGACATTTCTCGCTCCCGACTTCCCTTCCTGGAAAACATCGGTTCCCGACCCTTCCCCCGCCTTGTGCGGAGCCCCGTTTCGGGACTATAACCGGGGCGTCGTGGCGTCCAAGGTCTCATTGTTCATCCCCTGTTTCATCGATCAACTGGCTCCGCAGGTCGGGGTGGACGTGGTGCGCGTGCTGCGCCGACTCGGGTATGAGCCGGACTTCCCTGCCCAGCAGACCTGCTGCGGCCAGCCGGCCTTCAACACCGGATACTGGGACGAGGCGCGACCGCTGGCGGAACGCTTTGTCCGCATCTTCGAGAGCGCGGAAGCGGTGGTCTGCCCGTCGGGTTCCTGCACCACCATGGTGCGGAACTTCTACCCCGAGCTGCTGGCGGGGACGCCCCTGCAAGAGCCGGCGGAGCAGTTGGGCAAGCGCGTCTTCGAGTTCTCCGAGTTCCTGGTGAAGGTGGCAAAGAAGCTGGATGTCGGCGCCCGGTTCCCCCACAGAGTCACCTTCCATGACGCCTGTCATGCCCTGCGCGAGCTACGCCTGAAAGACGGGCCCCGGCAACTGTTGCGGCACGTCCGCGGCCTGGAACTCGTGGAAATGCCTTACGTGGAGGAGTGCTGCGGCTTCGGTGGCGGCTTTGCGGTGAAGTTCGACATGATCTCGGCGGCCATGGGCGACTCTAAGGCGCAGAACATCGAAGCCAGTGGCGCCGAGGTCGTCACCTCGCTCGATCAAAGCTGCCTGATGCACATCGAAGGCATGCTCCGCCGGAGCAACGCCCGCGCCCGCACCATGCACCTGGCGAGCATCCTGGCGCAGGAGGCCGAATGAGCGCCGCCGCCCGGGAATTCCTCCGCCGCGCCGCCGAGAAGTCCGGCGATCTGGCCCACCGCCAGGTTGTCCGCTTCAACATGGACCAGTACGAGGCGGCGGTCGCCCGCGGACACTCCCGCTTCACCGACTGGGAGGCGGCGCGCGAGCGCTGCCGGCAGATCAAGTGGGAAGCGGTCAATCATCTCGACCGCTACCTGCTGGAATTCGAGACAAAAGTTCAGGAGCGCGGCGGGCACGTTTTCTGGGCGGAGACCTCGGAAGAAGCGCGCAGGTACGTCTGCGACCTGGCCGTGGCGCGCGGGGTGAAGAAGGTCGTCAAGTCAAAGTCGATGGTGACCGAGGAAGTGCATCTCACCCCGGCGCTGGAGAAGCTGGGCATGGAGGTCTTCGAGACCGACCTCGGTGAGTACATCGTGCAGTTGCGCAACGAGCCGCCGTACCACATCGTCACCCCGGCGATGCATCTGAACCGCGGGCAGATCCGCGACCTGTTCAAAGAAAAGCTGGGCGGCGGCGCTACCGATGATCCCCCGGAGCTGGTCGCGGTGGCGCGCCGCACGCTGCGCCAGGCGTTCTTCTCCGCCGAGATGGGGATCTCCGGCGCCAACTTCCTGGTCGCCGATGCCGGCATGGTGGCCATCACCACCAACGAGGGCAACGGCCGGCTGTGCACCAGCATCCCCCGCATCCACGTGGTGATGACCGGGATCGAGAAGGTGGTCCCGCGCCTGCAGGACCTGGCAATGCTGTGGCCGGTGCTGGCGACCTCCGGCACCGGGCAGCCCATCACCTGTTACAACACCCTGCTCGCCGGCGCCCGCCGCGCGGGTGAGGTGGACGGGCCGGAGGAGTTCCACGTGGTGCTGGTGGACAACGGGCGCAGCCAGCTGCTGGCCGACTCCGAGCAGCGCGACGTCCTGCATTGCATCCGCTGCGGCGCCTGCCTCAACGCCTGCCCGGTGTACCGCGCGGTCGGCGGACACACCTACGGGACCATCTATCAAGGCCCCATCGGCAGCGTGCTCACCCCGCACTTGCGCGGGCTGAGCGAGTTCCAGCACCTGTCCTACGCATCGTCGTTGTGCGGCAACTGCACTGACGTCTGCCCGGTGAAGATCGACCTGCACCATCACCTGCTGCACAACCGGCGCAACGCCATCCGGGCCGGCACCCATCCGGGCCCCGAGCGCCGCGCCATGCGGCTGTTCCGCTGGACGATGATGGACGCCGGCCGCTTCCGCATCCTGGGGGGCGTGGCGCGCGCCTCCATCCGCCTGGCACACGCGCTCGGCCTGGGCGGGACCGCGCTCGACCCGATGCGCGCGTGGACTAGGCGGCGGGCCCCGATGGTGCTTCCCTCAACCTCGTTTCGCAGCCTGTGGAGGAAGACCGATGGCTTCCGCTGAGACCCATTCCCCGGCCGCCGATCATGCGGGCCGCGAGCGCATTCTGGAACGCGTGCGCAATGCGCTGCAAGCACCGGCGCATCAGCCTCCGCCGACGCCGGCGCAGCCGGTGTTTGCGCCGGTCACCGACCCGCTGGAGCGCTTCCAGGCCGAGTGCCTGGCCAACAACACCGAGCTGATCCTGTCCACCGACGAGGTCGCCACCGCGGCCGCCATCGAGAGCGTGCTCGATTCCCTGCCCGCGGGCGAGGTTTTCCTGCAGGATTCGCCGTGGCTGCGCAGCGTGAGCCGCTCGTTCATGGTGCCCCGGAACGAGCGCTGGTCGTCGGAAGGCGCGCCCAGCGAGGGCTCCGAGGCCACCGTCACGGAATGCGAGCTGCTGGTCGCGCTCACCGGGTCCATCGTGGTGTCTTCCGCCTGCGGCGGGCGGGGCGCCTCCATCGTGGCGCCCTGTCACATCGTGGTGGCGCGGTTAGAGCAGCTCGTTCCGGACCTGGAGACGGCCCTGGCCCGGGTGCACGAAATGGGGCTGGATGCGAAGAACTCCTTCGTCGGGCTGATCACCGGCTCCAGCCGCACCGCCGACATCGAGAAGATCCTGGTACTGGGCGCGCACGGGCCCCGGCGCCTGGTGCTGGTGGTGCAAACCGGCGCCTGATCTCTGCTCCGTGGGTCATTTTTCGCTACCCCTGTGACGAAAATCACAGGTGGTTCTTTCCCCCCGGTTTTACAATGCCAATCTCTTTACCAGGAGTCACGCCGTGAAACGACTGAGCCTCATCACTCTCTCCCTGGCTGTCGTGCTGGCTGCGCCGGCTTTCGCGCAGACCATCACCATCGGCTTCACCATGTCGAAGACTGGCGCTCTCAACGTCGATTCGCTGGAGCAATCCCGCGGCTTCGAGCTGTGGCGCGACCAGGTCAACGCTGCCGGCGGTATCAAGGCCGGCGGCAAGAGTTACCAGGTCAAGCTGGTCACCTATGACGACGAATCCAATTCCAAGCGCGTCCAGCAGCTCTACACCCGCCTGATCCTCGAGGACAAGTCCGATTTCCTGTTCAGCCCCTACTCCTCCGGGCTCACCACCAACGCGTCGATCGTGACCGAACAGAACGGCAAGGTCATGCTCACCACCGGCGCCGCCGACGAGAAAACC
>Ga0335070_10002151_pt1 | contig 22950 bp, 18 predicted proteins | sample Lox_Sample_13_FD_206722 | JGI IMG/M metagenome (GOLD analysis project Ga0335070, IMG submission 206722) | Soil microbial communities from Loxahatchee National Wildlife Refuge, Florida, United States - Lox_Sample_1.3 | ecosystem: Environmental > Terrestrial > Soil > Wetlands | place: USA...
GCCGCGCAGGACGCCGTGGAGCGGCGAAGGCTCGAAGCCGAGCGGGCCGCGGTGCGCCTGGAGCTGGAGAAGCTCCACCGTGTGAACCGGGAGTGGCCGGCAGCGGCCGCCCGGGAGCAGGAGGTCCGCCGCGCGCTTGCCGCCCTGGAGGCGGCGCGGGCGCCCCTGGACCACGAGGGCCGCGCGGCGCGTGCCGCGGAGGCTGGGCGCGCCGTGCGGGAAAAGCACGCGCGTGTCACGCGGCTTCTGGCCTGGGTCGAGGAGGAGCGCGGCAAAGCGCGCGCAGCGCGCCCCATCGAAAGGAAGGACCTGGAAGAGGTCCGGCGAAAAGCGGCAGAGGCTGCCGCGCTCCGCGCGGGACTGGAAGCGTGTGCAATCGACGTCACCATCACCGGGAAGGCCGCGGTCGATCTGGCGATTCAGGAGGACCTGGCTCCTGAGAGCCGAAGACGCCTGGGCTCCGGTGAAACAGCGCGCCTGCGCGCGTCCGGCCGGCTCAGGATCGAGCATCCCGACATGGTCATCGAAATGCGCTCCGCGGATCCGCACGCACTCTCGGCCTCGGAGAAGGAAGCGGAGGTGAAAAAAGCGCTTGCTGCGCTCCTGGAGCGGCTCGGCGCGCGCAGCGCTGAAGAGGCGGAGGAGCGCGCCCGGGCTGCCGAAGACGCGGCAGCCGCCGTTCGCGCGGCGGAGAAAGCGCTTGCCGAAGAGCTCGGCGGACAGTCCGCGGCGGACGTCGCCGCGCGCGCTGCTGCCCTGGGTCCCGAAGTACCGACCCGGCCCTGGGCGGACATCAGCGCGGAGCTCGCCCGCATGGCCGCGGAAAAGGACGCCCGCGCGCGGGAGCTCCAGGACCTGGAGGCGCACATCGAGGAATGGCGCGCCGCATGGGGATCCGCGGACGCTCTTCTGTCCCGGCTTGCCGACGCGGTTGCCCGGGAGAGGGATATCATGACGAGAATCGACGCCTCCGCTCCGCTGCCCGCCGGCTTTTCGGATCCCCAGTCGTTTCTCACCGCCTATGAAAAGGCGCGGGATGACGCCAAGGCGCTCGCGGACGAGCGCGCGCGCCTTTCGGATCGCAAGCGGGAGCTGGAGGTCAAGGCGCCCGGGGAGACTGCCGAGGAGCTTGCCGCGCCGCTGCGGGACGCGGAGGCGGCGTTCGAGACCGCTCTTCGGCGAGGCCGGGCGCTGGAAAGGATCAGCAGGACGGCTGATGCGCTTCTCCTCGAAAGCGATTCCGCGGTGTTCCGCGGCATGCAGGCGGAGCTGGACCCGCTCATCCAGGCCATGAGCCTGGGCCGTCACTCACGCGTGGACATGGATGGGACACTGCCGCGCGGCCTGGCGGACGGCTCCGGCCGCTCGCTGCCCTGGGATCTTCTCTCCGGCGGAACCCGTGACACCCTTGCCCTTGCCGTGCGCCTGGCCATGGCTTCTTTCTTCCTGAGGGATACCGACGGCTTCCTCATGCTGGATGATCCGCTGGTCGAACTGGACCCGGACCGCCAGGGCGCGGCTGCACGGGCGCTCGCCTCCTTTGCCGCGAGGCGCCAGCTCATTGTTTTTACCTGTCATCCTGCAACAGCGGAGCTCCTGGGAGGAACGCTCACGCGGTTGTGACGCTGGGCGGCCCCCCCGCCGCGGCCGGCCCGGCGCTCGGTTCACGGGTCCACTGCCGGCGCGTCCTTCTCAGCCCGGGTGAGCTGGGCCTGGAAGTCGCGCTCCGCGATGGGAACGCCGCGCCGCCCCTCGTTCATCATCCGCACGATCACCGCGGCATCCGGTTGCTCATCCACGATCTTCTTCAACAGCGGTTTGCTTGCTACCGCCTCCGGCGCCATGTCGTGCGCCTGGGCATAGTATTCGCGGGCGTACCACAGCACGCGCGCAAAGTGCCGCTGCGGCGCCCGCAGGCGCTGGTAGCCGGGGATCCGCCCGAAGTTCGCCAGCGGGTTCCAGCTCCGCGGCGCGTTCTGGCGCTCCCAGTTCTTCTTGAGGAACTCCGCGAGGAGGCCCTTGCGCGCAAGCTCTCCGAGGAGCTGGTCCGCGATGTCGGGAAGCCCCAGCACGTCGGACACGGCGTACTCCAGCATCTGCGGCGGCAGCGGCCGCCGCATCCAGTTCGCCTTCTGGAGGCGGTCCTTTGCTGACCTCGACCGGTTCGCGGGCGCCAGCGCATGGAGGCCTCCCGGCTTGCCGAGAAGGTTCGCCGCGATGGCGACGTCCAGGATGGGCTGGACCCTGAGGTCGAGGTCGTGGCTGAAGGCCAGGAGGTCGTTGCCGGCGTCGTACATCACCTTCAGCCAGCTCGACTCCTGGAGCAGCGCCGCAAGGGATGCCCGGGAGTCCAGCGACAGAACGTCGATGACCCACGCGCGTTGGCCATCGAAGATCTGGATCAGGGAGACGCGGATCCCGTATGAGTGCAGGTTGTTCTCTCCCTCGATGTCCACGGCGATGCGCGCGAAGCGTCCGTCGCGGAGCCGGGAGGCGAGATCCGCCGCCGCGGCGCCTGTCCGAATGACCGTGTAGTCTCCCATGGGTGCCAGGAGTATAGACCCGGGGCCGCCCGGCGGCCAGATGTTCGTTGACTTTTCAGGGCCGGTGGCGTATACAATGACGGCTGGGACTTCCCCGACATCCGATTCGACCATTTCCAGGACGAGTTTTCAGCGTCAGCGTGCCAGGAGCGACCCCATGAAGACAGGATTCAATCTCCTTCTGTGGACTTCCCACGTCACGGACGAGCATTTTCCGCTTTTCGTGAAGCTTGCGAAGGCGGGGTACGACGGCGTGGAGATCCCGATCCTCGAGGGCACTCCGGAGCACTACCGCCGCGTCCTCTCCGCGGTGAAGGACGCCGGCCTGGAATGCACGGTGGTCACGAACATGCCGGATGCGGACCACAATCCTGTCAGCCCGGAGCGCAGGCTCCGCGACAATGCGCTGCAGTTCATGAAGCGTGTCACGGACTGCGCGCAGGCGCTGGGCGCCACGCTTCTCTGCGGCCCGTTCTACCAGCCCGTGGCGGTGTTCACGGGAACCGGACCAACGGAAGAGGAGAAGCAGCGGGCTGCCGAGCACGCCCGAGCCTCCGCGGAGTACGCGGCAAAGGCCGGGATCACGCTCGCCGTGGAGTTCCTCAACCGGTTCGAGGCGTACGTTCTGACCACGATGGACGGCGTGGCAGAGCACGTGAAGAGCGTGGGGATGCCGAACTTCAAGGCGATGTTCGACACGTTCCACGCAAACATCGAAGAAGATGATCCCGTGGAGAGTATCCGGAGGCACCGGGACATCATCACCCACGTGCACATCTCGGAGACCAACCGCGGCGTGCCCGGCCGCGGACACAACGACTGGCTGGGCATCTTCTCCGTTCTTCGCAGCAGCGGATACGACAACTGGCTCACGGTCGAAGCCTTCGGGCGGGTGATCCCGGCTTTTGCCGCGGCCACCCGCATCTGGAGGGACCTCTACGAGAGCACGGACGCCGTGTACACGGAGGGGATCCGGTTCATTCGGGACCAGTGGGACCTGGCGGGCTGAAGGAGGCACAACCATGAAGATCGCGATGATCGGCGCGGGCAGCGTCGTGTTCTGCAAGACCCTGATGGCGGATATCATGGCAACCCCGTCCCTGGCGGGCAGCGAGTTCGCCCTCATGAGCAGGACGGAGCCGAAGCTGCGGGCCATGGAGACGTTCGGCCGCCAGATGCTCAAGGACAACGGGGTCTCCGGATCGGTCTGGGCAACCCTGGACCGGCGGGAAGCGCTGCGGGACGCGGACTTCGTCGTTGTCATGATCCAGGTCGGGGGCGTGGAAGCCTTTGAGATGGACTGGAAGATCCCTCTGAAGTACAAGGTGGATCAGTGTATCGGGGACACGCTGGGCCCCGGCGGAGTGTTCCGCGCCATGCGGTCCATCCCCGTGCTCCTTGAGATCGCGCGGGACATGGAAGAGGTCTCCCACCCGGGGGCCGTCATGCTGCAGTATGCGAACCCCATGGCGGCGAACTGCCTTGCCCTGGGCAAGGCGAGCCGGGTCCCGTTCGTCGGCCTGTGCCACGGCGTTCAGACCACCATCGAGCAGATCGCCCAGTTCATCAAGGTCCCGAAGGAGGAGATCCAGTACACGTGCGGAGGGATCAACCACATGGACTGGTTCCTCACGCTCACCCGCAATGGAGAAGACCTGTATCCGAAGCTCGCCGCGGCCATGGAGCGTCCGGAGATCTACAAGAGCGAGAAGGTCAGGGGGGAGATGTTCCGTCACTTCGGCTACTTCATGACGGAGACCACCGGCCACCTGGCGGAGTACGTTCCCTGGTTCCGCAAGAACAAGGCCGCGCTGGACCTGTACTGTGACGAGCCGGGATTCGGCGGGGAGAGCGGCGCGTACTACTCGTGGTGCGCCACCGTGGCAAAGAAGTACGAGGGCAAGAACCAGCTCGACTGGGAATCCACGGAGCTGGGCGGGAGGAGCGTCGAGTACTGCTCCTACATCATGGAAGCCGTTGCAACGGGCAAGCCTTTCAAGTTCATGGGCAACGTGCGAAACGACGGCTTCATCACGAACCTGCCGGCGGACTGCTGCGTGGAGGTTCCGACCTTTGCCGATGAGAACGGGCTGCATCCCACGCGCGTGGGCAGGCTGCCTACGCAGTGCGCGGCCGCGTGCATGACGAACGTGAACGTCCAGCTCCTGGCAGCCGAGGCTGCCATGGAGGGCAGCACGGAGGCCCTCGTGCAGGCCATCGCCATGGACCCGCTCGCCGGAGCGGTCTGCACGCTGAAGGAGATCCGCGAGATGACCTCCGAGATGCTGGAGGCCGAGCGCCGGTGGCTTCCGCAGTTCACCGGGAAGAAGGTGACGCCGAAGCCGGCGGTCTCCATTCCCGCCGGGTGTGAGGCCATCGACCTGGCCCAGGATCCGGCGCAGGCCATCTTGAAGCGCTTCATGGCCCTGGCTGCAAAGGACTGAGGCCGGCCTCAGCGTGCGGGAAGCTCCGGCAGGGGCTCGCTCGCCACGAGCGGTGCCTCTTCCTTCGCTGCATCCGAGATCCTGAACTGGGCGACGAGCCGGTTCAGCTCCTGGGCCATGAGGAACAGCTTCTCCGTTGCGCTGGACATCTCGGCGGCAGATGTGGCCGCTGACTGCGTCAATTCCGTCACCGTCTCCACTGCCCGGGACACCTGGCGCGCGTTGATGGTCTGCTCTTCGGTGGCCCCGGAGATACCCTGGCTCATCTCGGCAACCTTCGTGAGTGCCTGCGAAAGGTCCGTAACGATAGACACCTGCTGACCCATCGAGTCCACGAGCGCGGTGATGGTCTCGTTGACCTGCTGGGAGGCGGCGCGGATCTGCTCCATCGCTAGCTGGGACCGCTTGGCCGTCTGCACTCCCTCCCCGACGTTCTTCACGCTTTCCCGGATGAGGCTCGAGATCTCCTTGGTGGACGCCGCGCTCCTCTCGGCGAGCTTGCTCACCTCCTGCGCCACCACGGCAAAGCCCCGCCCGTGCTCCCCGGCCCGCGCCGCCTCGATGGATGCGTTGAGAGCGAGCAGGTTCGTCTGATCCGCGATGTCTGAGATCACGTCGACGATGCCGCCGATTCTCTCCGAGCCCTGCGCGATCAGGCCGATGCTGTCCACGACGGACTGGACCGCCTTGGCGCCGTCCATGGCGCTCTCGGATGACCGCCGGGCCAGGACAGAGACCTCTTCCAGGCTGCGCGACGCCGACTGGATGGCGGCGTGCACCTGGCCCATGGAGGCCGACCCGTTCTGGAGTGCCTTTGCCTGCGACCGGGCGCTCGTGGAGACTTCGTTCACCGAGGCGGCGAGCTCCTCCACGGAAGCGCTGGTCTGCTCCAGGGTGGACGCCTGGCTCTGCGCGCCTTCGGCGAGCTTGCCCGCGTTCGCCGAGATCTCCTCGCTCGCGTGGGCCACCTCCGACGCGCTCTGCTGCACCGTGGTCACCACGCCGCGAAGCCGGGCAGCCATGTCGTTCAGCGCCTGTGCGAGCGTGCCCACCTCATCACGCTGGCGGATGTCCAGAACCCGGGTGAAGTCCCCCTGCGCGATCTGCTGGGCGAAGACAACCCCCTTGGAGAGCGGGCGTGTGATGACCCGCGTTATGGCAACCGCAACGCCGATGCCCAGGAGGGCCGCGCCCAGCACGCCGATGATCATGATGAGCATGGCCGTCAGAGTCCGCGTCACCGTCACCTTGGTTATGGCCCCGGCGTCCTTCAGGCCTTCCGCGGAGATCTGCTGGGCAGCATCGAGCAAAGTCTGCGCCGTCTTCACCTGCCTGGCGTTCACGTCCACGAGCCTGGTCACGTTGTCCAGCATGGATTGGCAGGCCTGCCGGTAGGCCTGGGCGGCCTTTTCTATGGCGTCGATCTGCACCCTGTCGTCCGCTCCCACCGTGGGCATTGCACGCCAGGCCTCGAACCTGCCCGCAAGCCCCGTGAACGTCTGCATGGCGTCCTTGAGAGCGGCTGGATCATCCGTGGCCTGCGTCTGGAAGCCGGCAATCTTGACGGCGTTGCCGGCATCACGGATGTCGTTGGCGATGGATATCTCCTGGAGGATGCTCTTCTGCGCGCCCGCCGAGGCGCGCCTCATGTCGGCCATCTTTTTCAGGATGTAGTTGGAGAGCCCGTTGACCAGCGTCGTGCCGGCCGCCGACTGGTCCATGCGCCCCGCGATGATGCCGGAGTTGATGGTCGCGGAGTCCTCGATCAGCGTGTTGTACTGATCCACGCCGGCCTTCGCGTCCGCCAGGGCCTTCTTGAGCACGACGAGCCGCGGATACTTCGCCGCCAGGGCGTCCGCCTCTTGCAGATACTTCTGCGTGTCCTGCAGGCGCTGCCGGGCCTGGTCCAGGGCGTCCGAGTCCATGGTCAGAAGGAACCCGCGGAAGCTGTACATCGCCTGCAGGACGCCGCGCTCGATGTTGTTCGCGAGCACGACCTGGGGCACGGTTTCACTGTCCAGGCGGCTGGCGTCGGCCTGCACGCCCGACATGTTCCACAGCTCCACCGCGCCGAGACCGGCCGTGATGGCGATGACCAGCGCGAAGCCCGCGCCGATCTTGGCGGCCACCCCTGTCCTTTTCATACCGCGCCTCTCAGTTTCGCGGCCGTCGTGAGGGGCCCTTAACGCAGCCTCCTGCCTACCACGGTCTGCAGCGCGACGGACACGACGATGATGAGACCGTAGATCACGTACGTCCAGTAGCTGGCCACGCCCATGGCGACGATTCCACCCCCGATTGCTCCGATGATGAAGCACGCAACGAAGGATCCGAAGATCGTCCCCGTGCCGCCGAAGACCGATGTTCCGCCGAGGAACACGGACGCGAGGGTGTTCAGAAGGTAGCCGTCTCCCAGGGTGGGCCAGAAGAACAGGACGTCCTCACTGACGACGTACCCGGCAAACGCAGCCGCGCCGCCGACGACGGCAAAGGAGATGATCTTCGTCCGATCCACGTTCACGCCCATGAGGCGCGCGCTGTCCACGTTGTCTCCCGTCAGGTACACGTGGGCGCCGAAGCGGTGCCTGTTGAGGAAGAACCAGACCACAAGCCCGAAGATGATGGTCCAGACGAACTGCATCGGGATGACGCCGCCGATTTTGCCGACCAGGACGGGATAGAGGATCGTGCTCGTCACATCGTTCAATCCGAGTCCCTGACCGTTGGTCAGGACCAGCACCCAGCCTCGCCAGAAGAACTGGGTCCCGATGGTGGCCACGAGGGAGGGGATGCCGAACTTCGTGACGATGACTCCGTTGATCAGACCCGCACCGATACCGGCAAGAATACAGGCGACGAAGCCGAGCCACACGCTGTGCGTTGCCGTGAAGACGAGGTCAAAGGCGGTCATCCCGAACGCCATGACCGAGGGGAAGGAGAGGTCGATCTCACCGGTGATGACGACGAGCGTCAGGGGGATGGCGATCAGCGCGAAATACGGCGTTGTGGACATGAACGCCAGGTAGATGTCGCCGCTGAGGAAGGTGCGGGCCGCGCCGATGAGAAAGAGCAGCCAGATGAAAACGGCCACGAAGATGATGCCGATCTGGAGGGGATACGCTCGAAAATACGCGGAGATCCAGCCCCTCCCCGCCGTGGGCGACAACGGCCTCCCCGCTTCCGGTGCCTGGCTCATCCTTTTCTCCTTCCCTTGATCGCCACCTTCCTTGCCGGGCGCCGCGATGAGCCTCGCCGCGTGGGCTTCGTGTCCAGGTGCCCTGTATGTGCCACTTTCTGAAGCCGGTCAATCAGCTCCTGCAGAGTCACGTCGTTCTTCATGAACTGACCGGCCACCGTTCCCCGGTCCAGGACGACGATCCTGTCCGCAACCGGGTAGACGTGGAAAATGTTGTGATCGATAAAGATGGCCGACTTGCCAGCCGCCTTGATGCCGGCAACGAAGTCCAGGCACTTCTTCGTCTCTGACAGGGAGAGTCCCATGGTGGGCTCGTCCAGGATGATCATCTCCGCCTTGAAGTAGAGCGCCCGCGTGATGGCCACGCCTTGGCGTTCTCCGCCGGAGAAGGTCTTGACCGTGGAGTCCGCGGTGATGGCGGACGACGTGAATCCCATGAGAGTGTGCATGAGCTTCCGGGTCTCTTCCTTCATGGTCCGCAGGTCCAGCCGCCCCCAGGCGTCGGACAGCTCGCGCCCCATGAAGATGTTCCTCCACAGCGACTGCTTGTCCGCGAGGGCCCGTTCCTGGTAGACGACCTCGATCCCCAGCTCGCGCGCCCGCGCAACGGTCAGGTGATCGATCCGCTTGCCCTTCAGGTACATCTCCCCGCCGGGATCCGGTTGGTGGTAGCCCGTGATGATCTTCACGAGGGTGGACTTCCCCGCCCCATTGTCTCCCAGCAGCCCCACGATCTCGTTGGCGCCGACCTCGAAGTTCACGTGATGGAGAGCCGCGACCTCGCCGAAGGTCTTGGAGACGTTCTTCAACTGAAGGATGTGATCCATGGATTCTCCTCTGTACGGAAAGGGGCGGCCGAGGGATCCCCCCGGCCGCCCCAGTCCGACGTCAGGATATCAGCGAATGTTCTTTTCCGCCAGCGGCGCAACCATGTCGACGTTGCTCTTGTCGACGAATCCCGCGCCCGTGTTGATGTGCAGCCCCGAGTAGCCGTACACCTTCGAGAGGCAGATCTGCAGGATGGGCAGGTAGCCCTGGAGCCACTCCTGCTGGTCAATGACCAGTCCCGTCCAGCCGCCCTTGATGGCGGTGATGGTGGCCGGGGAAAGATCGAAACCGGCAATGGCGATCTGGCCCGGCTTTTTGCTCGCGGCCTTGAGGTACTTCTCTGCCGTTGCGGTCAAGCCGCCGTGGTCGGTCACGACGAGCTTCACGTCCGGGTGCGACGAGACATAGCCGGCAAACGTCGGGACTCCGGCAACGGGGTCCTTGTTCGTGGCGGCATCAATGGGGATGTAGTCCACCGTGCAGCCGGCTTCCTTCAGCGCGTCAATGACGCCCTTGGTCCGCTCACCGCGCGCGGGCTGCTCCAGCAGGCCCCACACCATGGCGCGGTCGCCGCTCTTCAGGCCGAACGTCTTCGCGGCCTGGACACCGAGGGCATGGCCCGCGGGGTAGTTCTCAGCGCCCACGTAGCCGAAGCCCCTGGGAGCGTATTTCGCTTCCGCCTTGTCCAGGGTGGTGTTCTGGCTGGTGACAATGATGCCCTGCTTCTCCGCCTGGTCAATGAGCGCGTCGAAGGCAGCGTCGCCCGGATGGCCCATGACGGCGATCCCGTCCGGCTTGGTGGCCATGGCTTCGCGGAACTGCTGGATCATCTTCTGCGGGTCCCAGTCCGACCATACGTAGTCCACCTTGCACCCCAGGTCTGCCGCTGCCTGGACCGCGCCATTGTACACGTTCACGGCGAACACGCCGCCCTGAGGCCCGCCCGGGAAGAACACGATCCGGACGTTCGATGCCCATCCCTTGGTCTGCGCGTTCGCTGCCACGACGGCAAAGACGGCCAGCACGACCACGGCGATGACGAGGATTCTGGACTTCTTCATACGCCCAACCTCCTTGGAGAAATGTTTGAGCCCCAACGGGGCTTTGAAAGACCACAGAGAGCACTCACAGGGAACGGCTGTTCTCCGCCTCCATCCTTCCCTTGTAGGTATCGATGTTCTTCTGATCCACGAACACCACTCCAGTGTCGATCACCTTCGGGACGGGCCGGTTGGCAACGGCATCCAGGAGCCGCTCCACCGACAGCCACCCCATCCGGTAGGTGTTCTGCACGACGCAGAACACGATCAGCCCGTCACGGATGCCCTGCAGCGTGTCACCGAGGTCGTCGAAGCCGGCAACCAGGACCTTTCCCGCCTTTCCCTGCCGCTTCACGACGGCAGCCGCGGCAGGAGCGCCTTCGGCGGACACGCTGAAAATGGCGGAAAGACCGGCATGCGCGTCGAGGATCGCCTCGGTCTGGGTCACCGACTCGGAGAAGTCTCCCTTTTCGTCCACGACACCCACCACGGTGATGCCCGGGGCGGCCTCGGCCAGGGCGCGCTTGAAGCCGCGGGTCCGCAGGTTCAGGTTCGTCGCATCCAGGCCGCCCTGGAGGATCGCGATGGTTCCGCGACGGCCCATGGCTGTCGCCATGCGCTTTCCCGCCTCGTAACCTGCGCTCTCGTTGTCCGTGCCGATGTAGGTGAGCGCTTCGCTGGACGGGGCCGGGGCGTCCACCGTGATCACCTTGATTCCCGCCTGGACCGCTTCGTGGATCACGGCGACAAGCCCCTTGTCGTCATTCGCGGAAATGGCGATGCCGCTCACGCCGCGCGCGATGAGGTCCTCGATGACCTTGACCTGGAGTGCGACGTCGAAGCGGGGAGGGGCATCCACTTCCGAAATCACCGCGTACCGGGCAGCCGCATCCGTGAACCCCTTGTAGACCGGCTCGAAATAGGGGTGCACGCCCTTGGGTACCATGACGAACAATGGCTTCTTCTGCATGACCGATGGGGCAGAGGCTGGGGAAGGCTGCTCCCTCCCGCCGGCCGCAAAGGCGGCGCACGCGGAGGCCACAAGGAAGGTGAGCGCCATGATGAAGGGCTTCGCCGGCTCTTTTTTCATTTGTTTCAGCTCTTTATGTTCCTGCACGAACCGGGCCAAGGCAGTTCGTGAAGAGAGTGGAAAGTAATTCTTTCCTGGAAAGAGAGATAACAAGCGTCCTACATGGCGGCCCGTGCGCGTTGCGCGGACGCGCATGCTCATTGCCCACGGTGGGTAAAAATGCGTAAGGATGAGTACCGAAGGCCGAGCGCCCGAAGAGCGCTATGCGGTAGACGTCATCAACCGCATCGGACGCCACGCTCGCATGAATGCTCAGTGTATGGCGTATCTCTTCATTTTGTTGTACAGGGTCTTGCGGCTCATCCCCAGCTCTCGGGCAGCTTCGGTCCTGCTGTAGCCGGTCTTCTTGAGGACCTCGATGATCGCCTCCCGCTCCTGCTGCCACAGCTCGGGGAGATGGGTCTCGCTCGATCCCTCGAGAAGGAAATCCTGCGGCAGGAGAGGTCGCCGCTGATCGGAGAGGAGAACCGCAGACTCTACGGCGTTCTTCAGCTCCCGCACGTTCCCGAGCCACCGGTAGGAGCGCAGGAAGCGGACCGCTTCCCGGGAGATCTCCACCCGGGGCTTGCTGTAGCGGCGCCGGTACAGGTCGAGGAACAGGGACAGAAGAGGCTCGATGTCCTCCCGGCGGTCGCGCAGGGGCGGGATCGTCACGGCCACGCCCTTCAGCCGGTAGTAAAGATCGAGGCGGAACTTCTTCTCCTTGATCATTGCCGCCAGGTCGCTGTTGGTGGAGGCGATGATCCGGGCGGAGAGCGGGATCGCGCGCGTGGACCCCACCGGCTCGAACAGGCGCTCCTCCAGGGCGCGCAGCAGCTTGGTCTGCAGGTGCGCCCCCATCTCCCCGATCTCGTCCAGGAAGATCGTTCCGGTCCCGGCAGCCTCGAACTTGCCCACGGCCGCCGCGTGGGCGCCCGTGAAAGCGCCCTTCTCGTGACCGAACAGCTCGCTCTCCAGGAGCTCGGGCGGAATGGCGGCGCAGTTGATGGCAACGAACGGCCGGCCGGCCCGGGGGCCCTTCTCATGCACGAAGCGGGCGAGCATTTCCTTGCCCGTTCCGCTTTCCCCCTGGAGGAGCAGGGGGATCTCGGAATCCATCACCTTGCGCAGCGTCTCCACGATGCGCTTCATCGCCGGGCTTGCCGCCACCAGGCCGTCCGCGGCGGAGGAACCGGCGGCAGAGCTCTCCTGGTCCCGGGGGCCCAGGCAGAGCCGGTCGGCCAGCGCCACGATATCATGGTTGTCGAAGGGCTTCTGGAGATAGTCCACCGCGCCGAGCTTCATGGCCCGAACCGCGGTGTCCACCGTGGCGAACGCCGTGATGATCACCACTGCCGTGCCGGACTGCGCCAGGTCCGGCAGCAGCTCCGTGCCGCTCAGGTCGGGGAGCTTGAGGTCCACGAACGCGCAGTCGAAGCGCTCCTGCCGCGCCTTGCGCCGGGCCTCTGCCGCCGTGGCCGCGCTTTCCACGCGGTACCCTTCCAGGGAGAGGGCCTTTTCCAGGCCGACCCGCATCCCCTCCTCGTCGTCGACGATGAGCAGGGAGAATCCGCGCCGGCTCAGCATGCCTCGTCCTTTCGCGGGAACACGAGCGTCACCGTCGTCCCGACGCCGGGCTGGCCCGCCGCGTCGATTGACCCGCCGTGCTGCTTCATGATGGTCTGGCTCAGCGCCAGTCCCAGCCCGGTTCCGTAGCCCTGCTTCCTTGTCACGAAAGGCTGGAAGATCGAAGCCCGCGTCTCCTCGTCCATTCCTTCTCCGTTGTCCGCAACGCGCACACGACAGCCCGATCCGTTGACCTCCGCGCCGATGCTCACGACGCCGTGATCGTGGTGGATCGCCTGGATGGCATTGTACAGGAGGTTGAAGAATACCTGCTTGATGGCATCCGCGTCTCCTTCCACAATTGCGGACGCCGGAAACGGAGCCACCTCCACCCGCACTCCCTTGAGCCTCAGCTTGGGCGTGAACAGCTGGACCACCTCCGCCACCACGCCTTCCAGCGCCAGGTCGTGGAACGCAAGCTCCTCGTCGGTGGCGTGCTGGAGCAGGTTCCTGAGGAGCCGGTTCACGCGCTTGATCTCCGTCTCCATGCGCGCCAGGAACTCCTCGCGCTCCCTGTCGGCAAGCTTGCCGGACTGCAGGAGCTGGACGTGGTTGAGGATGATGCCCAGGGGATTGTTGATCTCGTGGGCAACCCCCGCGGAGAACCTTCCCAGGGCCGCCATCTTCTCGCTCGTGACGAGGAGTTTCCTGCTCTCCTCCAGGCGCGCGGCGTTCTCCGCCAGCTCGTCCGCCATGCGGGAGAACCCGCGGTACAGCTCGCCCAGTTCGTCCGGGCGCTCCACGGGAAGCCGCACCCGGTAGTCTCCTTTGCCGATGGTGGCGGAGGCCGCAAGAAGCGTGCGGATGGCAAGGATCACCTGGCTGCCCCACAGAATGAACAGCACCGTGGAGAGAGCGACGCAGATCAGCGGGAAGATGGAGAGGCGAACAAAGTTGCGCCACCAGTCCGTCACGGTGATGGAAGAAAGCCCGCCGACGAAAAGGAACGCCTTCGCCGAGGGTCCCATCTCGAGGTACGAGCCGACGTACTCGTACCGCCTGCCCTGGTAGAGATACGTGCCGGAGAACGGGCTTCCCGTCATGGGATGTGCCCGGGACCACAGCACGCCCGCCGCGTCGATCCCGGGCAGGGACGAATAGCGGAACAGGCCCTGTGCATACAGCGCGATCCCGATGCCGTTCCTCAGTGACAGGTTCTCAAGGTAGCTGCGGTTGAATGCTTTCTGAAGGGAGATCAGGCCGATCTCTTCCCCGTTTCGGAACACCGGGATGTAGAAGGTCGCGTAGATGCCGTCTGACGTCTGCGCATATTCCGGCTGGCCGGCAAGGCGTCCGGGTATCTCGTGCGGAATGCTGTCCCGGATGTAGGTGGAATTGCCCACGACGACCACGGAAGCGAAGCGGTTTCCCTCGCGCCGGTAGACGGCGATGGTGTCGATTGCCTCGCTGAGAAGACTGTTTTCCAGCTCGTCGCGGAGAACGGAAATGTCGCTGTCCAGGGTGTCCTTGCTGAAGTAGCCCCAGTACATGTCGTACACGTAAAGCTTTCCCTGGACGGTTGGTGAGAGCGCCAGCCGTGAGATGCTCGTCCGATAGCGCTGTTCCGTGTTCGCAATGTCCTTCAGGATCAGGGAGAGAGAGGATCGAAACCGCGCCTCCTGCGAACGCCCGCTGCTTTCCACGACAACCGCGGCGGCAACGGCGATGGCCACGAGAACCGGGACCAGGAGGGCAAGTGCGGTCGTGAAAAGGAGTCGGGCGCGGAGCTTCACCGGAACAATGTCCTCGGAAAACCATGATAGCCGAAAGCGCGCGAAATTGACAATGAACACAATTCTGGTAAGATATGCATATGAGTGATCACTCACTCTCTCCAAATCAGACCGGCATCAGCGCGTACCCGGACGCGGCGCAGATCTACAAGCAGCTCGACCGGCTGATGACGTTCGAGCCGCTCCGTTTCTGTCCCGAGGCCACGGAGGCATATCACCGTTTTTTCAACGAGCAATGCTCCCGGTCCCGCGCAATGACGGAGGAAGCCAAGACCTTCATTCCCGGCGGGGTCCAGCACAATCTCGCGTTCAACCACCCGTTCCCGCTGGTGATCGACCGAAGCGAAGGGCCGTACCTCTACGACATCGACGGGCATCGCTACATCGACTTCCTCCAGGCAGGCGGACCGACGATCCTGGGGGGCAATGATCCGACGGTCCGGGGCCAGGTGCTGGACGTTCTCAGCCACGTCGGGCCCTCCACGGGGCTGTTCCACGAGTTCGAGCTGAAGCTGGCCAAGGAGATCAACCGGCACATACCCTCGGTGGAGATGTTCCGCATGCTGGGGTCGGGCACTGAATCGGTGATGGCAGCCATCCGGGTGGCGCGCCTGGCCACGAAGAAGCGCAAGGTCGTGAAGATCGGCGGCGCCTACCACGGCTGGAGCGATCAGCTCGTCTACAGTCTCAAGATCCCCCGTACGCGGCGCTTCGAGGCGCACGGAATTCCCCGCGCGGCAACGCGGCACACGCGGGAAGCGGCCCCCAATGACCTGGCCTCGCTGGAGCGCGTGCTGCGCCGCAACCGGCTTTCCGGCGGCACCGCGTGCGTCCTGATCGAGCCGGTCGGCCCGGAAAGCGGCACCCGCCCGGTTTCCTTCGACTACAACGCCGGCGTCCGGCGCCTCTGCGACAGGTACGGCGCGCTCCTCGTGTTCGACGAGGTGGTCACCGCCTTCCGCCTCGGCCTGGGAGGCGCGCAGGGCTTTTTCGGAGTCCGGCCGGATCTCACCTGTTTCGGCAAGATCGTTGCCGGCGGCTATCCCTCTGCCGGCGGACTGGGCGGAAGACGGGATCTCATGCGCCTGGTAGCAGCGGGAATCGAAAGCGGCAAGAAGCGCGCGTACGTGGGCGGCACCATGGCCGCCAATCCGCTGAGCGCGGCGGCCGGGTACTTCACGCTGAAGGAGATCGAACGGACCGGCGCGTGTGAGAAAGCGGGCAGAGCCGGGGACCGGCTCACCCGGGGCCTTCAGGCTCTCCTCGAGAAGCACCACCTTCCGGCCGTGGCGTACAACCAGGGATCCATCTGTCACCTCGAGATGGTGGGAGGCATGTTCATTCGCCTGGACTACCTGCGGATCCTGTCCGTCCTGAAAGAGATCAAGGTGCGGAAGGCGCTCATGGAGGAATACGGCGCTGCCTACATGGCAGAAGGCCTGGTCACGCTCGCCGGCAGCAGGATGTACACGAGCGCGGCTGATACGGACGACGTGATCGACGACGCCCTTGCGCGGTTCGCGCGGGTCCTGGGTCGTGTGGAGCGCCCGGTGGCGCGGGGAGCGTCTCAAGCCGCTGGGGAGGGCGTGACATGAAAGAGCAGGAAGCGCGGGAAGCGGTGCGGGCAGCGGGCGTGGGGCTCGTGGAGGAGGGGTTGGTCGCCGGCACGTGGGGCAACATCTCCGTGCGCCTTTCCGTCGGGGAGATGGCCATCACGCCGAGCGGTTTCGACTACCTCACGATGCGCGCCGGGGACGTCGTGATCGTGGACCTGCGGACGGGGGAAGCTCGGGGTGGAACGCCGTCCACGGAGAAAAAGCTGCACGCGGAGATCTATCGAAGCAGGCCCGAGATCAACGCGGTGATCCACACGCACTCCATGAGTGCTTCAACCGTGGCGGCCGCGCGGCGCGAGGTGCCTCCCATCCTCGACGACCTTGCCCAGATCGTCGGCCCCAGTCTCCGCGTTGCGGACTACGCGCTTCCGGGCACCGGCAGGATGAGCAGGACCGTGCTTCGCGCCCTGCGCGGGCGAATGGCCGCGCTCATGGCAAACCACGGGGCCGTGGCGCTCGGGCGGACCCTGGACGAGGCGCTCCTGTGCGCGCGCATCGTGGAGAAGGGCTGCCGCGCGTTCATCGAGGCGGAGTTCCTGGGAGGGGCGAAGAGGATCAACCGGGTGGAGGCAGCGCTCATGCACCAGGTGTTTCTCCGCAAGTACTCCCGGCGCAGCCTGGCCGGCGAAGGCCCGTCAGACGAGAGCCCGTCTGAGGCGGGCCCGTCAGACCCGGGCCGCGGGGATGCGCAATGAGAGATTCTGTTCACGTCATCTCGTACGACGTCGGAACGACGGGCGCAAAGGCGTGCCTGTACCGGCTGGGCGCCGGCGGCGCGGACCTGGTGGCCCAGGCTGCCGCGGAGTACCCCCTGACACTGCTCCCTGACGGCGGGGTGGAACAGGAGCCGCAGGACTGGTGGAACGCCATCTGCCGCAACACGCGGGCGCTCCTCCAGAGCTCGGCGCTCGATCCCGCGGCCGTCCGCGGCCTCGCCTTCTGCTGCCAGATGCAGTGCCTCGTGCTCGTGGACGCCCAGGGCGCGCCGGTGCGGCCCGCCATGAGCTACATGGACCAGCGCGCGGTGCAGCAGAAGCGCCGCGGGATCGAGCGCGGGCTGAAGATCGCCGGGATGAACGCGCGCAAGCTCCTTGCTTCTCTCCTGGTCACCGGCGGGGTATCGGCAAGCGTCAAGGACCCGATCTGGAAGTACGCCTGGGTCCGGGAGAACGAGCCGGAGGCTTTCCGCCGCGTTGCCAAGTGGCTGGACGCCAAGGAGTACCTCGTTCGCCGCTGCACGGGCCGGTTCGCCATGACTCCGGACTCGGCGAACGCCACGTTTCTCTTCGACACGAGACCCGGCCGGCTCGGGTGGAGCCCGCTCATCTGCGGCCTGTTCGACGCCGACCCGGCGCACCTTCCCGAGGTCATCGGCCCGGCAGAGGAGGCCGGGAAGCTCCTGCCGGAGGCGGCACGGGAGCTCGGCCTTGCCGCGGGAACGCCGGTGTTCGGGGGAGGGGGGGACCTCTCCCTTGTCGCGCTGGGCTCAGGCGCGGTGGGCGTGAATGAGACGCACGTCTACATGGGAACCTCGGGATGGGTCTCCGCTGTCACGGATCATCGCGTCGTGGACACCGACTCTTTCATCGCCTCGATCCTGGGTGCGGTCCCCGGACGGTACAACTACATCTCCGAACAGGAGACATCGGGAAAGTGCCTGGAGTGGGTCCGCGATCATCTGGCTCTCGACGAGATCGGCGTGTACCTGGAGCACCGAACGGTTGCCGACGATTCCGAGCCGATGTACCGGACGCTCTTTCAACTCCTCGATGAGACCATCGAAGCCGTGGAGCCGGGTGCCCAGGGCGTGATCTTCACGCCCTGGCTCCGCGGAAACCGGTCCCCGTTCGAGGACCCGCATGCGCGGGGTATGTTCTTCAACATCGGCCTGGAGACCGGCAAGACCGCCATGGTGCGGGCAGTTGCCGAGGGCATTGCGCTGCACGGCAGATGGCAGCTGGAGGCCATCCGGCACAAGGTTCCGGCCCGCGGGCCGCTTCGATTCGTTGGCGGCGGCGCCCGTTCATCAGCCATGGCGCGGATCATTGCGGACGCCAGCGGTGAAACGGTGGAAACGATCTCCTCACCGCAGAATGCCGGGGCCCTTGGCGCGGCGCTCCTGTGCGCCCGCGGGCTCGGCATCCTCGACACGCTGACCGATGCCCGGCGGCTCGTGCCCGTCCATGCAGCCTTCGAGCCGGATCCAGGACGCGCTGCGGTCTACGACGAGCGCTTCGGAGTGTTCAAACGGCTGTGGCGCGCCAACAGGGAGAGCTTCCGAGCTCTCAACGAGGCTCGAGCGCGCTTCGAATGAAGGACAACGCTCCGCGCACGACGTCCTCTCCGCTTCTGGACGCCGGGGCCCCGAGGAACAGGCTCAGTCTCTCCCGGTAGTACGCCGAGGCGAACGAGAACTGCACGATGAGGAGCAGGTTGTCCAGGCAGAACGCCGTGGCAGCCTCGTCTGCATCAGCCCGGATCTCTCCGCGAGCCTTCGCCTCCGCGACCATCGCCGGGTACTTTTCCGCGGCAACGCTCTCGATGCGCCCGGACAGCTTTGCGGCAAGCGGAGCAAGCTCTTCCGTCGTGCAGGCGATGTAGAGGTTCAACAGGTCGGGATCCTTCTGCGACCATTCCACGGCAGCGCGAAGGAGCGCCTCCACGCGCTCGAAGAAGCCCGGCCAGCGCTCGAAGATCCCTTCGATCACCGACGTGAGGGTTCCGTGGGACTCCTCGATCAGGGAGAGGAAGAGATCCTCCTTGGAGCGGAAGTACTGGTAGAGAGAGCCGACGCTGATGCCGGCCTCCCGGGCCACGTTGTTGACGTTTGTCCCTTTATACCCGTTGCGCGCAAACGCGCGCTTTGCGCAGTCAAGGACGCGGTTCCGTTTGTCTTCGGCAATACGATCGAACGTCGGCGTCCATCGTGAGCGGGTGCTCATTGGGCACCACTATAGCGCAGGCGTGGAAAAAAAGCGCCGCCCCCTGAAGCACTCCATGAGCGGTCCCGATGAGAGCGCGCAGGAATCGATTATTTTCGGACAGGTTCGCTCATGAAAATGCTTGACGGCGGACGCGGCTTCTCACACTATTGCACCACAAGGTCCGCCACGAGGGCGGAGTGAGGCGCCCTGCGCCGGTCGGAGCAGTCGTTCATCGGGCACATCGTGGAGAAAGCACTCATGGAGCTGCGCGCGGGCGGCAGTGAGGACATCGTGGCGGGAGAAGAATGAAAAAAGTCGTCTTCCTGGGGGATTTCAACGTCGATATCATCATGGACTCCCTGGAGGCAATGCCCGTTGCGGACAAGGAGGTGCGCTGCGGGAGCTTCGAGCTCGTCATCGGCAGCTCCGCGTGCATCGCCTCCTGCGCGTACGCCGGCCTCGCCGGCTCCAGCTGGTTCTGCGGGCTCGCCGGTGGGGACTACTTCGGCTCGTTTCTCCGGGAAAGCCTCGCCGCGCGCGGCGTGCGCACGGAAGCCGTCCGCACGGACGAACGCCTGCGTACCGGGGTGACCGTCAATCTCGTCTCCGGGACCGCGCGGTCCCAGGTCACGTATCCGGGGTCCATGGCGGATTTCTCCATGGCGGACATCGGCCCGGGCGTCTTCGAGAACCTCGGCCACCTGCACGTGTCAGGGATCTTCCCGGCCCGCGCCCTTCTTCCCGACCTGGCGGAGGTGCTGCACCGGGCGCGCGCCGCGGGTGCCACGGTGTCCCTGGACTGCCAGTGGGATCACACGGAACGCTGGGAGCGCCTGGACGCATGGCTTTCCATGGTTGACTGGTTCTTCGCCAATGCGGACGAGGCCTGCTCCATGACCGGCGCCCGGCGGGCGGAGGATGCGCTTGCGGCCCTGGCCGGCCGCACGAAATGCCCCGTGGTGAAAGCCGGCGCGGCGGGCGCCATCGCCTGGGTCGACGGACGTCCCGCCGCGATTCCCGCGCCGAGAGTCGAGGTCGTGGATACAGTCGGTGCCGGCGACAATTTCGACTCCGGTTTTCTCTATGCGACGATCGAGGAACGGATGCCCCTTCTCGAGGCGGTCCGATTCGCGAACGCCGCCGCGGCCCTGTCCTGCACGCGCCGCGGAGGGACCGGGGCGTGCTCGAGCGCCGCGGAGGTCCAGGAGTTCATGAGGACACGTTCATGATGCCTGCCGCCGTCCTGGACGCCGCGCGCGCGCCGCTCTCCATCAGAGACATCCCCATCCCTCCGGTGCCGCCGGGGTCTCTTCTCGTGGAGGTCAGGGCGTGCGGCGTCTGCCGCACGGACCTGCACATCGTGGACGGCGAGCTCACCGAACCGAAGCTTCCGCTCGTGCCCGGCCACCAGATCGTCGGCATCGTCGCCAGCATCGCAGGCGGGGTGAGCGGCTTTGCCCGGGGGGACCGGGTCGGGATTCCCTGGCTGGGCTGGACCTGCGGAACCTGCCGCTTCTGTCTGTCGGGACGTGAGAATCTCTGCCCGCGGGCGCGGTTTACCGGCTACCAGATCGACGGAGGCTTTGCCGGATTTGCGGCCGCTGACGCCCGTTTCTGCTTCCCGCTTCCCGGGGGATATCCCGACCTCCAGGCAGCGCCGCTTCTCTGCGCCGGGCTCATTGGCTTCCGCGCCCTGTGCATGACCGGGGACGCGAAACGGATCGGCTTCTACGGCTTCGGCTCCGCTGCTCACATTCTTGCCCAGGTCTGCCGCTTCCAGGGCAGGGAGATATTCGCCTTCGTCAGGCCGGGGGACGAAGCTGCGAAGAGATTCGCAGGGTCCCTCGGCGCAGCCTGGGCAGGGGACTCCACCGACGCCCCGCCGGCGCTGCTGGAGGCTGCCATTATCTTCGCGCCGGACGGCCGTCTTGTGCCCCGGGCGCTGCGCGCGGTGGAGCCGGGCGGCGTGGTGATCTGCGCCGGCATCCACATGAGCGAGATCCCGGCGTTCCCCTACGGCATCCTCTGGGAGGAGCGGACCGTGCGCTCCGTGGCCAACCTCACCCGCGCGGACGCGCGTGAGTTCCTCAACCTTGCGCCGCGCGTTCCCGTGAAAACGGAGGTGGAAGTGTTCCCTCTCCGCTCGGTGAACGACGCGCTCTCCCGGTTGCGGGACGGCCGGATCACCGGCTCCGCGGTTGTCGACCTGAGCTCAGGGTAGGCGCGGGTCTCCTCAGTCTCCCCGGTGGTGATATCAACGTCCACGTCCGTCCCGTCCATGTCCACGTGGGCGACCTTCTGCCCCGTCAGGGTGACCGTGGACGTCTTCTGGACCTGGACCGTGGTTCCGTCCGGCTTCGTGATCGTGGCCGAGTAGTCCACCATGATCGTTCCGGTCGCGCTGACGAGCAGGCTCACTGTCACCGTGCGATGATCCGCGGAGGCGTGCCGGGGTTGTGCACCCTGTTCATGCGACGGCGTTCCTTCGTATCTTCTTCCGGGGAGGAACGATGCGCTCGATTCTCGACAGGAAGGTCGAAGGATACATCTCGTCTCTCGACGGGAGCCCTGACCCCGTGCGCGCGGGCATGGAGGCCCGGGCCGAGGAAACGGGGTTCCCGATTGTCGGCCCGCAGGTCGGCCGGCTCCTGGGCATCCTGGCCCGCCTTGCCGGCGCGAAGCGGGTGCTCGAGCTGGGCTCCGGCTACGGGTACTCCGCGCTCTGGTTCGCCCGCGCGTTCACCGACGGCGGCGCGGTCATCTGCACGGACCTCTCCGAGGAGAACCGGGACGCGGCGCAGGGATTTTTCCGGGCCGCCGGCCTTTCCCATGCGCTCTCCTTCAATGTCGGGGACGCGCTGCAGTTCGCGCGCACCCAGGCGGGACCGTTCGACATCGTGTTCAATGACATCGACAAAGAGGACTACCCGAAGACCATCGACGTTGCCCTCCGGCTCCTGCGCGTCGGCGGCCTGTTCATCACGGACAACGTCCTGTGGAGCGGGAAGGTGGCGGACGGACGCAGGCCGGACGCAGCCACGGCAGCGATCATCGAGTTCAACCGGATGATCTCCAGCCGCGCCGATCTGGAGACGGTCATCCTTCCGGTCCGGGACGGGGTGGCCGTATGCCAGAAGGTGCGGTGAAGGAGTCGCCGCGCATCGCGCGGCTCGTCCGCACCGTCCTCGATGCCGCCGGCGGTTCCGGCATGCCGGCGGTGACGCTGAGCTGGGCGCAGTCCCTGGACGGCTCGATTGCCGCCGCGGACGGGGCGCGTACCGCCCTGAGCGGGCCCCAGTCCCTGGCCCTCACGCACCGGCTGAGAAGCCTTCACGCCGGGATTCTCGTGGGGATCGGCACGGTGCTCGCTGACGATCCTCTCCTCACCGTGCGCCTTGTCGAGGGTCCCTCCCCCCGTCCCATCGTGCTGGACTCCCGGCTGCGTTTCCCGCTCAGCGCGCGGCTCCTTGCCCGGACCGACCTGCACCCGTGGATCTTTCATGATCGCGGCGCCCCTGCGGAGAATGCGCGAGAGCTCGCCCGCCGGGGTGCCCGGCTCTTTCCGCTGGACCTCAGCGCCGGCGGCCTTCCCCTGGAGAAGACGCTCGGCGTTCTCTGCTCGGAGGGGATCTCCACCCTCATGGTGGAAGGGGGCGCCCGGGTCCTGCGTTCTTTCCTGTCCAGCAGGCTGGCATGCCAGGCGGTGGTCACCATAAGCCCCGTCACACTGGACGGGATCCGGGTATACCGCGACCCGGCGGAAGCCGGACGGCTTCCCGATCTCCTTGATCAGGAACAGGAGAGATGCGGGCAGGACACGGTCATCTGGGGAAGGCTTGCCGGAGCGGGCGGGCGCGAGGGGCCCTAGGAAATGCCGATTTCCGCGGTTCTGCACACCGCCGGGGCTCCGAGCTTCTCACACACGACATCC
>Ga0335070_10002152_pt1 | contig 22949 bp, 20 predicted proteins | sample Lox_Sample_13_FD_206722 | JGI IMG/M metagenome (GOLD analysis project Ga0335070, IMG submission 206722) | Soil microbial communities from Loxahatchee National Wildlife Refuge, Florida, United States - Lox_Sample_1.3 | ecosystem: Environmental > Terrestrial > Soil > Wetlands | place: USA...
CCAGGTGGAGCCGGGTGCGCACGCGCGTGACGAGCGCAGCGAACGATCGCCCGACCAGAGGGCCCAGCGCGGGCCCTGCGGCCAGGAGCAGGAGCGGAATGATGACGATCATGGCGCCCTGCAGCCGGGAGAAGTAGCCGAACTGCACGGCCAGGTGCTGCGGCACCACGCCTTCCCCGGCTCCCATGAAGAGGGAGACCACCTCCGTGCTCTCCATCGTCTCGCTGAGGCGGCGCATGCTCGTCGGCGGGTACACCTGCTCGATGCGGAGGTGCTCGGAGTTTGTGAAGTGCACGACCAGCTCGGCCGGCGCATCCGCCAGGCGGATCACGCGGTCGCGATGCTCGGCGTACATGGGGAAGAGCGGGCGGTCGCGCACCTCGTTGAAGGACAGCGAGAACTGATGGCGCTCCCCCGTGAACAGGGTCTCGAAGAAATGCGCCTGCCGCGGCCTGATCACGCCGCTCACGCGCATGCGGAGACTCATCATGAACGTCACGTCCGCCATCTGGCGCGTCCACGGGATGCGTATCCACGTCCCGGGCGGGCTCAGCCCGAGCGCGTGGCTGTCCTGCACGAACGTGACGTACGGCACCTGGCCCAGCGGCTTGGGGGCGGCCTCCACGCCCTCGGCGTAGATGTTCTGCGCATAGAGCGGGAGCTTGCCGCCGCCGATGACGCTGAAGCCTCGCGCCTCCACGTACTTCTCGAGCGCCTTGTCCCCCGGCGCCGGCCCGAGCGGGCTCGTCACCTCTCCCGGCCACAGCAGGAAGATGTCCTGCTCGAGGCCGGCCCGGCTCTTGCCCGGATCCACGTCGAGACCCCAGCGAATCTCCAGGTCGACCGGCGTGAGGGCCGGCGTGACCGCGGCGCGAATCACCAGCGGCCCGATGGCGAAAGCCGGGTCCGCCACGGAGGCGATGAAGACCTGGGCGTGTGCCGTCGCTGGCGCGACGAGGGCGACGAGCGCGAACGCGAGCACGAGCCGACGCGCGTGCAGCATCGGCCGATGATAGCAGACCTGTGATAGGCTCTCGCCATGCGCGCGACCTCTCAGGTGGCGGAGTTCGTGACGAAGAGCCGGTGGGAGGATTGTCCATCCGAGGCGGTGGCCGCCGCGCGGCGCGCCATCCTCGACTGCCTCGGCTGCATGCTGGCCGGATCGGTGGAGCCGGCGGCGCGCATCGTCGCCGAGGTGGCCCGTGCCGAGGGCGGCTCGCCCCTGGCGACCGTCGTGGGCACGCCGCTCCGGACGGGCGCCGCCTGGGCCGCGCTTGCCAACGGCACCGCGGCGCACGCCCTCGACTTCGACGACACGAACTTCGCGATGCTGGGACACCCGTCGGCGCCGGTGCTCTCGGCCGCGCTGGCCGCCGGCGAGCTGGCCACGGCCGATGGCCGCGCCGTCGTCCACGCGTTCCTCGTCGGATTCGAGGTGGAGACCACGCTCGCCGGCGTCATCAACCCGCCGCATTACGAGAAGGGCTTTCACGCCACCGGCACTCTCGGCACCATGGGGGCGGCGGCCGCGGCCGCGAAGCTCCTCGGGCTCGACGCCGCGCAGACGCGGGCGGCGCTGGCCGTCGCGGCGTCCCAGGCCTCCGGTCTCAAGGAGAACTTCGGGACCATGACCAAGCCCTTCCACGCGGGCCATGCCGCGCGGAGCGGCGTGCTCTCGGCGCTGCTCGCGCGCGAGGGCTTCACCGCTTCCGAGCAGGCCCTCGAGGGGCCGCAGGGCTACTTCGCGGTGCTGGGCGCGGGCAAGCGCGAGGAGCAGGCGCTCGAGTCGCTGGGCGCGCCGTGGAAGATCCTGGAGTCCGGCGTGGCCGTGAAGCCCTACCCGTCGTGCGCCTGCACGCACTCCATCATCGACAGCGCGCTCGAGCTCAAGCGCACGCATCGGATCGATCCCGCCCAGATCGCCGACGTCACGGTGGCCGTCAATGCCGCCGTGCCCCGCATTCTCATCCACTCCCGCCCGCGAAGCGGGCTCGAGGCCAAGTTCTCGGGCGAGTTCTCGGTCGCGGCGGCGCTCTGCGAAGGCCGGGTGGGCATGGCGACCTTCCGCGACGACAAGACGGACGATCCCGCGATCACGAGCCTGATGAAGCGCGTGCGGGTGGTGGTGGACCCGTCCATCCCGGGCGACATGGAGCGCCACATGTGGACGCGGGTGGCCGTGCGCTTCACCGACGGGCGCGAGGTGGCCATCGACCCGCGGCCCGTGCCGGGCCATCCGGGCCTGCCGCTGTCGCGGGATCAGCTGCGCGAGAAGTTCATGGACTGCGCGCGGATCGTCCTGTCCGAGGACCGCGCCGATTCCGTGAGGCAGATGGTCGAAGACCTCGACGGCTGCCCGGATCTGCGCAGCCTCACCGCCATCCTCAGCTAGACCTGCAGCTCCCCGCTCAGCACCGGCACCGTCCCGCCGCCGACCCGTATGTCGGTGATCGACGCGCCGCGCACCGCGAGCCGGATGTGCACGAAGCTCTGCCGCCCCATCTTCGTTCCCTGCTCGCTGACGATGGTCACACGATCCGCCCGGTCCACGAAGCCATGGCGGACGAGGTATGCGGCGAGCGGCCCGCTGGCCGAGCCCGTGGCCGGATCCTCCGGCACGCCCGAGGTATGCGGCGCGAACATGCGCGAGTAGGCGCGACCCGCCGCGCGATCTGGGTCCGGGGCGAAGACGAAGATGCCCATGCGCGGCCGCTCGCCCAGCGCCGCGAGGATCGCCCGCACCTCGAGCGCGGCACGATCAACGGCGGCCCGGTCGCGCAGCGGCACGAAGAGGAATCTGTTGCCGGTCGACACCGGCTGGATCGGCGCCCCCGGCCATAGATCGGCCTCCGCGAGCCCGAGCGCGGCCGCCACGGCGTGGCGATGTTCGATCGCGGGGTCGAAGACAGCGTCCTGCTGCGACATCCAGATGAAGTCGGGCCGCGCCGGGTCGCCCTCGAGCTCCACGGGCACCGGACCGATCTTCTCTTCCAGGACGAAGCGCGAGGCGCCCCGCGGCACCAGACCATGGGTGGCGAGCACCCACGCCGTGCCGATGGTGGGATGCCCGGCGAAGGGAACCTCGCGCGCCGGAGTAAAGATCCGGAGCGCCGCGGCACAGTCGGGACGCGAGGGCGGAAGGAGAAACACGGTCTCGGAGAGATTCATCTCGCGGGCGATCTGCTGCATCGCGGCGTCGTCGAGGCCGCGCCCGTCGAGGAACACGGCCAGCGGATTGCCGCCGAACACACGATCGGTGAACACGTCGACCTGCACGAACTTGAAGGCGGGCACGGCGCTCATGCTACTCCACGAAGCAACCACCCCTCACGGCAACCACCCCTCACCCTGCCCTCTCCCCTGAGGGGAGAGGAAGAAACCTCACCCCCGAGAGGGGGAGAGGGCAGGATGAGGGGGAGGCGAGGCGAAGCGTGCGGCTCTAACCCGAGAGGCCCACGGTCAACATGCCAAAGGCATGTTGAGGCTCTTCTAATGATGGCAGGCCACGCACTCCAGGGGCGCGTTGCGCAGCTTCTTGTCGTCGGCGCCCGCCGGTCTCGGCGCCGCGCCCCACGCATCCGGCGTCGGCTGCACGGCCTGGATGCCTTTCGCGTTCACGGTGCGGTGACACTCGACGCACCAGCCCATGGTCAGCTTCGGCCCCGGCACCGGCATGGCCGCCAGGTTCATCACGTCGTTGACGATGTTCTGGCCGGTGCGCGCGTGCACCTGCTCCATGGCCTCTATGCGACCGTGGCAGGTCTGGCACACGAGCCCCGCCTGGATGTGATTCTTGTGCGGGAACTGCGCGAACGCCGGGATCCGGAACACGCGGATCCACGGAATCGGCTGCTGCCGCTCCCAGTAGCCGTGGAGCTTCTGCACCTGCTCGTTGCCCTGCGCGGCCACGATCTTGTGGCAGCCCATGCACTTCTCAACGGACGGGACGCCCGCATCGGGGCTGCGCCGCGCGTTGGAGTGGCAATACTGGCAGGCGATCTGGTACGAGCCCGTGTGGATGACGTGGCTGAAGAAGATGGGCTGCACCGGCCCTTCACGCCTGGCGGCGATGGGCAGGACCTTGGCGGGATCGAAGGCCGGCTCCGCCATCGTGCGGACGTACTGGATGATCTCCTCGATCTGCTTGTCGCCGAGCTGCGGCTTGAAGGGCGGCATCAGCGAGGAGAGACCGACCGACTGCGGGCCATCCGAGATGATCCGGTGCAGGAACTCGTCGGTGAGCGGATTCATGACCGCACCCAGCGTCAGGTCCTGAGGCTTGATGGAAAGGTTCGCGCCGCCCGGCCCGTCGCCCTTGCCCGACTCGCCGTGGCAGGAGGCGCAGTACTGATTGAAGAGATCGTGGCCGCGCTTCAGGAGCGCATCGTCGTGCGTGACGCCGTGACCGAGCACGGGATGCGCGCCCGCGGCCGGCTCCTTGGGAGCCACCGGCACCGCGGCCGACGCGGTCTGCGCTCTATTGGCGGAGTTCTTGGCTGCCCAGCTTGGCAGGCCGACCAGCAACCCGACGAACACCACGGCGATAACGAGATAGGCGGCCCCACTGGGCCGCAAAAACCGATCCATTCGAGTCGTTGGCCTCCCTTTAAACCCGGTACACCATACAGAAATCAGCCGCCAAGGTAAAGCCGTTTGACGTCCGGGTCGGCCAGCAATGCCGCCCCCGTCCCCTCGAACCGATTGCGGCCCAGCTCCAGCACATAGCCCCGGTCGGCCACGGCCAGGGCCCGGGCCGCGTTCTGCTCGACGACCATGAGCGTGTAGCCCGCGCCCTTCATCTGGACGAGGGTCTCGAAGATCAGCGACACGAACTTCGGCGAGAGACCCAGGGACGGCTCGTCGAGCAGGATCAGCTTCGGGTGAGTCATGAGGGCCCGGCCGATGGCCACCATCTGCTGCTCGCCCCCGGAGAGGGTGCCGGCCCGCTGGCTGCGCCGCTCGGCCAGGATGGGAAAGAGCGCGTGGACCCGATCGAAGGACGCGCGCACGCGGGCGGGGTCGCGTTCGATGTAGGCGCCCATCTCGAGGTTCTCCCGCACCGTCATCTGCGGGAACACGATGCGCCCCTGCGGCACGTACGCGAGCCCGCGCGGGAGCACCTCGTCCGCGCGCAGGCCCGTGATGTTCGTGCCGTCGAAGGTGACGCGGCCGCTCGTGGCATGGACGAAGCCCACGATGGTCTTGAACGCGGTGGACTTGCCGGCGCCGTTGGGGCCGATGACGCTGACCATCTCGCCCGCGTGCACCTCGAGGGTCACGTCGTGGAGGATGGGCACCTTGCCGTATCCGGCAGTCAGTCCTTCCGCGCGCAAGAGCGGCGGGCTCACGGCCGCCGCGCGCAGATGTAGAGGATGTGCGGGTACGGCAGGATGTCCACCATGACGTGGCGGTACACGGTGAAGCCTACGGCGTCGAGCAGCCGCGTGAGCTCCTCGGCCTCCCAGTACCGCACCGGCGTCCCCGGATCCATGACCTTGTCGAGGAGGTGCGTGAACCAGCGCTTGTAGGCGGGCCGGCGGTCCACGTCCTTGATGAGGAGCCGGCCGCCCGGCGGCAGGATCTTCGCGACCTGCTCGAGCAGCGGGCGCACCGCGCCCTCCGGGATGTGGTGGACGATGTCGAGCATGTAGGCGGCGTCGAATGTCTCGCCGCCCCGGAAGTCCATCACGTCGCCCGCCTCGTAGCGCACGTTGGCGAGCCCGAGGCGGCTCGCGGCGGCCCGCGCCATGGCGATGCGGCGGGCATTGCGATCGAAGCCTGCGAGCCGGAGGCCGGGCCGGATGCTCGCGTAGTAGAGCGAGAAGAGGCCAAAGCCGCAGCCCAGGTCGAGGACGCGCCCGCGCTCGGGCAGGTACTGGCCGATCTCGTCGAGGAAGCGCTGGCGCAGGATCCAGAACCGTCCCCAGCAGTAGCTGCGGACGACCCAGTCGTCGTAGGCGCGGATGACGCTAAGAATAGGCTCGGCGCGCATAGATCCGGTAGCCGTCGCGATCCGCCGCCAGCGTGTAGTCGCGGCTCAACAGCTTCGCCAGGGCGGGAAACTCGCGCAGGCGATCATAGCCCGGGCGCCGCCACGTGTCCTTGAAGACGACGATGGCGGTGGGCCGCCGGCGCTCCAGGTCGCGCACGAACTCGGCCCGGAGCGCCTCGATGCGCGGATCGCCCTCGTCGTGGAAGAAGTGGAAGTCGTAGAGGAAGCGCGTGGGCTGCCGGAGGTGCAGGCGCAGGAGCGCGTGCACGCCGCCTTCCGTCACGTCCATCACCTGCACCGGCCCGTTGCCCGCCAGGACCTCCAGATCGCGGACGAGCGCGGAGACGCGGCGCTCCTTGTCGGCAATCCACGGGGCATCGGCGGCCGCCACACCCTTGGCGCCCAGGAGCGATACGGTCAGCACGAGGATGGTCAATGCGAGCCCTCGCGCCGCCGCCGGCATCCATCCCGCCCGGGTGCCCTCGGCGCGGGCGGCCAGCGGCACGGACGCGAGCGCACACATGAAGGCCGCGAACGGATAGAGGTGGTACTCCCAGCCCTTGCCCTGCAGCGCGAAGTGGAGAACGCCGTACCCGGCGCCCACGAGCGCCAGCCCGCGCCGGATCCCGTACGGCTCCGGCACGCGCCGAGCGAATCCGAGGAGGGCGAGCGCGATCAGGCCGCTCCAGATCTGCCAGCCGTAGACGTGCCACCGGAGACCTTCCCAGAGCGACACGCGTCCCACGCGACTGTAGAGCGGCAGCACGTAGCCGACGGCGATGGAGACGAAGGGGCCGAGGCCACCGCGCCACGCGAGCCAGCCCATGATGACGACGGGGACAGCGAGACCCGCCACGCTCCAGAGGGCGAGGCCCCGGAGCATGGACGTCGGGCGTGAGCCAATCGCCACCACCACGGCGCCGGCGACCCAGAAGAGCGCGGCCTGCGGCTTCAGCATGACGCCTGCGCCCGCCGCGAGCCCGCCCCACACCGTGGGCACCCACGCTCCGCCCGTCTCCCAGGCGCGCGCGGCGCCCCACCCCGCCAGCACGAGGAAGAGCACGAGGAGAAAGTCGCGCTGGCCCGCGCGCCAGGCGCCCCCCGAGAGATGGTAGAGCACGAAGAGCAGCGCAGCTGCGGCGGCGCTCCACGCATCGCCCAGGCGCCGCGCGAAGCCCAAGAGCGCCGCGGCGGTGAGCGCGAGCCACCCGAGGTCGACGAGCCGCCACGCCCGGTCGCCCTCGCCGAAGAGCGCGATCACGCCCAGATGCAGCAGGTAGACCCCTGGCACGTTCATGTCGAACACGTCGCGGTACGGCACCGCGCCCTGGGTCAGGAGCCACGCCACGTAGTGCATGAGGGGCGCGTCGTGCACGAGCGGCCAGTCCCAGGAGCAACCGCCCAGGTAGAGCGCGAGCGCGGCGCTAGCGGCCAAAATAGGCTTCAATCACGCGCTCGTCGGTCTGGATGAGGCCGGGCGGCCCCTCGGCCAGCTTCTCGCCGTGGTCGAGGACGAACACGGTCTCGCACAGCCCCATCACCATCTTCATGTCGTGCTCGACGAGCAGCACGGTCTTGCCGCGGTCGCGCAGCGCCCGCACCGCGTCCAGCAGATCGTTGAGCAGGGTACGGTTGACGCCGGCCGCCGTCTCGTCGAGGAGGATCAGCTCGGGATCCGTCATGAGCACGCGGACGAACTCCACGAGCTTCTGCTGGCCGTAGGAGAGATTGCCCGCGAACTCGCCGGCCAGGCGCTCGAGCTTGACGAAGGCGAGCAGCTCCCGCGCGCGCGCCCGCGCCGCCGCATAGTCGTTCGTGGTCACCACGAGCAGGTTCTCCAGCGCCGTCAGCTCGGGAAACACGCGGATGACCTGGAAGGTGCGCCCGATGCCCTGGTGGAAGACCTGGTGCGGCTTGAGACCGTCGATGCGCTGCCCCCGGAAGCGGATCTGCCCCCCGTCGATGCGTTCCACGCCCGTGATGCAGTTGAAGAGCGTGGTCTTGCCCGATCCGTTGGGGCCGATGAGGCCGTAGATGTGCCCGGCTTCGAGCGACAGCGACACGCCGTTGACGGCGGTGACGCCGCCGAAGCGCTTCACCACGGAGTCCACCATGAGGATGGGCTCCATCACATGGTCCGCGGCAGGTGGTATTTCTGCTGGAGCACGCCCAGGATCCCGCGCGGCATGAGAAGGACGACCGCGACGATGATGGCGCCGAAGAACAGCTGGTGGAGATAGATGAAGCGCGCCCAGATCATCTCCTGGAGCGTGAAGAGAAGGACGGCGCCGAGCACGGGCCCCCAGATCGTTCCCTTCCCGCCGAAGAGCACCATGACGATCATGGTGATGGTCATGATGAGCGGGAACACGGAGATGGGCTCGATGTAGCCCTGATCGCGCGCGGCCAGTCCGCCCACGATGCCCGGGCCGACGGCGGAGAGGAAGAAGGCGTAGAGCTTGTAGCGGAAGGTGTCGATGCCCATGGCCTCCGCCGCCACCTCGTCCTCGCGAATGGTCATGAGCCGGAGCCCGAAGCGCGAGGTGACGATGATCCACGCCAGGGCCGTCACCGCCAGCGCCACCAGCCCCATGGCGTAGTAGATGGGCACGCTCGCGTAGAGCGCGGGGAGCGAGAGCCCGCTGCCGCCTCCCGTGAGTCCTTCGAAGTACGACACGGCCACCCGCAGCACCTCGTTGAGGCCCAGCATGGCGATGGCGAAGTACGGGCCCTTGAGCCGGAGGCAGGGCCACCCGATCACCAGCGCCAGCACGACGGCGCCCACGCCGCCCGCCAGCGACGCCAGGAGCCACGGCCAGCCGAGCTTCACGATGAGAATGCCCGCCGTGTAGGCGCCCATGCCGAAGAACGCGATGTGCCCGAAGGACACGTAGCCCGTCAGCCCCGAGATGAGATTCCACGACTGCGCCAGCGCGATCCACATGAAGAGCTGGAGCATGAAGCGCACGCCGTAGCCGGTGCCCTTGATCGGGTACAGGGCGAGCACGAGCAGCGCGAGGCCCAGCGCGGGCAGGAGCAGCCGCTTCACGACGCGCGGCCCTTCAGGAGACCGGTCGGGCGCACGAGCAGCACGAGCACGAGGAGCACGTAGGCCACGGCCTCGTTCACCTGCGTCGTCAGGAAGAGCGAGGAGACCTGCTCGATGAGGCCGAGCAGGAGGCCGCCCAGGAGCGCGCCCGGGTAGTTGCCCGCTCCTCCCAGCACGATGACGAGGAACGACTTCAACGTGTAGACCTGTCCCATCTCGGGCTGGATGGCCACCATGACGGCGACCAGCGTCCCGCCGGCCGCGGCCAGCGCCGAGCCGATCCCGAAGGCGAGCATGTGGACGCGCGCCACGTTGATGCCGCACACCTGTGCCACCTCGCGGCTCTGCGAGACCGCGCGAATGGCCTTGCCGAGCCGCGTGGTCCTGAGGAAGAGGAACGCCCCCGCGGTGATGGCGATGGCGAAGCCGCAGGCGATGACGCGCGACTTCGAGAAGGCGAAGGGCCCGGCCACGAAGGAGCCCGTGAGGTACTCCACCGAGCGCAGGTCGGCCGTGAAGGCGAGCTGGGCCAAGTTCACGAGGCCGATGGAAATGCCGAAGGTGAGGAGGAGCGTGGACAGCTCGGGCGCGTCGACCACTCGCTGCACGAAGATCCGCTGGAGAACCAGGCCCACCCCGAAGAGGAGCGGCATGGAGACGGCGAGGGAGAGATACGGGTTGAGCCCGAACCACTGGAAGAGCCAGAACGTCGTGTAGGCACCCAGCATGAGGAGTGGCCCGTGGGAGACGTTCAGCACGCGCATGACCCCGAAGATGAGCCCCAGGCCCAGGGCCACCAGCGCATACAGCGCGCCCGCCAGCAGGCCCGAGATGACGACCTGGCCCAGCATGGCGGGCGTGATGACGAACAAGGGGTCAGGCTACCGCTGATTCCACGGCGGCGTGGGGAAGCGCGGCTTGCCGTTGGCGAGATCGTCCGGCCACACCACGATGCGCTTGCCGTCCTGCCACTGGATCATCACCATCTTGTGCGCGATCTGGAAGCCGTCCTGGTCCACCGCGTAGTCCCCGAAGGCCGTCCGCATCTTCAGCTTGAGGAGCTCCGCGCGCACGAGGTCGGCGTCGAGGCTCTTGGCGCGCTTCACCGCCTCCGCGTAGATGAGGCAGCCGGCGTACCCCGCCGCCGCGTGGTAGGACGGCTCGTGCTTGAACTTCTTCGTGTAGGCGCCCAGGAACTCCTTCTGGCCCGGATAGGGCAGCGCCTCGTCCCACTGGGTGGAGCCGTACACGTACTCCCCGTTCGTCTTGAGCAGCGTGTAGAACTCCGGGATGTCCCCGCCCACCGTGACCGCGAACATCTTCGGGTTGACGTTCAGCTCGCGCATCTGGCGCGTGATGGCCACCGCGTCGTCGAAGTAGGTGGCGGCGGCGATGATGTCGGGGTTCGCCGCCTTGATCTTCACGAGGAGGGCGGAGAAGTCCGTGTTGCCCTTGGGATACGCCTCCTGGAGCACGACCTGCAGGCCGCGCTTCTTCGCCAGCTCCACGGTGCCCTGCGTGGAAGCCTTGGGGAAAAGCGTGTCCTCGTTGACCACGGCGATGGTCTTGAGCCCGCGCTTGGCGGCCATGTCCACGAAGCCTTCCAGGTAGACCTCGGCCGGCGAGATCACCATGAAGATGTACTTGCGGTTCTGACGGAAGATCGAGGTGGTGGCGGCGAGCGGAGAGACGAGGACCTTCTTGTACTTCTCGCTGATTCCCGCCACCGACTCCGTGATGCCGGAGGAATACGGTCCCATCACCGCGTCCACCTTGTCCTCGGTGATGAGCTTCTCGTAGAGCCGCTGCGCCGTCTGGGTCGAGGACTGGTCGTCGTACATCACGAACTCGACCTTGCGCCCGAGCAGCCCGCCCTTGGCGTTGAGCTCGTCGGCGCAGACCTCGTAGCCTTCCTTCTGGTACGTGCCGGGCTTGGCATAGGTGCCGGTGAGCGACAGCGACGCGCCGATCCTGATGGGCGCCTGCGCCTGGGCGGGCGCGGGGCCGAGCAGCCAGGCCAGCGCGACGGCGCCGGCGACAGTCCACAGCACTGTGGGCATCGGAAGCCTCCTCGAGTGGTCCGAGAGCGGATCAGGGTGAGCGGAACTAGCAGTTTTTTCTAACAAACTCGCCCGGGGCTGTCAAGGTTCCGGCCCTGCCGGCGGGGGTCGTCCGGGCCGCCACTTCGTCGCTACTTCAGCGAGGTGAACGTGAAGGCCCGGATGATGTGCCGCTGGGCGACGGCGAACACGATGAGCACCGGGGCGACCACGAACATGCTCCCGGCCATGATCACGTGCCACTTGTCGCCCGTGCCCTCTTCTCTGAGCATGGCCACGCCGATCGGCAGCGTGCGCACGGCGTCGTTGGTGGTCATGACGAGCGGCCAGAAGAAGTCGTTCCAGTGATAGACCACGCTGAAGAGGGAGAAGGCCACGAGCGTGGGCCGGGCGATGGGGGCCAGCACCCGGAAGATCAGGGTGAAGGTGCCCGCGCCGTCCACGCGGGCGGCATCCACGATGTCGTCCGACACCTGGAGAAACGCGTCGCGGATGAGGAATGTGCCGAGCGCGGACACCGCGTACGGCACGATCAGCGAGGCGTAGGTGTTGAGCAGGCCCACCTTGCTGAAGAGCATGTAGAGCGGCACGAAGCGTACCTGGGGCGGTACGATGAGGCACGCGATCACGATCAGGAAGCAGGCGTCGCGGCCCGGGAACCGGAGCTTGCTGAAGGCGAAGCCGGCCAGGCAGCCGAAGAAGAGCTGGCAAGCGAGGATGCCCACCGTCTGCACGACGTTGTTCACCGCGTAGCGGAAGAACGGTCCCGAGGCCCAGGCCTTCGCGTAGTTCTCCCAGTGCGCGGGCGAGGGCCAGAGCGCGGGCGGCATGCGCGTCACGCCCGCCATGTCCTTGAGCGACGTGCTGACCATCCACAGGTACGGAAAGACCTCCGCGATGGCCACCAGCGCGAGGAGCGCCAGCGTGAGGGCCCGCAGGGGACGGCGCACGCTCACGCCGTGTAGTGGACGCGGCGGCGGAAGATGCGCCACTGGGCGAAGGTGAGCGCCACGATCGCGATGAAGAAGAGCACCACGGCGGCCGAGGCCTTGCCGAGCTTGAAGTACTGAAAGGCCTGCTCGTAGATGTAGTAGACGTAGATCACGGTGGCGGTGACGGGCCCGCCCTGCGTCATGATCTTCACGATGTCGAAGCCCTGAAAGCTCGTGATCGTCAGCGTGATCAGGAGGAACAGCGTGGTCGGCGTGAGGAGCGGCCACGTGATGTGGCGGAAGCGCTGCCAGCCGCCCGCGCCGTCGAGCGCCGCGGCCTCGTAGAGATCGCCGGGAATGGCCTGGAGCCCGGCCAGGTAAATGATCATCGGGTAGCCCACCGTCTTCCACACCGTGACCAGCACGAGCGACGGCAGCGCCAGGCGATGGTCGCCGAGCCAGTTCACGGCCGGCAGCCCCACGAGGCGGAGCAGGTGGGCGACCAGGCCGTACTGCGGATCGAGCAGCCAGATCCAGAGGAGCGACACCGCCACCCAGGAGACGACGTAGGAGCTGAAGATCGACGCCTGGAAGAGCGCGCCCAGCCGGGTGCGGTCGTTCAGGAGCACCGCGAGGACGAGGCCCGCCGCCTGGGACAGCGCCACGACGCCAACCGAGTACTGGGCCGTGTTGACGACGACGTCCCAGAACTCCCCCGAGGCGAGGGCTCGGTAGTTCGCCATGCCCACCCACCGCGCCGGCATGACCAGGTCCCACTCGTAGAGACTGACCCAGGCGGAGTAGGCGACCGGATAGAGATAGACCACGGCGAAGAGGAGCAGCGAAGGCGCGGCCAGGGCATAGCCCAGCCGCGCCTCCGCGCGGGCCCGCTTACTGCGGCTTGGCGAGGAACTCGTTGGCCTTGGCCTCGGCGGCCTGCATCACCTCGGCTGCCGTCTTGATCCCGAGCACGGCGGCCTCGAGGTTCGGCTGGATCACCTCGCGCTGAATCTCGATGAGCGCCGGCGTGTACGGGAAGCGCTGCGCCGTCCTGAGCTGGTCGATGGCGGTCTTGTAGTTCGGGTTCTGCCTGTAGAAGGCCTGCATCTCGGGCGAGTTCACGGCCGAGGTGCGGATGGGCATGTAGCCGGTAGCCTTCGACAGCGAGATGGTCTGCGCGGGCTCCGTCATCCACTTGATGAAGGCCCAGCCCGCTTCCTTCTGGGCGGGCGGCGCATCTCGCGCGATCACGAAGAAGGTGCCGCCCGTCGGCACGGCCTGCTTCACCTTCCCGGGCAGGAACGCCGTGCCCAGCTTGAACTTGGCGTTCTCCGTCATGTGGTTGAGAAATGCGGTGGACGTGTAGATCATCGCCACCTTGCCGCTGAGGAAGTCGGTGTTGGTCACCGTCCAGGCGTTGTAGTCCTTGCCGGGCGGCCGCTTCATCGTCTTGTCCTTGTTCACGAGATCCACCCAGAACTGGAGCGCCTCCGTCCCCTTCTCCCGGAAGGCGGCCTTCTTCCCGTCGGGCGTCACGAGCGAGCCACCCGCCTCGTGGAGCAGGGCGAACCAGAACCACCAGTCCACGGGCACCTCGAAGCCGTAGACCTTCGTCTCGCTGCCCTCGCGCACGGTGAGCTTGCCCGCCGCGTCGCGCAGCTCGTCCCACGTGGCAGGCACCTTGACGCCCTTGGCGGCCAGCATGTCGGCGTTGTAGTAGAGGATGGGCGTGGACCGGAAGAAGGGCAGCACCATCAGCGGCGCGGCCGGCTTGCCCAGATAGTCGAAGTAGGTGTTCTGCGTCTGCCCCGGCAGGAAGTCCTCGAGGTCCGTGCCGTTCGGGCCCTTGGCATACGGCTCGAGGTTCTCGAAGAGCCCGGAGGCGGCGAGCTGCGGCACGGCCTCGCCGATCACGTGGAAGGCCGCGGGAGCCGTCTTGGTGGCGGCGGCCGCGCGGATCTTGGCGAGGGCCTCGAAGTAGTCGCCTTGAAACGTGCCCTCGATCCGGTACTTCGACTGCGACTCGTTGAAGCGCTTGATGTGCGCCTCCGTCACCTCGCGATTCGTGCCGCCGAAGGAGTACCAGAACTGCGCCACGATCGGTCCCTGAGCGGCGGCCGGTCCGGCCGCGACCCATGCCGTGGCCAGGGCTCCCGCGATCAGCACCAGCGCCATCGCTCGTCTCATCATCTGTCTCCTCCGGTCTCGGGGATTCGTCGGCGCGGCACGCGGGCGGCCGCAAATGAGCAGCGGGATTATAGCGCGGGCCGCGCTACGGAGGTGTTGCGCATCCGTGAATTGACGGACGCCGGCAGGCCCGCTATTGTGACCCGGCCATGCTCACGACCACGCTCGCCGGCAGCCTGCCCAAGCCCTCCTGGCTCGCGGATTCGAGCCACCAGCTCTTCGCGCCCTGGGTGGCGCCGGCCGATCGCCTCGCCGAGGCCCAGGACGACGCCGTGCGGCTGGCCCTCCTCGATCAGGAAGACGCAGGCATCGACATCGTGAGCGACGGCGAGCAGCGCCGCCGCCACTACATCTGGGGCTTCCTCGACGGGCTCACGGGTACCGACACCACCGAGCTCGGGCAGAAGCGCACCCGCGGCGGCCGCTACGTCGCCCAGCAGGGCGTGGCGCGGATCGTGGGCGAGGTGACGTGGCCCGGCCCCGTCATGGGCCCGGCCCTGGCCTTCGCGAAGGCCCACACGCGCCGCCCGGTGAAGGTGTGCCTCCCCGGCCCCATGACCATGGTCGACACCACCCTCGACGAGCACTACCGGTGCGACGAGGAGACGCTGGCCATGCGCTTCGCCGGCGTGCTGAACGCCGAGGCGCGCGCGCTCGCCGCCGCCGGCGCCAGCGTCATCCAGCTCGACGAGCCCTGCTTCAACATCTATCTCGACAAGGTACAGGCCTGGGGCATCCGCGCGCTGGAGGCCGCGATCGCCGGCGTGACCTGCACCACGACCATTCACATCTGCTACAGCTACGGCATTCCCCGCGTACTGGCGTGGAAGAAGCAGAACACGGAATGGGGCCAGTACGGCATCACCCTGCCGCTCCTCCGGGAGACGCGGATCGATCAGATCTCGGTGGAGTGCGCGGCCTCCGGCGTGGATGCCGCGGTGCTGGAAGGCGCGCGCGGCAAGGACATCCTCCTGGGCGTCATCGACGTGGGCACGGAAGACATCGAGACGCCGGCCCTGGTCGCGTCGCGCATCCGCAAGGCGCTGCCCTACGTGGAGCCCGCGCGCCTCTTCCCCTGCACCGACTGCGGCCTGGTCCCGCGGACGCGGGCGGCGGCGCGGGGCAAGCTCGCCGCGCTCGTCGAAGGCACGCGGATCGTGCGCCGCGAGCTGGGCGCCTGATTTCCTGACTACTGGATCACCCGATCCGCGCGACCCAGGATGGAGCGCGGAATGGTGAGACCCAGCGCCTTCGCGGTCCTCGCATTGACGATCAGCTCGAACTTCGTGGCCTGCTCGACGGGCAGGTCGGCGGGCCTGGCGCCTTTCAGGATCTTGGCGACGTAGGTGGCGGCAAGACGGAACATCTCCAGGCGGCTCGTCCCGTAGATGAGCAGACAGTCTGTGGACTCCAGGGCGGCACAGATCGTCGGCCGCCGATGTTTCGTGGCGAGGTCGAAGATCGGCTTCCGGTAGTTGATCGTGAATGCGTCGGCAAAGAGAACCAGGGCGTCGGCCCGCTCCCGCCTCATCGCTCGAAGGCCGCCCCGAGCTCGTCGACGGCCCGCGCCTCGTGCACCTGGATCCTCCCAGCGATTCCCCATTTCGATGACGCGTAACCATAGCCGATCGCTCGAGGCTCGGCAACAACACCGCGCCGCGCGCCCGACGTTTCCCGGGCTCTCGCTTGACGAGACGCAGCGGACGGTGAATGATGCCGGGAACCATGGCCAAGGACGTCCGTCCCGTTCACCATGCTGACCGCCGCCGCGACGTGATGATGCCGTATGCGCCGGCCCTGCTCGTCCGGCGCGGCAGCCTCCTCTTCCTCTCGGGCGTGACCGCCGCGCCCGTCTACCACAGCCACCCGCACCGCGAGGAGGAGTTCGATCTCCCGCGCACCATGCGCGAGCAGGCGACCCTCGCGATGGAGAATCTCCGGAAGACACTCGAAGCCGCCGGCTGCGGGATGAAGGACCTCGTCTCCGCCACACGCTACCTCACCGATGTCAACGAGCAGGACGATCTCAACCGCGTGTGGGCCGACTGCCTGGGCGGCCATCTGCCCACGACCACCACCGTCGAGGTCTCGCGGCTGGCCACCCACGCCAACTGCAAGATCGAGATCAGCGCCATCGCCGTCGCGGAGGCGCCCGCGGCCACGTCGCCCCCGACAGCGCGCCGTTCCCGGAAGAGCCGCGCCCGGAAAACCACCCGACGCACCCGGAGGCAATGACGCCATGTCCGATTCCCCGCCGCGGCCGCTGACCCGACGCTGCTTCCTCGAAGCTGGAGCCGCCGCGCTGGCGGCCGCTCCCATCCTGGGCGGAACGCCCCGCGCGGCGGCGCAGGCTCCCGCCAAGGTCACGAAGGTGCACGACTTCTCGACCGGCGCCGACATCGCCAAGGCCGAGCAGGAAGGCGAGGTCGTCTACTACGGCCACGACAGCGAGCCCGCCATCGCCGCGCTGCTCGAAGCCTTCCGCAAGGACTTCCCCAAGATCAAGACGAGCTACGTGCGGCTCCAGACGGGCGCCCTCTACGCCAAGATCACCGCGGAGCGCTCGGCCAATCGCTTCCTCGTGGACATCCTGCAGCTCTCCGACATCTCGCCGGCCATCGACTTCCAGAAGAAGGGCGGGTACGAGAGCCACCTCTCGCCGGAGCTCGCCGCCTACAAGCCGGCCTACCAGAGCACGCCGCCCGGTTACTTCACGTGGGTGGGCGTCACCTTCGCCGGTATCGCCTACAACCGCGGCAAGGTGAAGCCGGAGCAGGCGCCGAAGGCCTGGAAGGACATCCTGAATCCCACGTTCAAGGACGGCATCAGCGCGAAGCTCGCCACCTCGGGCATGCAGCACGCCCAGTGGTACATGCTGCGCAAGCTCTACGGCAACGACTTCTGGCAGGAGTTCGCCAGGCAGCGGCCCCGCGGCTTCGACGCCCGCGCCCAGCTCTTCGACCGTCTCGCGAAGGGCGACGACCGGGTGTGCGCGCTGGCCGAGTACGCGGGCTACACGCTGTTCAAGGAGAAGGGTGCGGACATCGATTTCGCGGCGCCGCCCGACGGGCTGCCGGCCACTCCCGCCATCCTGGGCGTGGTCAACCGCGCGCCGCATCCCGAGGCCGCCAAGCTCTTCGCGGACTGGGCGCTCTCGAATCGCGGCCAGGCCGTCTATCAGAACCAGCCCCTGCTCCTCTACGGCTCGCTCCGCAACGATGCCCCGCCCATGCCCACGGGCAAGCGGCTGTCGGATTTCAAGCTCCTCTTCCCGAGCGACTGGGCGGACTTCCAGGCGAGCCACGCCATGTTCGTCAAGGAGTGGAACGGCATCATGGGACTCTGAGGAAGCCCGCGCCGGTGATGCCTGCAGGGCGGGCCCGGTCCTGGCGACCGGGTCCCGCCGTCGTGAGCCTCGTGGTGGGCGGCGCCGCCGTCCTCGTCGTCTTCTATCCCATCGTCTACCTGATCCAGGCCTCGCTGAGCGTCGGCGATCCGCAGGCACGCCCGCCGGAGGCATACGGCCTCGCGAACTTCGTGGACCTCGCGCGCTATGCGCACATCTTCTGGAACACGATCGTGGTGTCGGTGGTGGCGACGGCCCTCGCCATCGTGCTGGGCTTCGCGCTCGGCTGGATCCTCACGCGCGCCAACGTGCCCGGGCGGGAGGCGCTCGAGCAGCTCATGGCGCTCCCCTACTACGTCACCCCGCTCATGGGCGCGCTGGCCTGGAGTCTCATCGGCTCGCCGAGCGGCGGCTTCCTCAACCAGGTCTGGCGGGCCCTCGGCGGCGAGGGCCACCTCATCGACATCACCACGCCCTATGGCATCGCCTGGGTCATGGCGCTCTTCGAAGGCTCCGTGGCGTTCGTCATGATCGGCGCCGTCATGAAGTCCATGGACCCGGCGCTGGAGGAAGCCTCGCAGGTGCTGGGCGGCAGCCGGCTCCGCACCATGCTGAAGATCACCCTGCCGCTCGTCCTGCCCGGCGTGCTCGGGGCGGCGATCTTCGTCTTCGCCGAGATGCTCGGCTCGTTCTCGGCCGCGCTCGTGCTGGGCCTGCCCAACCGCTTCTACGTCGTCACCACCGCGATGTACCAGCTCGTCTCCCAGTACCCACCGCGGTTCCCGCAGGCGGCGGCCATGGGCGTGTCGCTCTTCGCCGTCATGTTCGCCATGGTCTGGATCTATCGCCGGATCGTGAGCCGCGGCAGCTACGTGACCATCACGGGCAAGGCCTTCCGACCGCGTGCCATGGACGTGGGCGGCCTCAAGTGGCCGCTCTTCGCGGTCTGTCTCGTCTACCTGTTCATCGCGGTGGTACTGCCCGTGCTGACGCTCCTCTACGCCTCCTTCCAGCGTCTCGCCACCGCGTTTCCTCGGCTGGACAACTTCACGCTTGCCAACTACGTCACCGCCCTGTCGCTGGACGCCGTCCGCTCGGCGCTCGCCAACAGCCTGATCCTGGGCGTGGCCACGGCGGGCCTGGGCGTGTTCCTCATGGGCTTCCTCTCCTGGCTGATCTACCGTTCGCGCCTGCCGGGGGCCGGAGCCATCGAGTACGTGCTCATGTTCCCGCAGGCGGTGCCGCGCCTCGTCTTCGCCTTCGGCATGCTCTGGGCGTGGCTCGTGTTTCCCATTCCCATCTACGGCACCCTCTGGCTGCTGCTCATCGCCTATCTCACGGTGTTCCTGCCGCTGGGCATCCGGACCATCTCCGGCGTGATGCTGCAGATCGACCGGACGCTCGAGGAATCGGCGCAGATGTGCGGCGCTTCCTGGGGCTACCGGCTGCGGACCGTGACGATGCCGCTCCTCCGCCCCGGCCTCATCGCGGCGGCGCTCCTGCTCTTCATCGCCAGCGTGCGCGAGCTGGGCGCGTCCATCCTGCTCATGGGCCCCAAGGCCAAGGTCATCACGCCTGCCATCGTGGAGGCGTGGTTCTCCACGAGCACCGAGCAGACCGCGGCCATGGCCCTCCTCCAGACGCTGGCGGTGGCGCTGGCTCTGATTTTCCTCTTTGCCGTGGCCAAGCGCGCCACACGGCCCGCCGGCGAATGACCTCGGCCAGCGGCGTCCCGGCGTCCCGCGCGGCCTCCATCGAGGTGAACGACCTCGTCGTGCAGTACGGCAATGTGAGGGCGGTGCGCGGCGTGAGCTTCTCCGTGGGCGCCGGCGAGCACCTGACACTGCTGGGGCCCTCCGGCTGCGGCAAGACCACCACGCTGCGGGCCATCGCGGGGCTCGAGAAGCCGACGGGCGGCCTCATCCGCATCGACGGCGCCGTCGTGTACGACTCGCGCTCGCGCACGCAGGTGCCGCCGGAGCGGCGCGGCCTCTCCATGGTCTTTCAGTCCTACGCCATCTGGCCGCACATGACCGTGTTCGACAACGTCGCCTACGGCCTGAGAGTCCGCCGCGAGCCCGAGAGCGAGATCGCCCGGAAGGTCGGCTGGGCGCTCGGCCTCGTGCAGATGGCCGAGCTGGCGAGCCGGAGCGCCTCCAAGCTCTCCGGCGGCCAGCAGCAGCGCGTCGCCCTCGCGCGCGCCTTCGTCTTCTCGCCGTCCGTGCTGCTCTTCGACGAGCCGCTGTCGAACCTCGACGCCAAGCTCCGCGCCGAGATGCGCGTGGAGCTGAAGGAGCTGCAGCGCCAGCTCGGCATCACCTCCGTCTACGTGACCCACGACCTCGAGGAGGCGCTGGCCATCTCGGACCGGATCATCGTGATGCGCGACGGCGTCATCGAGCAGATCGGGACGCCTGCCGAGATCTACGAGTTACCCCGCAACGCCTTCGTGGCGGACTTCGTCGGCTCGGCCAATCTCATTCGCGGCCGCCGCCGCCCCGAGCTGGACGGCGACGGTCTGGTGGTCCTCGAGACGCCGGGGGGCACGCTCGTTCACGGCGTCGCGCACGGCCGGCGTGCCGGGACCGAGGCGGTGTTCTCGGCGCGCACCGTGCACCTCCAACTCTCGCGCGAGCGGCCCCGCGGCGAGCGCAACGTGTGGACGGCGCGCGTGCGGAGCCGCGTCTTCCAGGGCGACTTCACGCAGTATCACCTCGACTGGGATGGCCGCCGCGTCGTGCTTCGCTGTGTCACCGCCGATCCCGTGGCCGAAGGAACGGATCTCTTCCTGAGTGTCGACCCGCGGCACTGCATCCTGCTGGAGGACCAATAAGTCTCGCGGATTCCCTCGACCCGGCGAGGTGGGGTGCGGGAGCCGGGATGCCCGGGCGCACCCGGTAGCGCCGCGGCGGCCGGCAGGAGTGGGCGGGGCGAGCGCGACCCCCCATCCCCCGGTGGGGGCGGCGCGTGGGCTGTCGATCCGCGATCGCGCGCCCGCCCCGCCCGGTGCGCGAGACGGTTCGCTACAGGGCGCACCCGGGCATCCCGGCTCCCGCACCCCCGACGAAAACAATCCGCGAGATTCATTGGTCGCGGCCTGTGATAGGCTCCCCCCGCCATGAAAATCACTGACGTTCGCCTGGCGCTCTTCGCCTGGGACGACATCCCCGCCACGACCTACGGACGGCACACGGGGCGCTTCAGCGGCAAGAGCCAGCTCGGCCTCGTGACCATCGAGACCGACGAGGGCGTGCCCGGCCACGCGTTCCTCGGCTCGTCCATGCGCGGCGCGCACCTCGACGGCCAGTCGCTGATCCAGTTCCTGAAGCCCATCGTGATGGGACAGGATCCGCTGGCCCGCGAGCGCCTCTACCAGGCGATGTGGCACAAGAACCGCCAGACGACCTTCCGGGCCATCGGCGCCATGGACATCGCGCTGTGGGACATCGCGGGCAAGGCGGCCAATCTGCCCATCCACCGGCTCCTGGGCTCGTACCGCGAGAGCGTGCCGGCCTACGCCAGCTCGGCGGTGCTGCCGGGCAAGGAGGCGTACGCGGAGGAAGCGGCCAGGTACAAGGCGGACGGCTGGGCGGCCTACAAGATCCATCCGCCCACGGATCCTGCCGTGGACATCGAGGTCTGCCGCGCCGTCCGGCGCGCGGTGGGCAACGACTACCGGGTGATGCTCGACTCGACCTGGGCTTATCAGTATCCGGAGGCGCTCCGCGTGGGCAAGGTCGCGGAGGAGCTCGGCTTCTACTGGTACGAGGACCCGCTCGCCGACGACGATCTCCTGAGCTACGTGAAGCTCAAGCAGCAGCTGTCCATCCCCATCCTGGCCACGGAGTATTCACCGGGCGGCCTCACCGCCTACGCGCCGTGGCTCGTGCACCAGGCCACGGATTTCCTCCGCGGCGACGTGGCCGTGAAGGGCGGCATCACCGCGCTCGTGAAGGCGGCGCACCTCTCCGAAGCCTTCCACATGAACTTCGAGATCCACCACGGCGGCAACTCGCTCAACAACGTGGCGAACCTCCACGTGACCATGGCCATCCAGAACTGCGAGTTCTTCGAGGTGCTCCTGCCCGCCGGCGCCCAGAAGTACGGACTCGCCCAGGATATCGACATCGACCGGAACGGGCTCGTGCACGCCTTCAACGGTCCGGGGCTGGGCGCCGCCATCGACTTCGATCTCATCGAGCGGAAGAAGGTCGCCGTCCTCAGCTAGGGCGTCCCACGCTGCTGGGCGCGTCGGGCTCGCCCTCGCTCTTGCGATGCTCGGCCGGACCCACGTCCTGCGAGAGGTTGAACGCCGTGTTCACGAGGGACACGTGCGAGAAGGCCTGGGGGAAGTTGCCGAGGAACCGGCCCGTGACGGGATCGTATTCTTCCGAGAGCAGGCCCACGTCGTTGCAGAGCCCCAGGAGGCGCTCGAACAGCTGCCGCGCCTCGGCGCGGCGGCCGAGCAGCCAGTAGTTGTCCGCCAGCCAGAACGTGCACGCGAGGAAGACGCCTTCACCGGGCGGCAGCCCGTCCACGTGGCCGGACGTGCTGGTCTGATAGCGCAGGACGAAGCCGTCCCGCCCCAGCTCCCGCTCGATCGCGGCCACCGTGGAGCGGACCCGCTCGTCTTCGACCGGGAGGAATCCGACGAGCGGAATCATGAGCAGGCTCGCGTCGAGCTCCTTCCCGCCGTAGTACTGGACAAAGCTTTCGCGCGCCCGGTCGTAGCCTTTCTGGCACACCTCCGCGTGAATGCTGTCCCTGAGGCGCTTCCAGCGCGCGCCGTCTCCCGGCAGGCCGTACGTCTCGATGTCCTTCACCGCGCGATCCACGGCGACCCACGCCATGATCTTGGAGTGCGTGAAGTGCCGCCGCGGGCCTCGGACTTCCCAGATGCCCTCGTCCGGCTCCGTCCACGCGGCTTCGAGGAACTCGAGGAGCTGTTGCTGGAGCGGCCACGACACGCCGTCTCCCTCGATCCCGATACGGCGGGCCTGGTGGAGCGTATCCATCACCTCCCCGTACACGTCGAGCTGCCGCTGCTCGACGGCAGCATTGCCGATGCGCACCGGCGCCGACCCCTCGTAGCCCGGCAGCCAGTGGAGCACCAGCTCCTTGAGGCGCCGTTCGCCCCCGGGCCCGTACATGATCTGAAGCTGCGCCGGGTCACCGGCCACCGCGCGCAGCAGCCAGTCCCGCCAGGCGCGCGCCTCGTCGCGGTAGCCCGCCGCCATGAGCGAGTAGAGCGTGAAGGTCGCATCGCGCAGCCAGCAGTAGCGGTAGTCCCAGTTCCGGACGCCGCCGAGCGACTCCGGCAGCGAGGTGGTGGGCGCGGCCACGATGCCACCCGTGGGCGCGTACGTGAGCGCCTTCAGCGTGA
>Ga0335070_10002153_pt1 | contig 22948 bp, 24 predicted proteins | sample Lox_Sample_13_FD_206722 | JGI IMG/M metagenome (GOLD analysis project Ga0335070, IMG submission 206722) | Soil microbial communities from Loxahatchee National Wildlife Refuge, Florida, United States - Lox_Sample_1.3 | ecosystem: Environmental > Terrestrial > Soil > Wetlands | place: USA...
AAATCTATGTCAACCGGCGCGTCGGTCCAGATGGCGGCTATTTGCTTGCTTAAATATGCCAGGTCATGGCCGTCTTCTAATTTTTTGCGTAGAGTGTCTTTAATTTTGGGTAAGTTTTTATAAACCCCGTCCAGGGTCTTGTAATCCTGAAGCAGCTGTATGGCGGTTTTTTCGCCAACGCCGGGGACGCCCGGGATATTGTCGGAACTATCGCCTTTTAGGGCTTTGAGGTCCAAAAATTGTTCAACTTTAATGCCGTATTTGGTCTCAAAACTTTCTGGGTGAAACTCCTCAATATTAGAAAAGCCGCGCTTCAGGGCATAAACCTTGACGTGGTGAGTAATTAGCTGCAGCACGTCTAAATCGGAGGTAATCAGTAGCGTTTCAACGTCTTTTTTCTCGGCTTTAACAGCTAGCGTGCCCATAATGTCGTCGGCTTCGTAGTCATCCAGCTCATAAAGCGGCCAGCCAAAGGCTTGCAGTAGGTCGTGCAAAATCGGGATTTGGGTATAAAAATCTGGCGGCGCTGGTTTGCGGCCAGCTTTATATTCCGGATACATGGCTAGGCGCTTTCGTATGTTGGTCTTGGGCTTGTCCCAAGCTACACAAACATAATCGGGCTGTAGTTTTTTAAGTAGTTCCAGCGCCATGGTGGCAAAACCAAAGACACCGCCTGTCGGAATCCCCTCTTTGGTAGATAAGTTAGGCATGGCGTAATATCCTCGGTAAAAAACCGATTTACCATCAATTATCGCCAGCTTTTTTTTAGCCTCCGCCATCAATACAAGTATACACTCGTTAACTTCTTACGTTTTAAGGTTTTAGGCGTAGAAAAGCCTTAGGTCTACCTTTGAGTTGTCCTGTTTGGCAATGTTAGCGGCCGCGTCGTATGCCATTGATAAATAGTAGCTGCCCAGATCCTTTTCTTCTTGAGAATAATCCGAGGGCTGGAATACTACTGTTTGATAACTAGGATTCAGCTGAAGCTGATCCATCTTAGTGTAGTCTTCGGTAACAATCTCCACAATTTTTTCATAAAGTTTAGGGTGGCTTTGCTGCAGCTTTGGCATAACTTGCTCAAAAACCTTCATTTTGTGGGCATATATCCTCTCTTTACCAAGACGAAGTCCCTCACGCAGATTTTCTGACTGTACTTGTGGACCAATATATACCGCTACATGGAGCCTGAAGTTATTTGTATCGTGGATGGTTAGGGCCCTGCCGTCGATGTTTACAGTTTTGCGACCAAAGCCCTCGGCTTTATCAAAATCTGTGTCATTGCTGGGATCATAGGCGACAATCTCTACTTCGTCTGTGGGCGGGTAGTCAAACTCGGCCGCTGTTTTAGGCGGTTGACCGTCTTCAATCATTACTAATACTATACCCTGCTGTAGACTTTAGAGCTAGCCAAAATATGGGCTAGTATCCACCGCCGGATAGTCTCAAAAGCTCACTACGGGGTACACGCTCGTATCTGTTAAAAAACGGATTGCTTATGGTTTATTGGCTGAGCTCAGCGTGTAGCTGTTGGAGCTTGTCGTGCATGGCGCGCAAATCGCCTGGTAAGTGATTGAGTGGCATCTCGGCTGGCACTGGAGCGCCTAGACCAACTATTGTCTGGCGACCATAAAGTGCGACACCAAATTGCCGGCCGTTTGCGATGCCGGCACGGACTTCGTTTACTTGTTTGGAGGCGTATGTGTTGCTGGTGACAAATACAATGGGGGTTGTTTCGTCACCGGCTTTGCTTAAGGACTCAGAAATAAGTTCCATCACCCGTCCGGAGATGGGCTGATTACGGAACTTTGCTTCGTTTGCCTCATTGGTGTAGTCCTCGCGGTCAATTCTCAGTAGTTCAACACTTTGGCCGCTGTCTGTTTCGCCAATTTTAACCAGCTGGCCGGTAGCCTCGTCAGTTAGCGGATTTCCTTCGGCTACGGCGTAGCCAAAGCTCAAGACCTCCGGCTGTTCGGCCGGGTTGGTAACCTGAGCGCGAGCAACCCATCGGGCGGCTTCATATTCGGTAGTGCCTGCCGGCAGGGTTACGCCTTTTTTATCCCTTAAGAAAGTAAGTTCATCATCGCCCAGCGCTCTATTGGCTGAGCCAGAAAAAATGATGCGCGCGGGTGCAGACTCGGCCTTTAGCGCCTCGGCCTCGGCCATAATTTTCCAGACTTTGCCGCCTTCGGCTATGACAACGGCCCCGGTTAAACCGGACGGCACGTCCTGCTCAGCGCCATAACCAAAGCGCTGGCCAATCTCGCGAGCTCTAACCGTTTGCTCGGGTGTCCAGTTGGGCATTGGTGCCTCGTCGCGAACAGCCGTAGGCTCTGGTAAAATATCTTCAACTTTGGCGCCTTCGCCGCCCAGCTCAACCACTAATTCATTAATCCAGCCAAGTCGCTCATTGGCCCAGTGCTTGGCTTTCTCTTTTAGGTCGTGCTGACCTTCTTCATTATTTGGGATTGCTTCTGGCATAGTTTATCTCCGTTTATAAATATTATTATGCGCCTAATATAGTTGCTGGTTGTATGCATCAAGTTCAAGTTTGCCGTCTTTGCCTAGTTCGGGCATGCCGCGGTAAATCGTAACTCCGCAATTAACGGGCTTTTCTTCTTCGTCCAAGCGCAAGAATTCCTCGGCGCCAAAACGTTCAAAATTGGCCCGCAAGCTGAGCTTTGTCAGATGATGGGTAATCCACCAGACGTCTTGCTCGCTGTACTCGCGTATAACGGTTCCGATTAATGAGCGAGTTCTTTCTCTAACGTCCGGAACATTCTCGCCCTGGAGGTGGCGATACCAATAAGGCCCTTGCATTCGTCGTAGTTCAAACTGATCAGGAAACATGACGTTAAAAATCCGCCAGTCACCGTAAACTGCTCGAAGCCCGTGTTCCTGCTCGCGCAGGCGTTCTTCTTCTATGGTTTCTACGCCACTAAGCTCCGGCCAGCCCATAGCCATGTGGCCAAGAGTCTGCCTGGTACGCAAGTATGGCGAAACCATTATTACATCTGGCAAAGGCAATATGTTTGCTAGTTCGCGACCTGTAACTTCGGCCTGTCTCTCGCCTTCCGCTGTTATTGGCGTATCGTGATCACCGCTTGAAAACCGGTAATTACCTTCGGCATGCAGCAATTTGGCGATGGCCAAAGCTTCGTCACGATTCTTTTCTGGATCTTCCTCAAACCTGTCGTACGCTTGCATAAACTCTACGTAGGTAGGGTCGGCCTCTTGCTTAATTTTTTGGACGTTGTAAGCGGATTGTCCGTGACGAATCGCCACCAGAGTATTTGGCCACTTCATGATACTTATATTTTACAATATAAGTATATTTAACGCAATAGGTGAACAGGCGCTACGAGTTCTTTGGACTATTTAGAGACAGGGGTAGATGCTTCAATGGCGACTTTATCTTGCAGGCCAAAGTAAACAATAAACAGCGTTATCCACCAAAATGGAATGCTAAGCAGAAAATAGCCTATAAAACTGTGGCCCTTATTTTTGGCAACTGTTGCCGGCCAAAGCGCCAAAGCCACCCAGATAATAACCCCTAGCATCCAAAAGAAAACAATCATGTAGACCTCCTTAATTCAACTATAAGTATAGACTAGCTGGGCCTTTTAGTTCAGGTTTAGAACTTTTTCTATGGTTTTCTCAAGCTGCTTAATGTCGTCATCGCTATTTTGTATAAATATGTCAGCTATCGCCTTAACTCCGGACATGCTCAGTGTGTGGTGGTCACCACTATGTTCCATCTCGTCCTTTTCTTCTTGTATAAATTCCTCAAAGGTCTTTTTATCTTCGGCGCTGCGGGCCCGCGAGTAAATTCGCTGGTAACGAACTTTCGGGTCAGCATCTACCCAAATAAGCGTACCGCCAAGGTCTTTTAGGTGCTGGGCCTCGCCGGGATTACGCATCGGTATAGCCACAAGTCCTTGGTATTTGCCCTCTTTATTTTCTTTTTTAAACTTATCAACCGCTTTATCAACCAAAACCCCTAGCCCAAATTCTTGGCGCCACTGCGCGCTAATACTACGCAGCACTTCCCTTTCAATCGGCAGGTTTCGCTTTTTTGCTTCCTGGCGCAAAAAATCAGATACCGAAACGGCCAGCCAGCCATAACGGTCGGCCAAAATATCGCCAATCGTGTCCTTGCCCGAGCCGTTAGTGCCAGCGATTCCCAAAATCTTCATGATATAAATTGTAGTCTAAAAATCTTCGCCCAGCATCTCTTCGCCAAATCTTGGCAGGCCGTTTTCCATCATCCAGTACTCGTGCGGCAAGTCACCAAGCATCGCTTTCCCGGCAAATCTGGCCGTTTCTCCCGGTATTTGTGCGTCCCAAATTTTCTGAGCCTCTTTTAAGGTAATTTGGTTGCCTGTTTGGTCTTGCAGCGCTGGCAGCTGCGGGGCCTCGGGCTTTTTAGGTAACGAAGTGGGCATATTGGCTGCTGACAGCAAAGCTCTTCCGCCAAGAACTTTGGCAGGCTGGTGGGCTTGGCTAGTGGACCCTGGTCTAAGGTGCAGGATATCTTCGGCCGCCAGTTTCTTGGTGGCGCTGTGCTCTAGTTGTCTAACTTTTTCGCGCGTAATGCCTAGTTCAAGACCTGTAGATTCAAGCGTTAGCGCATCACCACCGGTTATTCCAAACCGCAGTTCCATAACCGCTCTTTCAATTTTTGTAATAACCTTGTTAGTCACGGCTTTGTCCAGTTGCTCCAGCATGTGCTCATTGGATAGATTGTCAATTGCCTCTTGCTCGGTTATGTCGACTGTGCCATAAAAGGCTCCAAACTCATCGGAGTCGGCCTCGTCGTTAATCTTACTATCAAGCGAAATGGTAGTAGCGGCATCCATTAATGCTCGCAGTCTAAGGACTTCAGAGGCCTCAATTTCCATTTCCTCAGCAATCTCATCAACGGTTGGCTCTCTGTCAAACCGTTCAGTTAAGTTATATTCCGTCCTAGTGAGCCTACTTATTTGATTGGCAATGTGGACTGGTATTCTTATGCCGTGGTGGCCTTTGTCGGTATTCGCCCGAGACATTGATTGCTTAATCCACCATGTGGCATAAGTACTAAATTTATATCCGCGTCTCCAATCAAACTTCTCGGCAGCTCTGATTGTGCCAATGAGGCCCTCCTGAACAAGATCCTCCCTTGGTAGGCCGTTATAAGAATATTTTTTAGAAATGTTAGCCACCAATCTAACATTATGCGTAACCAGTTTATCTTTGGCGGCCTTATCGCCTACTTCTATACGCTTAGCAAGAGCAACTTCTTCGTCTCTTGTAAGTAAGGCGTGCTTCCCCGCCTGCTCCAAGAAAAGTCTGAAAGAATCGCCGGCAATTACATAGGCCTCAACCAGCGGGTCCGCGGCACCGTATTGTCTACTTGGTGCCCCTACACGGTCGCCATTGCCGTTGCTTGCGGGAGTTAGTGGGTGGGCGTCCAGCTCGGCTCCGTCACTAAAAAAGTCTTCCGTTTCGGGAAGACTTTTTACCAGGCTGAGATGGCGCCGAGCGCCTGGGTTTTTTGTTTTTTGGCCGCCCTCAATAAGGGGCACTCGCTGCTCCAATTCTGTCATTACTATCTATTATAGACAGATATCCGGTGCTATGAATATGGTGTTTTTTACTGCAGGTCAAACAGATGTAAGTGCATTTTATTGCAGGTATTCGTGGAGGCGACGAGTGTCTTTATGTTTGCGCAGTTTGGCTAGTGCTTTGGCTTCAATTTGGCGAATACGTTCACGGGTGACACTAAATTCCTGCCCGACTTCCTCCAGTGTGTGGCTTTTGCCGTCTTCCAGCCCAAAGCGCAGTTTTAGAATCTTTTGTTCGCGCTCGGTTAGGGTACCGAGAATTTGCTTGACCTGTTCTTTCAGCAGCTGCTCGGAAGCCGATTCGGTAGGAGTTTTGGCGTCTTCATCTTCAATGAAGTCGCCCAGTACTGAGTCTTCCTCGTCGTCTCGCACCGAGGCATCAAGGCTGGAAATATCCTGCTTGATTTTCATGATGTGCTCAACCTTATCAACGTCCATCTCCATGGCCGTGGCAATTTCTTCATTGGTTGGCTCGCGGTTGAGCTCTTGAGTCAGCCGGCGCTGGGTGCGCAGCAGCTTATTGATAGTCTCAACCATGTGTACCGGGATACGAATGGTGCGGGCTTGGTCGGCAATGGCGCGAGTTATAGCCTGGCGAATCCACCAGGTAGCATAGGTAGAAAATTTAAAGCCGCGCTCTGGGTCAAACTTTTCAACGGCTCGCAGTAAACCGGTATTGCCCTCTTGGATTAGGTCTAGTAGATCCAGGCCTCGGCCGACGTAGCGCTTAGCGATTGATACGACCAGGCGCATATTGGCCTCGGCCATTTGGTCTTTGGCGCGCTTGTCACCCTTGACTACACGCTTTGCTAGCGCTAATTCTTCTTCTGCAGTTAGCAGTGGAATCTTGCCGATTTCGCGTAGGTAAAGACGCACCGAGTCATCGGCAATGTCGTCCATGTAAGCGTTATCATCGGGTAAGACTTCTTCCTCTTCTTCTACGGCCCACTCGTCAACAATATCCTCGGCTGCCGGCTCGGCGGCAGCGATAATTTCAATGTCGGCTTCAGCCAGCTGGGCATACAGTTGGTCAAGCGTATCAATATTTGCCGGCGTATCAGGAATTAGCGCAAATATATCGCGCTGCTCCAGCTTGCCATCTTTTTTGCCCTTCTCTAGCAGTTTCTTGGTTTGCTTGGCATAGTCACTGGGCTTCTTGGGCTGAACACTAGGTTTTTTTACATTAGCCACTTGGGGTCCACCTCACTTCATTAATTGATTTAATTTATCTGCTTCTTTTATCAGTTTTTTGATTTCTGTTTCACTTGCCGCCAAGCGCATGGCGTCGGCTAGAACCTGTTTTTGAATTTTTATGTACCTGTCTATCAGGCGGCGGATGAGGTTTTGGGCTTGCTCGTGCAAATCGGACGTCGGCAAGCCGGCATAAAGTTCCTCAAACTGCAATATTACAATTTTAACATAATCACCAAATTCGCGCAAAGCTGCGGCGGTTTTAACGTCGCCTTTATAGTCCGGGTTTTGTTTAATAAATTCAAACAACTTGCGCGGCGGACCTTCCGAAAAATAGACGTCGCGGCAGCTGCTTAATAAATCACGCGTTTTGGGCTGCAGTAAAAGCATCCCCAGTAAGTGGTCCTGCAACCGCTGGTACTCAACGGCCAAAGCGTCAACCTCCAGCGGTTCAAGCTTGGGGCGCTTCAACCTTACTTCAGGATTATCCGAGCTACGACTATCGCTTTTGGCCTTTACGGCTTCCAGGCTGGTGTCGGTGGCCGAGGCAATAATTTTTAAGTAGTGTTCCTGTTCTACCGGGTCGCGCAAGCGGCGAATGGTTGGCAGCAGCGCGTCACTAAACGTTTTTTTGCCAGATGCCGAGGTTAAATCCAACTGTTTTCTGTAGGTTTCAATCAGCCAATCGGTGGCGTAGACAGCCGAGTCTATGGCCTTTTGCCAGGCTGCCGGGTCTTTTTGGACCAGCTCGTCGGGGTCTTTGGCGCCTTCGGGCAAGTTGATAATTTTTAGATTTACTTCTACTTTTTGAGCCATCGGAATAACCCGCTCGGTGGCCGATACCCCTGCTCTGTCGGCGTCAAAAGAGAGACGGATATCACCGCTAAAGCGTTTTAGTTCGCGCAGATGCGCTTCTGTCATGGCCGTGCCGGCGCTGGCTACAACATTGGCGACTCCGGCCTGGTGGCTGGCGATAACGTCCATATTCCCTTCAACCACAACGGCGTAGCCCTGCTTTCTGATGGCTTCTTTAGCCTTATCCAGACCAAAAACATTGCGGCTTTTGTCATATGTTACGCTCTGAGGCGTGTTGATATATTTTGGAGCGTTTGGCTCGTCGTCTAGCAGCCGGGCTGTAAAACCAATAACCGCGCCGCGGCTGTCAGCTAGCGGAATCATAATCCGCCCGCGGAACATATCAACGGCCCTGCTCTGACGCTCTACCACCAGGCCAGCGCGCTTCATTTCATCTGTAGTAAAGCCTTGTTTGCTCAAAAAATCGGTCAGCGCCCGGCCGGCATTGGGCGAATAGCCCAGCCGCCAAGTTATCAGGGTTTGCTTGGTAAACTTGCGGTCTTTTAACAAATATTCGGCCGCCGAGCGGTTGGCGGTAAGCTGCTTTTGATAAAACTTAGTGGCCAGTTCTAACGCTTCTAGCGCCCGGTTTTTAAGCTTGCCGGAATTGCCACTCGCTCCGGATTGAAATTGGTCAAGGTCAACGCCAGCTTTTCTAGCCAGCAGTTCAAGCGCGCCTTTAAAGTCCAGGCCTTCTACTTCCATCACAAAGCTGAACATATCGCCGCCCTTGCCGCTGCTAAAGTCGTGCCATATCTGCTTTTCGGGGCTGACTATAAAGCTGGCGGTTTTCTCGTTGGTCCACGGCGAAATACCCTTAAAGTTGCGGCCAGAGCGCTTTAGCCGCACGTACTCGCCAACCACGTCTTCAATGTTAAGCCGGTTTTTTATCTCCGCAACTGCATCCATATCCTAAGTATATAGGTACCGGCTGGTGGGTTACAGCATTAGCTGTTTGCCTGATAGAATAGTGCTTATGCCTCCCAAGAGTCCAAACTCTCAATACGACTTTATCTTTAATGGCGGCCAGCCAAAAAAGCAACGCTTCAATCTTTCGGGCTTGTCGGGGCCCGTAAAAATAATTATCGCCGCTGTTATTTTGATGGTAGTAATAATTATCCTAGGGGTTTCGCTGGGCGGCAAAAAGAACAAGAGTACCGACAGCTTTACAACGGTTTTGGAGCAAGCCCAGGAGATTAATAGAATCAACGCTCTGGAGGCGTCTCAAATTAATGACCCCGATACTTTGGCTGTTCTTACCACTTCAACAAGTACCTTAACCAGCCAGCAAACCCAGATAAAGGCCGCCCTAGATCATCAAAAAATCAAGATTAATGTTAAGGCTCTGGCGGCCTATCAAAACACGGCTACCGATGCCATGTTGCAGACCGCCGCCCAGAACAATAACTTGCAAAGCGCCTACCTTACTTATTTGCGCGACGCTTTGAATGTCTACAATAATTCGCTGCAAACTGCGTTCTCGTCAACATCTTCACTGGAACTAAAGGCGGCCCTACAAACTGCCTATAAAAGTAATGGCACTCTGCTATCGGCGTATCCGCTCAAGCAGTAACCAGCTGATAGCTATGGACGATAAGGTCTTTGATCTCCTGCTCGTCCAGCTGGCCGCTCAGCACAATTGTATTCCAGTGTTTTTTATTAAGGTGATAGCCGGGCATAACGCTTTCGTACCTTTCGCGTAGAGTTTTAGCCAACAGCGGGTCGCACTTTAAGCTTATGCGCAGGGGGTCAGACTTTTCGGCGACAAGGGCAAACATTTTATCGTCCACTTTATAAACGGCGGTTTCTTCGCCAAACGGGTAGTCCAGCTTGGCACCGGGCATTGAAAGCAGATACTTTTCTACTTGCTTATGCGTCATTATTGTCATTGTAACAAATACATGCGTTTATCTTTTGAGTTACGCAACCAGTGAGTATAATAAAGGTAACAACTTAGGGAGGTACTTATGGGCTTGTCGCGTTTAGCCACGGTGGGCAAACGGTCACAAACAAGGGCTGCGAGTGTTTTGTTGGTTTTGGTTTTAAGTTTAACTAGCCTGTTGGGAGTTTCTTTGTTTTTGGCCCAGAAAGCCGCTGCTGCCCCCGCACCTAGTGTAGTTTATAACGCAACTCCTAGCTCCTTACCGCCAAACGTAACTAGCCTTGGATTTCAGGCTACACAAACCTCCGAGTTCGGCGACTACGTTCATCTGGGCGGCACAGACCGAGCACTCAGAACAGTCACTGTCACAATGAGCGACTGGGCTCTGGCAAGCACCCCAGCCAATGAGACTTTCTGCTCAAACAGCGCCTCAAACTGCTTTACCGACTCCAGCGCCAGTGGCGGTGGCTTCTATTAAATATATATGGCAGTCACTTGGGCTTAAATGGTGCACCCGATACATTGCTTACCACCAAGACCGAAACTGCTGCTATCCCCTGGCGCCCAGTCGGAGACCCAACTTGCCCGGATACTGGCTACGGGGCCGGATTTGCCTGGAGAGCCAGCGACAATGTCTGCTACAACGGTATGGCCTTTAATCTTACCTTTGACTTAAGCAGCAGCGGTGTCACTCTACCAAACGATGTTATTATCGGCATCGCCTACAACACTCAGAGCTATGGCTCATCGCCAGTTGGATCCGATGGTCCGTATAACTCACTAAACGTTGGTGTACCTAGCGGTCAAACCGCGAGCGTAGGCAGTGATGATAGTTCTGATAAGTTGTTCTGGAACACTTCAACCGCCTCTTGGTACACCGACGGTGGTGCTTCTGGAGTCGGTATCTTCCGGCAGGACACTAACTGGACGCCTAACGGCACAGTAGCCTTTGAAATAACGGCTGCTTCTCTGCCGGATGTCTACGTAGATAGCAGCTACACGCTCGGCAATGCCGGCGGCCATACTTTTGGCTACGATGCCTTTAGTACAATCCAAGCCGCCATGAATGCGGTTGCGCCCGGCGGCACGGTTCATGTCAATGCCGGCATCTATTCCAACGTTAGTTTAACTGGTTCGTACAACTCCAATGTGACTATTCAAGGCACGGGTAATGCTGTGATAGATGGACTTAATCTGACAGGCTCAAGCTTTAATGGCTTGACCTTCAGCGGCTTTACTTTCACTGGCGACTCATCTGGCTATGGCAATTATTCTGTAACCATTGATAACATTGGCAGTTATGCCAACTTGACTTTCAGCGGCGACACTTTTGACGGACAGAGCGTTGACCAGCGAGCGGCCATTTTCCTAAACCAAGGCTTTGACGGCTTTAGCTTGCAGAACGACAACTTTAAAAACTATATTAGTGCCAATGCAGCCGATGTCTACTCGGTTGTCTTTGCCGAAGCTCAAAACGGCGTTGGTAATAATTACACAGCCGATGACAATAACTTAACCAACTCCAATGCCAAAAACTTCTTGGAGGCCTACCGTTGGCAAAATGTAACTTACCAAAACAACAGTGTAAATGCCGACTTGGGCCGCCTGCTAGTTTGGTCGGATAACACCCAGTCATTGGGCGCAGTTAATATCAGCGGCAATACTTCAAATCTAACTCAAGGCACCGGAATCGGCATTTTCTACGCACCATCTACAACGGCCACCGTTACCGGCAACACTGTCAGCGGTGCCGACACATGCCTGGTCATTAACAACGTAAGCAGCTCTAGCGTCAGCGGTAATAATTTCAGCTGTAGCACCGGGAATTCCACTCCACAAGTTGTAGTTACAGACCCCAACCAACCAGTGACAGTAGGCGGAGACTCAGGTGGTCAGGCTATAGACCTTAGCTCGCTAGTCAACGGCACCTTGCCACAAATAACAATCAACACCAACAATGCCACCGTTACAATTCCGGCTGGTACAACCGTGACTGCCGGCGGCACTTGGAATGGCATACTCAGTGCCCCGACTGTTCTTAATAACAGCTCTGTTACAATTCCGACGCCGTCCGGCACCACAACTACCGTCGCCACTGTCATAGAAGTTGGGGCCGGTAATCTTAACCTTACTTTTAATAAAGGCGTCAGGATTTTGCTGCCTGGGCAGGCCGGAAAACTGGTTGGCTTTGTGAGAAACGGAGACTTTACACAAATCAGCCAGCCTTGTACAGCCGACTCACAAGCTGCCGGAGACGCTCTGCCAGCCGGCGGCGATTGTTACATCAGTGTTGGTAGCGATATGGTTGTCTGGACCAAGCACTTCACGACCTTTGTGGCTTACTCTCAAGCCCCCACCCCGACAAGCTCCAACACATCTAGCTCCTCAACTACATCAAGCGCAACTAGCGGTACAAACCAAGCTTCATCCGCTAGCTCAGGCTCCTCGGTACTTGGTAGCTCAACCGAAAACGGGCAGGCCCTGTCAACCAGCGCGCAAAAGGCTGCCCCAGCTCTGGCAATCGCTGCGCAGCCAGCAACTAGCAAAATATTTGGTCTGGCCTGGTACTGGTGGCTTGTAATCCTACTGTTCATCGTAGCTGGCGGCTACCTTATATATGCCTTCGCTTCAATTGACGGTAAACTTTAAGACTGCTTTTTTGGCATAAACTTCAGACTGGCGGAGTTGATGCAAAACCGCTGACCAGTCGGCTGGTTTTTAGCGTCATCAAAGAGATGGCCAAGGTGGCTACCACAAACAGCGCACAGCACTTCCACGCGGTGCATGCCAAGGCTGTCGTCTGGCACAAGTTTTACGGAGCCGGTGCTGGCTACATCATAAAAGCTCGGCCAGCCACTGCCAGAATCAAACTTCGTCTTGCTGGAAAACAGCTCGTTGCCGCAGACCGGGCAAACGTAGGTGCCTTCGGCCTTGTTTTCTAATAATTTTCCGGTATATGGAGCCTCTGTACCAGCTTCGCGCAGGATATGATACTCCTCTGGGGTAAGTCTTTTACGCAGTTCCTCGTCTGTAAATTGCTTGGCCATAGCTAGTATTATATGCGCTCTGGCGCGTCTATGCCCAGTAGGCCCAGGCCGTGATTTAAAACATCAGCGTAAATTTTAACTAGTCTTAGGCGGGTAGCTTGCCGCTCATCGTTCACCACCCGGTTGTGCTCATAAAAATTATTAAACTTTTGGGATAACTCATAAAGATAGGTAGTAATATGGTGCGGCATATATTCGCTGCTGGCTTCGGATACGACCTGAGAGTACTGAGAAAGCTTTCTGGCCAGGCTGCGCTCGGCCGGCTGCAACTCGCCAAGTTCGCTAAAGTTGGTCAACCCCGCCTTTTGCAAAATGCTCTGGGCCCGAGCATGAGCATACTGTAAGTACGGCCCGCTGTTGCCCTCCAGACTTACCGATTCTTTAATATCAAAAACTATGTCCGAGCCCAGCCGGTGCTTCAAAAAGGCATATTTAACAGCCGCAAAAGTAACCGGTTTTTTGACCTGCGAGTCCGGGTACTGCTGGTGTACGGCGTCTTTAACCTCCAGCAGCAGCTCCATGGCTTTATAAACATTGCCGCTGCGACTGCTCATTTTGCCGCTACTTAGACTAACAAAGCCGTTCGATAAATGAGTAGTTTTTGCGGCTAGCTGCTGGTCAATTTCAGACAAAGCGGCCAGCATAACCTTAAAGTACTCAGCCTGTTCGTTGCCGGTCAGAATTATAGACCGGGCTGCCTCCGGATAGTCCTGATTTTTTAGCTCGGCCAGGCCTAAGTCTTTGGTTTCATAGGTCGGCAGTCCGGCAGAGGTTATAAAAACTCTGGTGTGCAGCCCGGCCCTTTCGCCGTCGTAAACCAAAGCACCATCACTCTCCTTAAATACACTGCGGTGATCTTGCACAAACTTTACCCCGATATCAGTAGACTGGCTTTCAAAATAGTGCTTGTCAAATTTAATGCCAAGCAGTTTATATATTTCGTCAAAGCTGTCCAGGCTTTGAGCGCGGCCGCGGTCATATAGCTTGTTTATCTCTTCGTCGTCGTGCTTATAAATATGCTGGTTGATGGCATCAATCTCGGCCTTTGCAGCCTCGTCCTGCTCATAGGCTTTGGCGCCAGCCGCATAACAGGCCCCCAGGTCATTTGTATCGGCGCCCGGTTGGCGCATCCCCCAGACAGCTTGGGCTACGTGCCGCCCAACATCGCCGTGATAACTCAAACGCTTAACATCGGCGCCCACGGACTCCAGCAACCTGGCAATACTGTCACCAACTATCAGTTGGTATAAGTGCCCTACGTGCATTTCTTTAAATGGGTTGGGGTCGCCAAACTCTACCAAAATCTCTTGGCCGGCAAGCGGCCTTTGTACGTCAGTAGCTGCCTGCGCCGCTTTGGCAATGACTTCGTTTTTAAGCGTGATGTTTATAAATCCGGGACCGGCAACCTCTACTTTTTCAAACTGGCCGCTGTCGTTTAGTTTGCCCACAACCGAGTCGGCAATTTCTTTGGGTGATTTTTCCAGCTGTCCGGCCAGCTGCATAGCCACATTAGTAGAATAATCACCAAACTTTTCTTCCGGATAAGTAAGAAGCGGCTCAATTTCAACACCATAAGCATCTTTAACCGCGCTTGAAACCGCCTTCGTTACATCCTGCATATAACTAATGATACCTAAAACTGAGTTTTGGCGCCGGATTTTGAAAAAGGCTGCACAAAAATCCAAAAGGCTAAATACATAACGCTAAGCGTCACAAAAAATATGGCCGTAACCGTGAAGGTGCTGCGGTGCGACAATGGGCTAACGATTCGGTCGCTGATATTCAGGATAATGCCGGCCGGATTAGTAAGGATGTCCCACGTACTCCAGCGCAATATCCGGCCCAAATAAATGGCAAAGCTGCTAAGCAGGATTACGCCTTCTATAATCACCAGCGCCTGACGCGGCGATAGTCTTTTTATAAGTTCCCTGTGCACAATATATAGACTGGTAAAGCCCAAGAAGAAGCCACACAACACCAAGCAGCCAATTAGGGCGATGTCGTAGAGCTGGCTGACTTCGCCGGCTGGGTATACGTGGATTAAATCAGTCAGCACGTACCAAGAATTAGGCAAGAACACTAGCCACAGGACAGTTAAAAGTAAATTTTGCCAATTTTTCCAGCGTTTTTGCTCCAGGCGCCCGGCCAGTATCCAGGCAAAAATCAGACTGGCCCAAGCCAGTGCCAAGTTTTCCGGTATGAACAGGTATCTAAAACTATGTGCAGAAATTACTCTGAAGGCGGCTAGGCCCAAACATAAAATGCTAAGTACACCCAGAGATTTGACGAAACGAACTTCTATTTCGCTTCTTAAAACCATAAGTTAAATTATACCCGACATCAGATATAAAGGCAGCAAATATATAAACATATTTACATATATAAATGTTTGATGTAATATGGATTAGACATGCATGATGACAAGACAGTCGCGGTTTTAAAGGCTCTAGCCGACCCTACGCGCCTTGGTTTAGTCCGCCAGCTGGCAACAGCGCCGGACGAAACACAGAGCTGCGGCAGCCTGTCGGCCAAGGCCTGTCTAAGCCAGCCGGCCATGAGCCACCACTTTGCCAAGCTAGTCAGTGCCGGAGTAATACTGGAAGCCAAAGACGGCAAGGCCAAAAACTACGAATTAAACGATAAGCTGCTAGACCAAATCGGAATTAATCCAGCAAAACTATAAAGGAGATAATAGATGAAATTACAGGTAATTGTAGGTGCGACGCGCCCAGGACGAGTGACTAATAAAATGGCCAAGTGGGTGGCGGCCGAAGCCAAAAACCTACCCGATACTGAGGTAGAGGTTGTAGATTTAGTTGACTACCCCCTGCCCTTTTTCAACGAGCCAATAAGCCCCCGTTTCAATCCAGAGCGTAAGCCAACTGCCGACGTCAAAAAATGGATTGATAAAATAGCTCAGGCCGACGCTTATGTGTTTGTAACGCCGGAATATAATCACTCTATGCCCGGAGTTTTAAAGAATGCTTTTGACTTTTTAACTTGGGAGTTAGTCAAAAAGCCGACTACTATCGCCTCGCACGGCACTGTTGGCGGTGCCCGGGCCGCCATGCACCTAAAAGAAGTCTTGAGCGAAGCCCGGTCTGTTGTAATTCCCAGCCAGGTTGCCATAGCCGGTATGAGCGACAAAATAAATGAAGCCGGCGAACTGTCGGCCGAGCTAAAAGACCAGCCTTATGGACCGCAGACTTCTCTTAAAAACGCCCTGGCCGAACTCAAGTGGTACAGCGATGCGCTATCTAAGGCTCGGGCCAGCAGCAGTTCCTAAGGTTTTTGGGCTTGTGGCCCCCAATGAATTAGCCAGTTTGGGCTAGTCACCATATTATTGAGCCGAAACTGAAGGTCATTTAAGGCTTTGGCCAGGTATTCTTTCTGACTGCCGAGTACGTTTAAAGCCACAAACGGCTCGTGGACATTCAGACCGCAAAAAGCCAGTGTGCCGTGATTGATGGGGTGCAGCACCTGGTTAACGGTGGCTTTGTGCTTACCGTCTTGGCGATAATAATCTGCTGGACCGCCGGCACTGGCGATAATCATAGCCTGCTTGCCTCTTAGCAGGCCGTTTTCATAAATTTTACCGCTATCCCAAGTCACGCCCATAGCCAGTACTCTGTCAAACCAGCCCTTCAGCAGCGCCGGACAGCCGAACCACCACACCGGAAAAATAAACAGTATAAGGTCGGCAGCCTGAACTTTTTGTATTTCGCCCAAAATATCCGGCGAAAAGGCCATGTCCAGTTTGGCGGCGTGTTTTTGCTCTAGCATATAGTTAAAATGTCCGCCGGCCGTAGCCACAAAGTCCCATTTTTGAGCCACTGCACTAAATCCTTGGGCGTACAGGTCGCTCAAAACCACTTGGTGGCCTTGGCGACTCAGCAAATCAACCGCCACATTCTTCATAGCCGCCGTGAACGACGACGGTTCTTGATGCACGTAAACGACTAGGATATTCAGATGCCCACCAATTTAGTTACTTATGCTTATTGTAACTTAAAAGACCGTTGCCGGTCACAAGTTTAGGCAAGCAGAGTCTAAGAGTTTAGGCCGGGGCGCCGATTGGTCGAACGACCTGGTCCTGCATGCGGAAAATTATCTGGCTGATTTTCCAGGTACCGCCTGCGGTCTTTATCAGTATGTATTCAACTGTGCCGCGGACTGTCCAGGCATAGCGCTCGCCGCGGTCGGCCACATAGTGCACGTTTTCAACAGATGTAGTAACTTTTGCTCGGCGCGAATTCACCATCCGCACGCCCAGGCGCCTGATAAAGTGCCGGGTGGCGTAAAAATAGCTGCCAATTTCTTTGCGCCAGCCATCAATTAGGCGTTGCTTAGAGATGATTGCCGGTGTTTCACCGTTTAGTGATTTATTGTCTACAAAAGGTTGTTTTACAAAATAGTCCTGCAGGCGCTCCCACTGTTTCATGTCCTGGAGCATGGCTACGTTATTAACGACTTCTTTAATTTGTTCTTTGTCGGTCATTGGAGTTTCTCCTTTCGGATCTTAGTCTGCCTTAAGTTATAAAACCCTTGGCTGAAAATAAGCTAAGAACTGGTCAATTTGCTGCCGAATTTATGCTAAAACCCGGCACTCTAATTTTATCATGAGCATTTTAGCGCCACGGTCAGGAGCCTTCATCTGTTAAAATAGTACGGTCTAGGAAGGGTCGCATAGTTGGTCTAGTGCGCCGCCTTGGAAAGGCGGTATACGGGCAACCGTATCGAGGGTTCGAATCCCTCCCCTTCCGCCATCCAAAATGACTTGTCCTTTAGGGCAGGTCATTTTGGATATTTGGGGGATGAGAACCCGAAGAAGTGAGCGCTAGCGAACGGGGGTTCGTGGAGCGAAACTCACGCGCAGATGCTCGCATCGAGCGTGGGTTGAGCGAATATAACAAGCGTAGCGAAGTGCTATCCCTCCCCTTCCGCCAAGGTACTCTAAAAATCCACAGACAGAAAATCAAGCTTTTAAAATCGTCCTGGCGCTTGTGCTACTATGAGTGCAGTAGGGAGTCAGGATGTCATCCGGCTTAGATTTTGTAGTAAAACGTAGGTCGATACACTCGTCTTTGTACGCTTTTTTAATAGCATCAACTCTTATAGTTATACTTGTTCCTTCTGTTACTCGCGCGTTTGATTCTGGCCTGCAACCGACGGCGGCACAGTCTGTGGCCACCAGTTTCAGTCTAGTGCTAGCCACAGCCGGGCTTCTCTATCTTCTCACCCAGAGTCTAGGCCTTTCCTTAAGCTGGTACGCATTCGCTCTTTCCTACAATTCCGTAATCATCGCTATAAAATTTATTATCTCTCCAGCTTTTCTTCATAATTCCCTTGGTAGAGCTACGCCAAAATATATATTTGCTGGTTTTGTGGTTATGGTTCTATATTTGGTTGCTTTCTGGATAATCTATTCTGTATATGCCAGAGACTCTCAGAAGAGAATAAGTAAAAAATCAAGTGGCGAGCCAATAGGATGGCCAACTAGATTTCTACTAGGAGGCGGGCTGTTGCTTATGGCCTTTGCTGCTAGGGTCTTGATTGCCAACTTATTATCTGGAACGGCAGCATCTGACTACCTTAGGGCAATCTTCTCTGGTTCATCCCTAACTCTGCCTCTTCTTTTAGCTATTATGGTTTTTTCTAGCATTGGAGCATTTGAGAAAGCCGGAAGATCTGCGGTCAGAAAACACAATTTAGAAATTCTACATAAATTTTTCTTGGTTGGGCTTTTTTTAATAATTACCTACCACCTGCTTTGGCTAGTTTATACCGTTAATCTTTTTAGGTAAGATGGAGTTGAATATTCATGACTGATGGCGTAGATGAGCAAAATGGAGAGGATCAGAATACTCCTGAGCAACGCGGCAAATTCCGCGGGCTTATCGGCTTGTACCCAATTTTCGCAATCATTGTGGCTATTATCGGCATTCGGCTGATTGCCGCGGGTGTCCCTGGGGGAACATTGGTGTTAGCAATGGCAATCCTCTATTTTCTTTCCAAGTGGCGCTCTAGAGTACCCAACACCTCCCGAGCATGGGGAATATTAGGAACAGCCATTGGTTCTTTATTTGTTTTTGTAGGGCTTGCTGCAGTTGGGGTATTTGTGCTGTTTATGATTGCCTTGGCCAGCTGGGGGAGCGGAGGTGGAAGTGGTAAGTAAGCTTTTAACTTACGGACGATTGGTTGTACAAATGTCACGGCCACCGGTTGCTGCAATCCTTTTGCTATTTGCTTCCATCGCAGCTGTGCAGGTCGGGAATACGCTTCAGCTTGGTTGGAGACTGCTACCGTCGCTGGTGATTATAGTTGCTATTTTAATTAATGCTGCGGCCCTAAATGATTTAGCAGACGAACAAATTGATAAAGTTAATCTTCCTGGTGCCACTGCCAGACCACTTGCCAACAACCAGGCCACAAAGTTACAGATATGGGTTCTGGCGCTGGCATCTGCTGGCCTAGCATTCATTATCAGTTGCTTGGTGGGCAATGGTTTAGTTTGGACAGCACTATTTGGGATTGGATTCAACTGGGCTTACTCTATGAAGCCTTTGTATATTTCGCGCAGAAGTATACTAGCGCCACTTCTGCTACCTTTGGCATATGTAGTAACTCCTTACCTAATTGGTCTCCTTAGCGTTCATCAATCTCTTGATAGCCAGCACCTTATGTTGTTGGCTGGTTTATACGTCTGCTTCGTGGGACGAATTCTTCTAAAAGATTTCCGTGATGTGGAGGGGGATAAGCTGTTCGGAAAGACTACTTTCTTACTCCGTTATGATAGGAGCGTCACGTGCATTGCAAGTTCTTTGTTCTGGGTGCTAGGTGGGGCAATTTTAGCATTACTAAATCCCATCTTCGCAGGCCTATTTGCACTGTATATACCTTTCATATTAGTGGCTCTATATTTCCTAAAAAATGCTAAAGATAAGAATGCTGAGCAAATCATTATATGGTCAATTGCACGAGTTGGAACCGCAATAGCAATTGCTATCTTTGCCTTGCTTCAAGTTGTTGGTAAGCCACTTGGATACCAAGTAATATTGATGCTTGGAATTGGGGTACCTTTCGTTGGCATGTATATAAGTGCTCTTAAAGGTGTAGTCAGGCTGGCTAGGCCAAGTCTAGCTAGTAGCCATAGGTTCGTTGACGTTTCGAAAAATCTTCCAGTGCCTCTTCGAGAGCCCTATTGGTAAAGTCCGGCCACAGAAGCGGAGAAAAAAATAGCTCGGAGTAAGTTGCTTGATAAACCATAAAGCCCGATAAACGCCGTTCGGCAGTTCTAATTATAAAGTCAGGTGTTGGGTGTGGCTGGCCAGCGGTATCCAACCAGGGATTAAGACCTTTTTCTAGTAGCTTTGTAAATCGTTCGGGTTCGCCTCTCGTCTCTTCATAAAGCGAAGTAACGGCACGCGAAATCTCGTCAATTCCACCGTAATCCAGGGCGACATTTAGAACATGTTTACGAGACTTCTTACTTGCCGTCTCTAATTCACTCAACTGTTTGATTAAAAATTTAGGCAGACGATCGCGCCTGCCAAGGTGCATAATGCGCGCACTATTATTTTTGGCTATTGCCGAAAGTTCGTCTAACATTCTGCTGTTGATTTCCATCAGAACACCTACTTCTTCCTTCGAACGCGACCAATTTTCCGTTGAGAAAGGAAATATGGTAACCGTATGTATGCCTTTTTTAAAACTGCTTTCTACCATCTTGGGAATTACGATTAGCAACCCTCGCTCATGCCCTTCATGCACAGGCAGATTATTCATCTTGGCCCATCGACGGTTACCATCTGGTAGAAAGGCTATATGATTGAGCGACATAGTAAATATTATAGTGGTGATTATGATAGCTTGGTTTTATTAACTCACAAGAGGCTTTTTTTACAACTTAATTATTTTGAATATCCCGCCCTGCCGGGCGTACACTTATAGCAAGAAGAAATTCTTCGGTTTTTGTAGCACGCATCGTTTGGAGGGAGAAGAACGATGGTTTCTTCTTGGCATTATTAAAAATCACCATATATGGCACTAATAGACTTACACGAAGTATCAAAAATCTACGGGTTCGGAGACGCTACGACTTTGGCGCTGGACGAGGTCTATCTTAGCGTGGAGCGTGGTGAGTTTGTGGCGATTATGGGCCCCTCCGGTAGTGGCAAAACAACGTTGATGAATATAATCGGTCTGTTAGACCGGCCAAGCCACGGCGATTATCGGCTGGATGGACGCCACGTTTCACGCCTTAAGTCCAACCAGCAAGCCAAGCAGCGCCGCGATAGAATCGGCTTTGTGTTTCAGTCGTATAATCTGTTGCCCAGACTAAATGTGCTGGAAAACGTCGCCCTGCCGCTAGCTTACAAAGGAGTGACTCCGGTGCGGCGCTTAAAGCGAGCCAGCGATATTTTGGAGCTGGTCGGCATGCGCGAGCGCGAGTATTTTATGCCGCGGCAACTGTCCGGCGGCCAGGCTCAGCGTGTAACTATTGCTAGAGCCTTAGTCAATAACCCCGGCATTATCATTGCCGACGAGCCAACTGGTAACTTAGACAGCACTGATAGCCGTGTACTTATGGAGCTACTGGCCGAGATTCACCGGCGCGGCAATACCATCTTGTTGGTAACCCACAACCCAGAACTTACCCGCTACGCCAGCCGGGTAATTTATATGCACGACGGCATGATTGTTGGCGACGAAAGAACAGCCGTTGGCCAGCTTGCCAAAGGTGTTAAACGGGTTTATTACAAAAAGCACCGGCTAACTGATGACGATATCGTGGCCGGCGTCTCGGCATTAATGAAAAAAATGCCGGGCCGTGAAATTACCACCAGCCTAAAGCGTTCTAAAACTAAAGTCAGAAAGCGCCGCAGCGCCAAACGCCGAAGGACCACCAAAACGGTGGCCAGAAAATCCACCAAGCGGAGCGGCAAATAGATGTGGAGCGGAAACTTTAAAACCGCCCTTTCCAGCCTCCGCCAAAGCAAGTGGCGCAGCATGTTTACCATGCTGGGCATTATCATTGGTATCAGCTCGGTCGTAACAATTGTGAGCCTGGGCGAAGGCTTAAAGCATCAGATAGTCGGCCAAGTTACTAACTTAGGCAGCAATGTAGTCACAGTTCGGCCGGGTAAGCTAGTTAATCAAGGCCCTGACGGCCAAAGCCTCAATTTGCTGGCGCTGTTTACGGCCAGCACTCTAAGCTCAAAAGACGTTCAAGCCCTAAACGGTTTAACATCAGCAACAGATGTAGTGCCCATAGATTTTGTGACCAGCTCGGCTCGTGGTGATAACGGACAGATAGACAATATTTTTGTGGCCGGAACCAACAGTCAATTTCCCGATATCATCCACCAAGACGTAGCTTACGGCGAGTTTTTTCCGCCCAGCGACGACGGCCAATACGTGGCAGTCATCGGTCCGGCGGTAGCTACAAAGCTATTCGGTACAACCAACGCCGTAGGCTCTACGATTTATATAAACGGCCAGGGCTTTATAATCCACGGTGTCCTAAATCAATCCAGTGACAGCTTTTTGTCGGTGGCTCAGGCCGATCTTAACTCGGCCGTTTTGATTCCCTTCACCACGGCGACTCAGTTAACCGGCGGCGCAACCAATATCCTGCAAATTTTTATCAAGACTGGCAATTCATCAGAGGTAAATCAGACTATTGACCAAGCCACCGCCCTGATAGTCAAAAATCACGGCCAGCAAGATTTTAGCGTCCTAAAACAGCAGGAACTGCTAAATATCACCAGCAGTCTGGTAAATAGCGCTACAAGTTTTATAAGCGCCATTGCGGCCATCAGTTTGCTGGTCGGCGGCATCGGGATTATGGATATAATGCTTGTCAGCGTCAGCGAGCGTAACCGCGAGATTGGCATCAGAAAGGCCGTTGGCGCCACCAATCGTCAGATTTTAAGCCAGTTTTTGACAGAGGGCCTAGCCCTAACCATAGCCGGCGGCATAATTGGCATAGCCCTGTCGTTTGCCATTAACGCTTTTTTGCGCCTTTATACCAGCTGGCATCCGATTATTGATATCTGGGTGGTGGTTTTAGCAGCCGGTATATCAATCGCTGTCGGCGTACTATTTAGTATCGCCCCGGCTATCAAAGCCGCCAGCAAAGACCCTATCGAAGCCCTACGCGGCGACTAGTTCAACTCTTTTTTGAACTTTTCAACCAGCTCAACTGGTGCCGGATCAACGTTATTAAGTAGCGCCGTATAAATTGTCACGAAGTCGCCAAATGTTACCGCCCAAACTAGCTGCTGCAGCAAAGTCTCGCCCTGCACATTGACCGCATGCGGCGGCGGTCGCAGACCGGATAGCAGCCTTTCCCCCACCTCAAAACGCTT
>Ga0335070_10002154_pt1 | contig 22942 bp, 14 predicted proteins | sample Lox_Sample_13_FD_206722 | JGI IMG/M metagenome (GOLD analysis project Ga0335070, IMG submission 206722) | Soil microbial communities from Loxahatchee National Wildlife Refuge, Florida, United States - Lox_Sample_1.3 | ecosystem: Environmental > Terrestrial > Soil > Wetlands | place: USA...
CCCGAGAGCCCGAGGGCGTCGACCCGAACCTCGGCATCTCTGTCGATCTGCAGCGCAAGGTGCTCGCCTTCGAGGGCCTGCTCGACCGGCCCTATCACGAGATCCTCGGCGTCGATCGCGCGGCGGACGCGAAGGACATCAAGCGGGCCTACTTCCGGCTCTCCCGCGAGTACCACCCGGACCGCTACTTCCGGCGCAACGTGGGCCCCTTCGCCGCGCGCTTCGATCGCATCTTCAAGAAGGTGGCCGAGGCCTACGAGCTGCTCTCGGATCCGAACACCCGGGCCGAGATCGAGCGGAGCCTCGCGTCGATGCCGACGCCGGGGCCCCGGGAGGGCGAGTACCGCGGCAGTGCGCCGGGCGGCCCCGAGCGCATCGGGCCCGAGCCGGCGCCGCCGCGCGGCTACCGCGTGCCGGACCGCATGGAGAACCTGGAGCGCTTGCGGAGTCGTTTCCGCATCCCGTCGAAGCTGCTCGCCGAGCGGCGGATCCGGGCGCGCCAGCTCTTCCAGTCCGCCCGCGTGGCCGCGCACGAGGGCCGTTTCATCGAGGCCGCCGCGGGCATGCGCCTCGCCATCGCCTTCGACCCGTGGAACGCCGAGTACAAGTCCGGCTTCGCGGACATCCAGGTGCAGGTCCACGCCGCGCGCGCCGCGGACCTGCTGAGGCAGGCGGGCGAGGCGGTCCAGAAGGAGGAGGCGCTGCGGCTCGTCGAGGAGGCGCTCCACTACCGGCCCTGCGACGTCGCGACGCTGCGGCGCGCGCTGGAGCTGTGCGTCGAGCTCCAGCAGCTGCCTCGTGCGCTCGAGTACGCGGAGCAGCTCTGCGAGCTCGAGCCCGAGGTGGCGGGGCACCACGCGCGCCTGGCGGGCGTCCTGCGCCGCCAGGGTTTTCGTGCGAGGGCGTCGGCCGTGCTCGAGCGCGGCCACGCGATCGACTCGCGAGACCCCGACGTGAAGGCTGAGCGGCTGCTCCAGCACCGGGAGCGCACGCGCCAGTTTGGAGGGATGGCATGAGCCGAGTCATCGGAATCGACCTGGGCACGACGAACTCGTGCGTTGCCGTCGTCGACGGCGGAAAGCCGGTCGTGATCCCCAACACGGGGGGCTACAAGACGAGCCCCTCGATGTTCGCGATCGCCGCCGACGGCAAGCGCCTGGTCGGCCACCTCGCCAAGCGGCAGGCCATCACCAACGCGCGCAACACCGTCTACGCGTCCAAGCGCCTGATCGGGCGCCGCTTCGAGAGCCCGGAGATGAAGCGCGCGCTCGAGCTCTTCCCCTACGAGATCGTGGAGGGGCCGAATGGCGACGCGCGCATCGTCATCGCGGGCAAGACCTTCAGCTGCTCGGAGATCTCCGGGATCATCCTGCGCGAGATGAAGCGCGTCGCCGAGGAGTACCTCGGCGAGCCGGTCTCGGACGCGGTGATCACGGTGCCGGCCTACTTCAACGACACCCAGCGCCAGTGCACCAAGGACGCGGGGAAGATCGCCGGCCTCGAGGTGCTGCGGATCATCAACGAGCCCACGGCCGCGGCGCTGGCCTACGGCCTCGGGCACGATCGGGAAGAGAAGATCGCGGTCTACGACCTCGGCGGCGGCACGTTCGACATCTCGATCCTCGAGCTCGCGGAAGGCGTCGTCGAGGTGCTGGCGACGGCGGGCAACACCTTCCTCGGCGGCGAGGACTTCGATCGGCGCATCGTCGAGCACGTGCTCGAGCAGTTCAAGAAGAGCGAGGGCATCGACCTGAAGGACGACCTGATGGCGCTGCAGCGCCTGAAGGACGCCGCGGAGAAGGCGAAGTGCGACCTCTCCACGCTGCAGACCACCGAGATCAACCTGCCCTTCATCGCGAACGACCACAGCGGCGCGCGTCACCTCAACATCGAGCTCACCCGCGAGACCCTCGAGGGCCTGGTCGCCGACATCGTCCAGCGCACCATCAAGAGCGTCGAGCAGTGCGTGAGCGATGCGGGCCTCGACCCGCGCGCCATCGACCACGTGGTGCTCGTGGGCGGCCAGACGCGCATGCCGATGGTGCAGCAGGCCGTGACGCGCTTCTTCGGGAAGCCGCCGCACCGGGGCGTGAACCCCGACGAGGTCGTGGCGGTGGGGGCGGCCATCCAGGGCCGGATGCTCGTCTCCGACGAGCGCGACCTGCTGCTGCTCGACGTGACGCCGCTCTCGCTCGGCATCGCGACCTTCGACGGCCACTTCGCCACGCTGATCCTGCGCAACACGACCGTGCCGGTGCGCAAGTCCCACGTCTTCACCACGACGCGCGACAACCAGTCCGCGGTCAAGATCCGCGTGCTCCAGGGCGAGAGCGAGCGGGCGGACGAGAACCATCTGCTCGGCGAATTCGTGCTCTCCGACATCCCGCCGGCGCCCAAGGGCCAGCCGGAGATCGACGTCGCGTTCGACATCGACGCGAACGGCATCGTCAACGTCTCGGCGCGCGACCAGGCCTCGGGCCGGGAGCAGTCGATCACGGTGCGCACGACGGGGACGCTCTCGGAGGAGGAGATCCAGCAGCTCGCCCGCGAGAACGCCGAGTACGAGCTGCCGGACGAGGCGTAGACGGGATCGATCGTGGCGTCGCAGTCGCGCTCGCTGATGGATTTCGTGGACACGCCGGTGCTGGTAGGCGATCCGGACGGGCGCGCCGTCTACGTGAACCCGTCCTTCGAGCGCGCCTTCTCGCAGTCGAAGGACGCCGTCACGGGCATGCCGCTGGCGAGCCTGTTCGGGGGCGGCGGGCGTGAAGCCGTGCTCTCCGCCGTGGCGCGCGTCTGCGGAGGCGAAGCGCGCGCGCGCTTCCGGCTGCGCGAGGGCGGCACTGGCTACGTCGCGCTGGCCTCGCCGGTGGTCGTCGAGGGCGGGCGCGTCGGCGTGATCATCGTGCTGACCGAGGAGACTCGCGGCGAGGATCGACTGCTCGCGCTGCGTCGCGACGTGATCGAGCCGCTCGACGAGATCGCGGGCTGTCTCTCCGCGCTGGCCGAGGCCGCCAAGGGCGAAGGGGAGCGCCAGCGCGCCGCGACGGGCCTGCGCGCTCTGGCGCGCATGCGCAAGTGGGTGGACCAGGTCGGACGCGAGCTCGGCATCGGCTAGGGGCAAGCGCGACGAAGGCGCGCGGCGATCGCACGGAGTAGCCGAGCGAAGCTTCGAAGCCGAGACCGGTCGGCTCGGGACGCCTTGCCTGCGCTGCGAGGCCTGCGCCGATAGAATCCGCGCCCGGGAGGAACCCATGGCGCGTCGCGCGATCAAGCGGGTCTGCCTGGCCTACAGCGGCGGCCTCGACACCTCGGTCATCCTGCACTGGCTGATCGAGGAATACGGCTGCGAGGTGGTGGCCTACACCGCGGACGTCGGGCAGGAGGAGGAGCTCGACGGCCTGCCGAAGAAGGCGCGCGAGACCGGCGCGCAGGATTGCGTGGTGCGCGACGTGCGCGAGGAGTTCGTGCGCGACTTCGTGTTCCCGGCGATCCAGGGCTGCGCGATCTACGAGGGGTCCTACCTGCTCGGCACGTCGCTGGCGCGCCCCCTGATCGCCAGGCACCAGGTGGAGGTGGCGCGGGAGACGGGCTGTGACGCGGTCGCCCACGGCGCCACGGGAAAGGGCAACGATCAGGTCCGCTTCGAGCTGACCTTCCGCGCGCTGGCGCCCGAGCTCCAGATCATCGCGCCCTGGCGCGAGTGGGATCTGCGCTCGCGCCCCGACTGCATCGCCTACGCGCAGAAGCACCACATCCCCATCACGGCCACGCTCGCGAAGCCGTACTCGATGGATCGCAACCTGATGCACGTCTCCTACGAGGGCGGGATCCTCGAGGATCCCTGGCGCGCCCCCGACGAGAGCATGTTCGTCCTGACGCGCTCCGCCGAGGACGCGCCGGACGAGCCGAGCGAGATCGTGCTGGGCTTCGAGGCGGGCGTGCCGGTCTCGCTCGACGGCGAGCGCCTGTCGCCGGCTGCGCTGCTGCACCGCCTGAACCAGCTGGCGGGCGCCCACGGCATCGGGCGCGTGGACCTGGTCGAGAACCGCTTCGTCGGGCTCAAGTCGCGCGGCGTCTACGAGACGCCCGGCGGAACCGTGCTGCACGCCGCGCATCGCGCCGTGGAGTCGATCACCCTGGATCGCGAGGTCATGCACGAGCGCGACCGCCTGGCGCCGCGCTTCGCCGAGCTGATCTACAACGGCTTCTGGTATTCGCCGGAGATGGAGTTCCTGCGCGCCGCCATCGACGCCTCCCAGCGCAACGTGACCGGCGAGGCGCGCCTGCGGCTCTACAAGGGGGCCGTGCAGGTGACGGGGCGCCGCTCGCCGGTGTCGCTGTACTCGACGTCGCTGGTGTCGTTCGACGAGGCGGGTGGCTACGACCAGCGCGACGCCGGCGGCTTCATCCGCCTGCAGGGGCTGAGGCTCACGCGGCCGAAGTAGCGGTGGAGGCTGCAGCGCGGCGGGGGACCGGGTCGACGCGGAGTCGAGCCGGCGCAGAGCGGTGTAACGCAGGCCCCGGAAAGCCTTCGCGCCCCACGACACGCATGCCGACGGGCTCCTCGGGTGGCGCCCTCGCTCCATGGCTCGGCCGCGATCCATCCCAGGAGTGCGATCGAGCATCGAGCGCGGCCTGCGCTCGACTTCCGCTCGGGCGCCCCCCCACCGTCGCCCGTCGGGCGGGGCGCTTCCATGGAATGTCGGATCGGGGCTAGTCCTTCTGCGCCAGGAACTTCAGCGCGTAGGGCAGCGAGAGCGCCAGCACGTCCACGTCCGGCGCGAGCAGTGCGCCGAGCGCGAAGACGTAGGACAGGGTCTTCGCATAGAGCAGCAGGTCGTTCGGGAGCTGGAGTCCGCGGGTCTGCTGGAGCAGCGCGCGGGCTTCGTCCTTGAGCGGCAGCACGGCGGATCCGCCCATGCGCAGGGCGCCGCCGCGGCTCGCGACGCGCTCGAACATCGCCGCGACGGCGGTGCGCACCGCAGCCTCCGCGCCCGCCTCGATCATGTGCATGCGCTGCATCCCGGCGACGAAGGCGTCGACGTCGCGCTGGAGCAGCGCGTAGAGGCCGAGGCGCAGCTCGCGGCGCAGCTCGGGCTGGAGCTGCCGCGAGAGCCCGAAGTCGACGAAGAGCACGCGGGGACGCCTCGCGGCGTCGGGCTCGTCGAGCACGAACAGGTTCCCCGGATGCGGGTCGGCGTGGAAATGGCCGTCGACGAAGATCTGGGTCGCATAGGCGCGCACCACGATCTCGAGCACCTCGCGGCGGTCGACGCCGAGACGCGCGAGGCCTTCCAGGTCGCCGAGGCCGACCGCCGGGTAGTAGCGCATGGTGAGCACGCGAGACGTGCTGTGGGCGCGCACGATCTCGGGCACGACGATGCGCGCGTCGTTCGCGAGATTGCGCGCGATCTCGGCGGCGACGCGCGCCTCGCGCTCGAAGTCGAGCTCTTCGCGCAGGCCGACCCCGAATTCGGCGAGCAGCCTCGCGCGGTCGGCGCGGCGTCCGCGCGGCCCGGGCCAGCAGCGCAGCAGCGCGCCGAGCAGCGCCAGGTCCGCGCCGAGCGAGCGGCGCAGCCACGGATACTGGACCTTCACGGCGACCGGCTCTCCGCTGCGCAGCCGCGCGCGGTGCACCTGGGCGATCGACGCCGCGCCCAGCGGCTCGGGCTCGAACTCGGCGAAGCGCAGCGAGAGCGGCGCCCCGAGCTCCCGCTCGACGACGCGCCGGATGCGCTCGAAGGGCAGCGGCGGCACGTCGTCCCGCAGGCTGGCGAGGGCGTCCGTCACCTCCGCCGGCAGCAGGTCGAGGCGCAGCGCGGCGAACTGTCCGAGCTTGACGTAGGCGCCCTTGAGCCGGCCCGCCGCCGCGATCGCGCGCCGAGCCACGCGCGCGCGCAGCGCGGCGCGGGCGGCCCGGCGTTCCGCGTCGGTCTCGCCGCGGATCCGGCCCGAGGCGATCACCCACGCCGCGTCGAGGGCGGAGGCGAGCACGCAGCGGAGCAGCTGGAGCGCCTGCGCCACGCCGCTGGCGCGCCAGGCGTCCGAGGCGGCCTCGCGCAGAGCGATGCGCGTTTCGCCCGCCGGGGACGCGCTCCTTGACAATGCGCGGTCCACTCGTTTAAAGAAACGCCATTCCAGCCGCCGCGGCAATCGCCGCGGCGCTTCGTTTCGGGGTGCGCATGTCCGGTTCCTCCCCCCGCCTGGCCCGTGTGGGCGGGCTCGCCGCGCTCGCTCTCTTCGTTTCCGTCGGCTGCCACAACCTCGATTTCAGCTCGCGCTATGGCAGCGGCGAGATCGACATCTTCGACGACCTGTTCGCCGTGTCGGTGGTCGACGCGAACCACATCGTCGCCGTCGGCTATCAGGCCGCCGCCTATTACTCCGAGGACGGCGGCGACACCTGGCACAAGGGCCAGGTCCCCACGAACAAGTCGCTCTACTCGGTATCGATGGCGAACGCGAACGTCGGCTGGGCCGTCGGCCAGCTCGGCACCATCCTGCGCACCGAGGATGGCGGCAAGAGCTGGGTCTCGCAGCCGAACCTCAAGCTCGACGAGCAGACGCACCTGTTCGGCGTGGCGGCGGTCGACGAGCAGACGGCGATCGCCGTCGGAGAGTGGGGCGCGCGCATCGTCACTCACGACGGCGGCAAGACCTGGAACGATCACTCGCTGACCGTGGGACTCGATCACCCGCAGTTCGTCTGGCTCTCCTTCGAGGACCAGGAGAAGGTGCGCGCGGGCAACAAGGTCTACGAGGACGTGAGCCTGCAGAACGTCAACTGCCTGCCGGACGGAGCGCGCTGCTGGCTGGTCGGCGAGTTCGGCTACATCTTCGTCACGTACGATCGCGGCGAGACCTGGCAGCGCGGCGACATCGTCGGCGACGTGCGCATCGATCCGATCGTCCTGAAGCGCGATCAGCTCGAGCTCGACGACGCAGAGCGCGCGACGCTCTCCGAGTTCGCCAAGCGCATCGAGCCCGAACAGCACCTGAACGTGCTGGTCGACGTGCTCGTCGACGACAAGGAGATCGCCAAGTACTACGACAAGAAGAAGCAGAACCCGGAGGATCTCTTCGACGTCATCTCCGCGCGCCTCGACGACGCCAAGGGCGTGATCGAAGAGGCCGGTCTGATGAGCGACCGGCTGCGCATGTACAACAAGCCGCCCTGGGACTACCAGGACTTCATGGAGCACGACCCCACCTTCCTGGATCGGTACATCGAGGGGCGGCGCTCTCCGAACGGCGGCCCGCCGATGATCAAGGTCTCCGTGATCCAGAACCCCTTCCTGTTCACGGTGCGCTTCTCGGATCCGGATCACGGACTGATCTCGGGCCTCGGCGGCGTGATCCTGCGCTCCGAGGACGGCGGGAGCACCTGGACCTACGTCGAGACGAGCCGACGCCAGGCGCTGTTCTCGGTCGCCACCACCACGGGACGGTCCGTCGCCGTGGGCGAGAAGGGCCTCGTGCAGTACTCGGCCGACGGGGGCAAGACCTGGAAGCCGCCCGCCGCGAACGAGTTCCCGCCGATCTTCACCTTCATGCGCGATCTCCAGTTTGCGCCCGCCGCGAACCTCGGGACCGGCTTCATCGTCGGCCAGGAAGGCATGGTGCTGCGCACGCGCGATGCGGGGGCCACCTGGACGCAGGTGCTGCCGCCGCCCGAGCGCCGGGGTCCCGGCTCGAAGTTCTCCTAGTCCCGAGCTCTCGCAGAGCGGCGCACCCCGGAAGGCCTCGCGGCCTCTCGCGTGCGCAACTCTCGCGCACGCAGCATGCTGACCCGGGCGCCCGATCGGGCCGCGCCGGCGCGGCGCCGGGGCGTGTGCGGTGTGGATTCCCCACGTCCCGCTCTCAAGCCGGCAGCTGATCGGGCCGATCCCAGGAAGTCGTTCGAGGATTTGCCCATGAGGAGTGGGGCGGGGCCGTCGGCCCGGGTGCTCTTCGTCGACGACAGCCGGCTCTCGCGGGAACAGGCGTCGGACGCCCTGCTCGGGCGCGTACGGCTCGAGTGCGTCCCGAGCGCCGAAGCGGCGCTCGAGGCTCTGCGCAGAGAGCCCGCGGAGCTGGTCGTCTCCGATCTCACGCTGCCGGGGCTCTCGGGGCTCGATCTGCTCGAGCGCATCCGGCGCAGCGCTCCGGGGACCGCCTTCGTGCTGCTGACCGCGCACGCCTCGGTCGACAGCGCCATCCGCGCGCTGCGCATGGGGGCCGCGGACTACCTGTGCAAGCCGATCACGCTCGAGGAGCTGGCGCTGTGTGTCGAGCGCGTGCTCGCGCATCGCCAGCTGATCCGCGAGAACGAGCGCCTGCGCGGCGTCCTGGCCACGGCCGAAGCCTGCCGGTCGCTGCTGCTCAGCGCGGACCCGGGCGAGGTGCACGCGGTGGCGCTCGATCTGCTGCTCCAGGCGCACGGGCGCACCCGCGGCATCGCGCTGTTCCGGCGCACGGCGATTCCCGGCACCGAAGGCATGGTCTTCCGCGGGCTCTCGGAGGCGCAGGCCCGCGGCCTGCGCCGCCTGCTCTCCGAGGCGAAGCCCTCCCTGGCCTTCGACGAGGACGCGTCGGCCGAGGAGCAGCCGGGCGTGCCCTTCGAAGCGCTGCTGCGCGAGGCGGGGATTTCCGGCGGTCCCGTGCTCGCCGTGCCCCTGCGCGGCGGCGAAGCCGAGTCCGGCATCGCCTGGATCTTCGAGGACGGCCACCCGTTCGGCGAGCTCGAGCGCGAGCAGGCGCGCCTCGTCGCCGGACACGCCGCGCTCGCCTTGCAGAACGCCGAGCGCTACCACCGCGCGAAGGAACGCGCCTTCATCGACGACGTCACGGAGGTCTACAACGCCCGCTATCTGCTGGAGGCGACGGAGCGCGAGATCCAGCGCTCCGACCGATCGGGCCTCGACCTCTCCGTGCTGTTCCTCGATCTCGACCGCTTCAAGCGAGTGAACGACGAGCACGGCCATCTGGTCGGCTCGCAGGTGTTGCGCCACCTCTCCCGGGTCCTCGGCGAGTGCGTGCGGCAGGTCGACACGCTGGCGCGCTACGGCGGCGACGAGTTCACCATCCTGCTGGTGGACACGCCGCACGAGTCGGCGCTCGGCGTGGCGGAGCGCATCCGGCGCACCGTCGCGGACACGATCTTCGAGGGCGAGCACGGCGCCCCGATCCGGCTCACGATCAGCATCGGGGTCGCCACCTGCCCGATGCACGCGCGGGAGCGCGACGCGCTCCTCGACGTCTCCGACAAGGCGATGTACCGCGCCAAGTCGCTCGGCCGGAACTGCGTCTGCTCGGCGAGCGAACTGCAAGCGAACGCGTAGCGTTCGCGCGCAGCGAGGCGAAGCCGAGCGAAGTTCAGAGAAACGACCCTGCCCGTCGCGCGCAGCGAGGCGAAGCCGAGCGAAGTTCAGAGAAACGACCCTGCCCGCGGCGCGCCACAATTGGCGGCTCTCCGAGCCCTCTGCTACCGGAGTCCGGCTCGGAGGTCCGGGTCCGTGACGCAGCTCGCGCTCGACAGCATGGGGAGCCTGCGTCGCAGCCACGCCACCGTCGAGGTCACGCCCGGACTGGTCGGCCGCGAGGTCGTGCTGGCCGGCTGGATCCAGCGCCGCCGCGATCACGGGGGCGTCGTCTTCGTGGACCTGCGCGACCGCGACGGCCTGGTCCAGGTGGTCTTCAAGCCGGACAGCGCGCCGGAATGCCACGAGCGCGCGGGTCAGCTCCGCTCCGAGTACGTGATCCTGGTGCGGGGGCGCGTGGCGCTCCGCTCGCCGGACACGGTCAACCCGAAGCTCGCGACCGGCGAGGTCGAGGTGATCGCGGACGAGCTGCGCCTGCTCAACCGCGCCACGCCGCCGCCCTTCCCGATCGAAGAGGAGGCCCTCGCGGACGAGGCGACGCGGCTGCGCTTCCGCGTCCACGACCTGCGCCGTCCGCCGCTCCAGCGTGCGCTGCGCCTGCGCCACCACCTGGCCCAGGCCGTGCGCAGCTCGCTCGGTGCGCAGGGCTTCCTCGAGATCGAGACGCCGGTGCTCGCGAAGTCGACGCCCGAGGGCGCGCGCGACTTCCTGGTGCCGAGCCGGCTCCAGCCGGGCGAATTCTACGCGCTGCCCCAGTCGCCGCAGATCATGAAGCAGCTGCTGATGGTCGCGGGCTTCGACCGCTACTTCCAGATCGCGCGCTGCTTCCGGGACGAGGATCAGCGCGCGGACCGCCAGCTCGAGTTCACCCAGGTCGACCTCGAGATGTCCTTCGTCGGTGTGGAGGATGTGCTCGCGGTGCTCGAGGCCGTGACCGTCGCGGGCTGCGCGGCGGCGGGCATCGAGCTCCCGCGCCCCTTCCCGAGGATCGGCTACCGCGAGGCGATGGATCGCTTCGGCAGCGACCGCCCGGACACGCGGATCCGCCTCGAGCTCGCCACGCTGACCGACGTCTTCGCGTCGAGCGGCTTCCGCGCGTTCCGCGCGGCGGTGGACGCGGGCGGGATCGTGAAGTGCCTGCCGATCCACGACGCGGACGCGCTCACGAGGGGCCAGATCGATCGCCTCGAGGCGCTCGTCCGGAAGGAGCTCGGCGGCAAGGGCCTCGCCTGGGTGCGCGTCGAGGCGGACGGCGGCTGGCAGTCGCCGATCGCGAAGTTCCTGTCCGAGTCGGAGCGCGCGGCCATCGCGGAGCGCTGCGCGGCGCGGCCGGGCAGCCTGCTGCTGTTCCAGGCGGACGAGGCGCCGCGCGCGAACGCCATCCTGTCGCGGCTGCGCGTCGATCTCGGCCAGCGGCTCGGACGCGTCGATCCGCGCCCCTGGGACGTGCTGTTCGTCGTCGACTTCCCGCTCTTCGAGCCGGGTGACGAAGGGCGCCTCACCTACGTGCACCAGCCCTTCGTGGCGCCCCTCGACGAGGATCTGGCGCTGCTCGAGAGCGATCCGCTTCGGGTGCGCGGCACGCACTACGACGTGGTGCTCAACGGCGTCGAGCTCGGCTCGGGCAGCCTGCGCAACCACCGCTCCGACGTGCAGCGCCGCATCTTCGAAGTGCTCGGCTACGCGAAGACCGAGACGGAGGCGCGCTTCGGCTTCATGCTGAACGCCCTCGACGCCGGCGCACCGCCGCACGGCGGCTTCGCGTTCGGCTTCGACCGCTGGGCGATGGTGCTCGCGGGCTGCGAGAGCCTGCGCGACGTGATCGCGTTTCCGAAGACGCAGCGCGGTCAGGACCTGCTGATGGGGGCGCCATCGCCCGTCGAGCCGAAGCAGCTCGACGACCTCGCGCTGAAGATCGCGCCGCAGCAAGCCGGGCGATGAACGCCCGGCGCGCGCAAGCGCCGCAGGCGCGCGCAGCGAGGCGCAGCCGAGCGGAGGTCGGAACCTCCGGGCCCCGGAGGGAGGCATAGCGCCCGCGCGGCGAATGCCTTACATAGCCACTCCCATGACGAGCCCGCAGCGCGCCGGTAGCCGGATCAGGCAGCACTCCGACGGTCGACTCGACGTTCCCGACGATCCGATCATCCCGTTCATCGAGGGCGACGGGACGGGTCCCGACATCTGGGCCGCGTCCGTGCGCGTCTTCGATGCGGCCGTGGAGAAGGCCTACGGGGGGCGCCGCCGCATCGCCTGGACCGAGGTGCTGGCCGGTCAGAAGGCCTTCGACCGGACCGGCGAGTGGCTGCCCGAGGCCACGCTGGACGCCTTCCGCCAGTACCTCGTCGGCATCAAGGGTCCGCTGACCACGCCGATCGGAGGAGGGATCCGCAGCCTCAACGTGGCGCTGCGCCAGATCCTCGATCTCTACGTCTGCCTGCGACCGGTGCGCTGGTACGAGGGCGTGCCCTCTCCCGTGAAGCAGCCGGGCCTCGTGGACATGGTGATCTTCCGCGAGAACACCGAGGACATCTACGCCGGCATCGAGTGGCCGGCGGGCTCGCCCGAGGCGCAGAAGCTGATCGCCTTCCTGAACGAGTCGTTCCCGAAGGAGGCGAAGAAGATCCGCTTCCCGGCGACCTCCGGCATCGGCATCAAGCCGGTCTCGCGCGAGGGCACCGAGCGGCTGGTCCGCGCGGCGCTCGACTACGCGGTGCGCCAGCGACGCAAGAGCGTGACGCTGGTGCACAAGGGCAACATCATGAAGTTCACGGAAGGCGCCTTCCGGGACTGGGGCTACGAGCTGGTGCGGCGCGAGTACAAGGGACGCGCCATCGGCTGGGACGACTGCGGCGGCAAGCCGCCCACGGGTCAAGTGCTCGTGAAGGACGCCATCGCGGACATTGCGCTCCAGCAGGTGCTGACGCGGCCGGACGAGTTCGACGTGATCGCCACCATGAACCTGAACGGGGACTACCTCTCCGACGCGCTGGCCGCGCAGGTCGGAGGCATCGGCATCGCTCCCGGCGCCAACATCAACTACCAGACGGGCCACGGCATCTTCGAGGCCACGCACGGCACCGCGCCGAAGTACGCGGGTCAGGACAAGGTGAATCCGTCGTCGGTGATCCTGTCCGGTGTCATGATGCTGACCCACCTCGGCTGGAACGAAGCGGCCGAGCTGATCGAGAAGGGCATCTCGCGGGCGATCGCGGCCAAGCAGGTCACCTACGACTTCCACCGCCTGATGAAGGGCGCACGCCTGCTCAAGTGCTCCGAGTTCGGCGACGCGATCATTTCGAACATGACCGGGAAGCCGCTGCCGGGGCGCAGCGCCCGGCGCAGCAGCCGCAAGCCGGCCAAGGCCAAGACGGCGCGCGCGGCGGGCGGGGCGCGGAAGAAGTCGCGCAAGCCCGCGAAGGCTCGCGCCACCAAGCGCAAGCGCAGATAAGAGAGGAATCCCCCCAGACATGGCACGCAGCAAGATCTCGCTCATCGGAGGCGGAAACATCGGCGGCGTCCTGGCCCAGGAGGCCGCCTACCGCGAGCTCGGCGACGTCATGATCTTCGACGTGGTCGAGGGACTGCCGCAGGGCAAGTCGCTCGACCTCGCCGAGGGTGCTCCCATCATCGGCGCCGATGCCCGCATCCGCGGAACCAACGACTACAAGGACATCGCGGGCTCCGACGTGGTGATCGTGACGGCGGGCCTGGCGCGCAAGCCCGGAATGTCCCGCGACGACCTGCTGAAGACCAACCTCGCGATCATGAAGCAGGTCGCGACCGGCGTGCGCGACCACGCGCCGAATGCCTTCGTGGTCGTGGTCTCGAATCCGCTCGACGCGATGGTCTACACGATGAAGCAGATCTCGCGCTTCCCGAAGCAGCGCGTGGTCGGCATGGCCGGAGTTCTCGACTCCGCGCGCTTCCGCGCCTTCGTGGCCTGGGAGCTCGGCGTGTCGGTCGAGGACGTCACGGCCCTCGTGCTCGGCGGCCACGGCGACACCATGGTTCCTCTGGTCCGCTACTGCACCGTCGCCGGCATTCCGGTGACGAAGCTGCTCTCGAAGGAGAAGATCGAGGCGATCGTCGAGCGCACGAAGAACGCCGGTGGAGAGGTGGTGGCGCTGCTCAAGACCGGCTCGGCCTTCGTCTCGCCGGCGCTCTCGGCGATCGAAATGGCCGAGGCGTATCTGCGCGACAAGAAGCGCGTGCTCGCGTGCGCGTGCCTGCTCGAGGGCGAGTACGGCGTGCAGGGCCTCTACGTGGGCGTCCCCTGCGTGATCGGCGCGGGCGGCGTGGAGCGGGTGATCGAGGTGGAGATGAACGGCGAGGAGCGCAAGCTCTTCGACGCCTCCGTCCAGCACGTGCGCGCGCTCGTCGACCAGATCCAGCTCTAGCGCTGCCGAGCGGAGATCGGCCGCAAGCGCCGAAGGCGCGCGCAGTGAGGCGCAGCCGAACGGAGTTCAGAACGTGAACGTCCACGAGTATCAGGCCAAGCAGGTGCTGTCCGCTTTCGGTGTCGCGGTGCCGCAGGGCCGCCTCGCCACGACTCCTGCCGAGGCGGAGGAGGCGGCGCGCGCGCTCGGCGGCGAGGTCGTCGTGGTCAAGGCGCAGGTGCACGCGGGCGGCCGCGGCAAGGCGGGCGGCATCAAGCTCGCGAAGTCGTCCTCGGAGGCCAAGCGCGTCGCGAGCGAGATCCTCGGCATGCGCCTGCGCACCCCGCAGACCGGCGCCGACGGCAAGGTCGTGCGCAAGGTGTGGGTCGAGGCCGGCTCGCGCATCGCCCGCGAGCTCTACCTCGGCATCGTCCTCGACCGGGCCGCCGAGAGCCTCGCCATCATCGCCTCCACCGAGGGCGGCATGGAGATCGAGGAGGTCGCCGCGCGCTCACCCGAGAAGATCCTCACGGTGGCGGTCGACCCCACCCAGGGACTCCTCCCGTACCAGGTGCGCCGCGTCGGCTTCGGCCTCGGTCTCGATGCGGCCCAGCAGGAGAAGCTGGCGAGCTTCCTCGGCGGGCTCTACCGGCTCTTCGTCGAGAAGGACGCCTCGCAGGTCGAGATCAATCCGCTGGTGGTCACGCAGAGCGGCGATCTCGTCGCGCTCGACGCGAAGCTCAACTTCGACGACAACGCGCTCTACCGCCACCCCGACGTGGCCGCGCTGCACGATCCCGACGAGGAGGATCCGCGCGAGCTCGAGGCCAGGAAGATCGACCTCGCCTACGTGGGGCTCGACGGCGACATCGGGTGCATGGTGAACGGGGCGGGTCTCGCGATGGCCACGCTCGACATGATCCAGTACTGCGGAGGCAAGCCGGCGAACTTCCTGGACGCCGGCGGCGGCGCCGACAAGGAGAAGGTCAAGGAGGCCTTCAAGATCATCCTGCGCGACGAGAAGGTGCGCGCGATCCTGGTGAACATCTTCGGCGGCATCGTGCGCTGCGATCTCATCGCCGAGGGCGTGGTGGCGGCCGCCGGCGAGCTCGGCGTGAAGGTGCCCCTGGTGGTGCGGCTCCAGGGCACGAACGCCGCGGAGGGCCGCGCGATCCTGGCGAAGTCGGGTCTCGACATCACACCAGCGGAGACGCTCGGCGAGGCGGGTGCGCGGGCCGTCGCCGCGGCGCGGGGAGCGAAGCAGTAGCCATGGCGATCCTCTGCAACCGCGACACGCGCCTGATCGTCCAGGGCCTGGGACGCATGGGGCAGTTCCACGCGAAGCTCTCGCTCGACTACGGCACGCGCGTGGTCGGCGGTGTGGCGCCGGGCAAGGGCGGTCAGGAGGTCCTGGGCCTGCCCGTCTTCGATACGGTGCGCGAGGCCGTCGCCGCGACGGGCGCCGACGCCAGCGTGATCTTCGTTCCGCCGCCCGGCGCCGCGGACGCGATCCTCGAGGCCGCGGACGCGGGCATCGCGCTCGCCGCGTGCATCACCGAGGGCATCCCCGCGCTCGACATGCTGCGGGCGAAGAAGGGATTGCGCGGGTCCGGCATGCGCCTGGTGGGACCCAACTGCCCGGGCGTCGTGACGCCGGGCGAGTGCCGCATCGGCATCATGCCCGCGCAGATCACGCGGCCGGGTCCGGTCGGCGTGGTGTCGCGCTCGGGCACGCTCACCTACGAAGCGGTCGATCAGCTCTCCCGGCTGGGCATCGGCCAGTCGACCTGCGTGGGGATCGGCGGCGACCCCGTGATCGGCACCACCTTCGTCGACGCCCTGGCGCTCTTCGAGGCGGATCCGGCCACGAAGGCCGTCGTGATGATCGGCGAGATCGGAGGCTCCGCGGAGGAGACGGCCGCGGCCTTCATCAAGGCAAAGATGCACAAGCCCGTGGTGGCCTTCATCGCCGGCCAAAACGCGCCGCCGGGCAAACGCATGGGACACGCGGGCGCGATCATCGCCGGCGGCCGCGGGCGCGCCAGCGACAAGATCGCCGCGCTCGAGTCGGCCGGCGTCGCCGTGGCGCGCTCGCCCGCCGAGATCGGCGAGACGCTCGCGAAGCACGTGCCCTCGCTGGCGGCCTAACGAGGGCTGCGCCTCCGCCTGCGCCAGCGCCCGAGCCAGGCGAGCAGGCCGGCGCCCGCGCCGAGCATCGCCGACGCAGAGGGCTCGGGCATGTAGTAGGTCGGGAAGGTCCCGTAGCGCTCGCCCGAGACCACGTCGAGATCGCCGTCGCCGTCGAGGTCGACGAGCGTGGGGACCGAGTCGAGACCCACGTTCTTGCCGTTCAGCGGGTTCGCCGTTCCGGTGCGCTCCACGTAGGCGGGAGACGTCGCGGTGCCCGTGTTCTCGTAGTAGTGGAAGATCCCGGGCGACTCCTCGCCAGCCACGAGGTCGAGATCGCCGTCGCGGTCGACGTCGCCGAGCGCGGCGGTGGCGAAGTTCCCGGCGCTGAGTCCGTTGAACGGATTCGCCGTGCCGGTGATCTCGGAGCCGAATAGCGGGGCCCTCGCCGTTCCGTCGTTCCTGAAGTAGTGGAAGGTCCCGTTGAACTCGCCCACGACGAGGTCGAGATCGCCGTCGTGGTCGATGTCGCCGAACGTGGGTGATCCGCGCCCCACGATCACCCCGGCGAACGGGTTGGGGTGGGGAAGGGCGGTGCCGGTGCGCTCCACGAAGGCCGGGCTCGTGGCCGTGCCGGTGTTCTCGAAATAGTGGAGCGGGTTGAGGTAGTTCTCGCCGGAGACGAGGTCGAGGTCGCCGTCGCCGTCGATGTCGACGAGCACGAGGCGCGGCGTGAAGCCTGCAGAGAGGCCATCGAACGGATTCGCGGTGCCGGTGATCTCGACCACCTGGGGCTTCGTCACGCTGCCGGTGTTCTGGAAGTAATGGAGGGTGCCGCTGGCGAATTCCTCGGTCGCGACGAAGTCGGGATCGCCGTCGCCGTCGAGGTCGCCCGCGGCGACCGTGGAGAACGAGGCCACATGCTTGCCGGCGAAGGGAATCGGGTTCGGCCCGAGGTAGATCGGCGTGGGCCGCAGGATCGTGTTCTCGTAGAAGAAGAACCCGCCCTCGCCGGATCCGGAGACGACGTCGAAATCGCCGTCCTGGTCGAGGTCGGCCAGCGCGGGCGTCGAGTAGTTGTTGGTCCCGCCGACTTCCACCCCGTCGAGCGGGTTCGCGCTGCCCGTGCGCTGCACGAAGGCCGGGGCGGTCGCGCTGCCGGTGTTCTCGAAGTAGCTGAAGTTGCCGTCGAAGTCGCCGGCCACCAGGTCGAGGTCGCCGTCGCCGTCGATGTCCTTGAGCGTGGGACTCGAGTAGACGTGGGGGGTGGTCAGGCCGTTGAAGGGGTTGGCGGTGCCCGTCAGCGGACCGGAGAAGATCGGCAACCCCCCGCTGCTGCCGATGTTCTTGTAGTAGGCGAACGTCCCGGTGTACCGGCCGACGACGAGGTCGAGGTCGCCGTCGCCGTCGACGTCGCCGAGCGCGGGGGCCGAGCGCGTTCCTACGTCCTGGCCATTCAGCGGATTGGCCGTGCCCGTGATCGGCGTGAATGCTGGACCGGTCGAGGTGCCGGTGTTCTTGAAGTAGAGGAGCGTGCCCGTGGACTCGCCGGAGATCATGTCGACGAGGCCGTCACCGTCGAGGTCGCCCAGCGCCGGCATGGATTTTCCAAAACCAGCAACCTGGCCGTTCAAGGGGTTGTTGGTGCCCGTCTGCGCGGCGTAGGCAGGCGAGCCCGGGGGACCCGTGTTCTTCGCGTAGACGAAGGTGCCGCCCGACTCGCCGGTGATCATGTCGAGATCGCCGTCGCCATCGAGGTCGGCGAACGCGGGAGCCGTCCGGTACAACGGGCCCAGCCCGGAGATGGGATCGTCGGAGCCGGTTCGCTCGACGAGATCGGTCCCGAGGTTCTCGAAGTAGCGCAGCTCGTTGAACGTGTCGCCCGCGACGAGATCGAAGTCGCCGTCACCGTCGAAGTCGCCGAGCGCCGGGAAGGAGGTGTACCCGATATCCACACCGGCGAGCGGGTTTGCGATTCCCACACGCTGCACGAAGGCCGGCTGGGTCCTGAAGCCGGTGTTCTCGAAGTAGAGGAATCCGCCGTAGCGCTCGCCCACGATCAGATCGAGATCGCCGTCGCCGTCGAGATCCGCGAAGATGGCTCTCGAGTAGCCGAAGCCCGGTGGTTGTACCTGCACGCCGTTGAGTGGGTTGTTCGTGCCGGTCATCGATTGGAACTGAGGAGCGGTCGCGCTGCCGATGTTCTTGTAGTAGGCAAAGGTGCCATCCACGTTGCCCGCGACGAGGTCGAGCGTGCCGTTCCCGTCGAGGTCGGCGAGTGTGGGAGCGGAATCCGTGCCGACGTCGATTCCATTGAAGGGGTTGTTGGTCCCCGTCTGTAGCGCGAACGTTGGAGCGATCTTGCTGCCGATGTTCTTGTAATAGAGGAAGGTGCCGGTGCTGTTGCCGGAGACGAGATCGAGCGTGCCGTTCCCGTCGAGGTCGGCCAGTGCGGGCGCGGAGCCCACCCCGACGTCGACGCCGTTGAGCGGGTTGCCCGTGCCCGTGATCGACAGGAACGCTGGGGCGGTTGCCGACCCTGTGTTCTTGTAGAAAATGAACGTGCCGGCTGCGTTGCCCACGAGGAGATCGAGCTTGCCGTCGCCGTCGAGGTCGCCGACCGCAGGGGCGCCTCCGTTGCCCGGGAGCAGGCCGTGCACGGGGCTGGCGGTGCCCGTGATCTCCGTGAAGAGCGTCGCGCCGCGGGCATGCCCGGGGCTCGGTGCCAGGCCGAGCAGCAGCACGGCCAGCGCCGAGTTGGCGAGGACGCTGCGCAGGACGAAGGCGAGGTAGCTGCCGTTCCTGCGGTGGTGGCGCACGAAGCGGCGCGCGGCCGCCCGGACCTGCTGCCGCGTACCCGCGCGCGCGGCGCGCGCCGCCGCGGCGAGCGCCCGCTCGCAGCGAAGGAGGAGATCGGGTCCCTCGGCTCGTCCCTCGCCGCCCGCGCTCCGCATCACGCATCCTCTCCAGCAACCGCTGGGAGGCCTGTATACATCCGGGGGGCGAGTGGGAGATGACGAACGGATTAAGTAGCGAGATGGAGCGGCTGGAGTAGCCGTTTCTGGCACGGGATCGTTCGACGATGGAACTTCTGGTAATACGCCACGCGCTTCCGCTGCGGGCCGCCAGCTCCGACGGCAGCCCGGCCGATCCGCCGCTCTCGGAAGAGGGGCGGCGTCAGGCGGCGCTGCTCTCGGGGTGGCTGGCCCACGAGCACATCGACGCGCTCTACGCGAGCCCGCTGCGGCGCGCCCGCGAGACGGCCGAGCCGCTGGCCGCCGCTCAAGGGCTCGAGATCGCTCTCGACCCGGGCCTCGTCGAGCTCGACCACCGCGCGTCGGAGTACATCCCGCTCGAGGAGATCAAGGCGCAGGATCGCGACGCCTGGCTCGCGCTGGTGCGGGGCGGCCTCTACGCGGGCGTTGACATGCAGGCGTTCCGGCGCGGCGTGGTCGCGACCTTCGAGCGCATCATCGCGAGCCACGCCGGCGGCCGCGTGGCGGTGGTCTGCCACGGCGGCGTGATCAACGCCTGGGCCGGGCACGTGCTCGGCATCGGCGCGCCCCACTTCTTCGAGCCGGGCTACACCAGCGTGCAGCGCTTCCTGGCGGCGTCCTCCGGCGAGCGCAACGTGGCGAGCCTGAACGAGCTGGCCCACCTGCGCGGGCGCTAGCCCCCTCGGCGCAGCGCCGTACTCTTGGCGAGCTTCGAGGTAATGTCGCGTGGAGCAGCACGAGGCGAACGAGCGGATCCGCGAGCTGGAGCAGAGCTACCGGACCGCCGTCGCCCATCACAAGGCAGGGCGCTTCGACGAGGCCCGTGCGCTCTACGAAGAGCTGCTGCGCGACGTGCCGGATCACCCCGCGGTGCTGCACATGCTGGGCGTCGTGATGCACACGCAGGGGGACCATCTCCGCTCGATCGAGCTGATCGGGCGAGCGATCGCGCGGCGCCCGAACGCTCCCGCATACCACAACAACCTCGGCAACTCGCTGCGCGCTCTCCTGCGGCTCGAGGAGGCCGAGCGAGCCTACCTCGAGGCGGTGCGCCTGCGGCCCGACTACGCGAGCGCGCTGCACAACCTCGGTGTGGTGCTCGCGGATGCCGGACGCCTGGACGCTGCGGAAGCCTGCCTGAGCCGCTGCCTCGCGCTGGCGCCGAGGCTGGCCGAGGCGCACCTCGCGCTCGCCGGGGTGCGGCTGCACAGCGGCCGGCTCGTCGAGGCCGAAGCGTCCTGCCGCAAGGCGCTGGCATTCCATCCCCAGCTCGCTGCCGCCCACTTCGACCTCGGGAACGTGCTGCGCGAGCAGGGCCGCGTCGACGACGCGATCGCCAGCTTCCAGCGCGTGATCCGCTTCGAGCCGCAGCATTCGGGCGCCTACACGAATCTGGGTGCGCTGCTCCAGGTGCGCGGCGAGCTCGACGCCGCACGCGCCAGCTTCCACCGCGCCATCGAGCTCGAGCCGCACTCGGCGCAGGCGCACTTCAACCTCGCTCGGCTGCTCGACGAGATCGAGGATCTCGAGGCGGCGCGCGAGGCCTACGAGCGCACCGCGCTGCTCGCGCCGGCTCTGCGGCCGGAGGTCCTCTGCCACCTCGTCATCGTGAAACGCAAGCTGTGCGACTGGCGCGACGCGCAGGCGGGGCGCGCCGAGCTGCTCGAGGCGGTGAAGTCGCACCTCGACGATCCGCAGGCCCGCCGCGGGCTCCCCCCGCTCACGCTCAACCTCTTCGCGGCGCCGGCGCCGCTGCGCCGCGCCGCCTCGGAGCAGCAGGCGCGCGGCATCGAGCTCGCCTGCCGCGAGGCGCGCGAGCGCGCCGCCTTCACGCATGCGCGCCACTCGCGCGAGCGGCTGCGCATCGGCTACGTGTCGCCGGACCTCCGCCAGCACGCGGTCGGGACGCTGGTGACTCCGCTCTTCGAGCAGCACGATCGCAGTGCCTTCGAGGTCTTCGCGTATGCGCTCGTCCACGTCGACGACGCGTTCAACCGCCGCGTGCGCGCGGGCTGCGACGTCTACGTCGACGCCTCGCGGCAGTCTCCGGAGGAGACCGCCCGCCGCATCCACGCCGACCGGATCGACGTGTTGATCGATCTGGCGGGCTACACGACCTACTCGCGCACGGCCATCTTCGCCCTGCGCCCCGCGCCCGTGCAGGCGCACTGGCTCGGCTACCTCGACACGATGGGCGCCCCGTTCATCCCCTACATCCTGGCGGACGAGCGCGTCGTTCCCGAGGCCTCGGCCGAGAACTACAGCGAGGCGATCGTGCGTCTCCCGGACTGCTTCGCCGTCGCGGCGGATCTCCCGATCGCGCCGGAGATCCCGACGCGGGCCGCGTGCGGGCTCCCCGAGGACGGCTTCGTCTACTGCTCGATGAACGGCTTCCAGAAGCTCGATCCGCGCAGCTTCGCCGCCTGGATGCGGATCCTGACGCGGGTCGAGGGCTCGCGGCTCTGGCTCTACGACGGGACGAGCGCCGCCGGCAGGCAGAACCTGCTGCGCGAGGCGACACGCCAGGGTGTGGATCCCGCGCGAATCCACTTCGCCCCGCGCCTCCCGGTTCCGGAATACCTCGCCCGCTACCGACTGGCCGATCTCTTCCTGGATAACTTCGACTACAACGCGGGGGCCACCGCGCTCGGTGCCCTCTCCGCCGGCCTGCCGCTGCTCACCTGCCCCGGGGAGAGCTTCGTGTCGCGCATGGGCGCCAGCTTCTGCGCGGCGGCCGGCCTCCCGGAGCTCGTCTGCGCGAGCGAGGCGGACTACGAGGAGCGCGCCGTAGCGCTCGCGGGCGATCGCGCGGCCCTGCACGAGCTGCGGCTGCGCCTCGAGAACGCGCGCGCGAGCGCGCCGCTCTTCGATGCGCCGCGCTTCGTGCGCCACCTGGAGGGCGCGTACCGGATGATGTGGCGCGACTGGCTCGACGGCGTGGGGCCGCGGCCGATCCGCGTGCCGGCCTGCGACTAACGATTCCGGTCCTCGGGATCCATCGCCCAGAAGGTCTGCTCGGGCAAGGCGAGCGCGCGCCGGAAGGTGGAGTCGCTGACGCCGAGGATGCCGGGGCGCCGCACACCCGGCAGGACCTGCACGTCGTAGATCTCCTCGCAGCTCTGCAGGAAGCGCAGCTCGCCGACCAGCGCGCCCGTCTGTCGATGCAGCACCGTAAGGCCGCAGAAGAGCTCGCGACGCCCGGCCAGGCCGAGGTCGCCGAAGGTGTGGCTCTTGCGCAGCCGCGAGGTTGCGACGAACAGGTAGTCGCCCGCGCGCGCGAGGCCGCGCACGAAGCCGTCGAGCCGGCGCACGGTGTCGTAGCGCCCGCGCTGAACATCGACGGCGATCAGCTCGCCCGTGGCGGAGAGCAGGGCGAAGAGCGTGCCGTCGTAGACGCGCGGGGAATGCGGCATGGCGAGACCCGCGAGCACGATCTCGCCGCTGGCGACGTCGACCACCACGCCGCCGCGCTCCTTGCCCTCGCGCCAGCCCTCGCGCACGTCGGTGGCGCCGAGCGCCGTGGCGAAGTGCGGCGCGCCGTCGGCCGAGCAGACGCCGTTCAAGTGGCAGCGATCCTCCGGTGCCAGCTCGGAGACGAAGCGCGGCTTCCACAGCGGGCGGAAGCTGAAGCGCTCGTCGAGCTCGAAGAGGCAGGAGAAGAGCGTGTTCACGCCGAGCAGGCCGCGGGGCGTCCACAGCATGTCGTGGATGTCGAGCGCGCCGGTGAAGTGCACCGAGCGCGGCACGAAGAGCGCGTCGTACGTGGCGGGCTGCTTCGGGTACGTGGCAGCGAGGCGCCGCTCGTTCACGAGCATCACGATCTCGTGACGCGTCGCCAGCGCGAGGCGGTCGCCGTGCGCGGCAATGCCCATCGGCATCTCGAAGGTCCGCGGCAGCTGCACGATGCGCTCGCCGTCCGAGGAGAGCAGGATCACCTTGCCGGCCTGATAGGTGCTCAGGACGAGCGAGCAGCCGAGGTCTGCCAGGAGCTCGGGGAGCTCCGGCGTGTGACGACAGCTGAAGGGCCGGGTCGGTCGATCGGCGGACACGGGCGACAGCCTACTAGGCGTCGACCCTCCAG
>Ga0335070_10002156_pt1 | contig 22940 bp, 22 predicted proteins | sample Lox_Sample_13_FD_206722 | JGI IMG/M metagenome (GOLD analysis project Ga0335070, IMG submission 206722) | Soil microbial communities from Loxahatchee National Wildlife Refuge, Florida, United States - Lox_Sample_1.3 | ecosystem: Environmental > Terrestrial > Soil > Wetlands | place: USA...
TGATGGAGGAAGTCTCGGTGAAGGTGAAGAGCGTGCGCTATCACTCCACGCAGCCCTGGCCGTTTCCCTCCTCGCTGATGATCGGCTGCATCGCCGAAGCCGAGAGTCGCGACTTCAAGGTCGACGGCACGGAGATCGCCGATGCCCGCTGGCTCGATCGCGACACCGCCAAGCGCCTCGTGTACGGCGAGCGCATGCCGGACATTTCCGTTCCGCCCGCGCTCGCCATCGCCCATCACCTGATCAAGGCATTCGCGGACGGCGAGGCCTAGGCGGATTGGACCCTATCGGGCCGCGCGACGCGTTGAGGCTGCTCGAGATCGATGCGGCCACCGTGTTCGCCTGCGATTCCGCAGGGCGCATGACGCATGAGAACGATCCGGACCGTTCGTCACCGCCGCGCTTCTACTTCGCCGGCTGCGAAGGCGGAAACCTCCTGCGGCTGAGCCGCGAGGTCAGCGACGGCATCGCCCGCGAAATCGCCACGCTCGCCGCGCAGGAGCCGTCCCTTTCCGGTCCGCGCTCCGTCCCGCGACTTCTCGACCGCTATCGCGAACTTCTGGCGATCGACGCGCCGGCGATGGAGTCCTCCTACGGTCTGATCCACCTCCTGCCGCATCGTGTGCCCTGCGCAACCGACGCGACGCTGGTGGCGCAGGGCAGCGCGCAGGGCGACGCGCTGCTGGCGCGGCTGCGACGGCACGGCTTGTCCGAGGCGATGATCGGGATGGGTTTCGCCGACCTCTCGCATTTGTGGGAGCCCTGGTGCGTCGCGCTCGTCGGCGACGATATCGCCGCCCTGGCATTCGCCGCGCGGCTCGGCGAGCACGGCGCGGCCCTCGGCCTCGCCACGATGCCGGCCTATCGCGGCCGGGGCCTCGCGGCGGCCGTCACCGCCGGCTGGTCCGCCCTGCCGCAATTGCAGACGCGGACGCTCATCTACAGCACGACGCGCGACAACCATGCCTCGCGCCGCGTCATCGCAAGACTGCGCCTGCCCTATGTCGGAACCAGCCTGCGGTTGGTGTAAAGGTGGAGCGGGCGAGTTGGGCGATCAGGGGAGCTGGTCGCGCAGCGGCGACGCCGGATAGATTCCGAGCACCGTGAGCTTGGAGGTGAAGAACGCCAACTCTTCCAGCGCCAGTTTGACGCTGCGGTCTTCGGGATGGCCTTCGATGTCGGCGTAGAATTGCGTCGCGTTGAAGGAGCCGCCGAGCTGGTAGCTCTCCAGCTTGGTCATGTTCACGCCGTTGGTCGCGAAGCCGCCCATCGCCTTGTACAGAGCGGCCGGGACATTGCGCACGCGGAATACGAAAGTGGTGATGATCCTGCCCTCGTTCGCCGCGTCGTCGGGCTCGCGCGACATGATGAGAAAGCGAGTCATGTTGTGCGATTCGTCCTCGACGTTCGCGCGAAGCACTTCGAGACCGTAGAGCTGGCCCGCGAGCGAGGAGGCGATCGCCGCGACGCTCGGATCCTTCAGCTCGGCCACGTGGTGCGCCGAGCCCGCCGTGTCGTGCCAGTTCTCCGCCTTCAGCTTCAATTCGCGGATGATCTTGAGGCACTGGGCCAGCGCAGGCCCCTGGCTGAAGACCCGCTTGAGGCCCTCGATCCTGGCGCCCTTGAGACCGAGGAGCTGGTGCTGGATGCGCAGGAAATGCTCGCCGACGATGTGCAGTCCGGCGTCCGGCAGGAGATGATGGATGTCGGCGATGCGGCCCATCAGCGAATTCTCGACGGGGATGATGCAGAGGTCCGTGTCGCCGCTGCGTACCGCCTCGGCCGCGTCCTCGAAGGTCGGGCACGGCACGGCCAGCGCATGCGGCAGCACTTCGCGCGCCGCAAGATTTGCGTAGGCGCCGGGCTCGCCCTGGAAGGCGACGCGTTTGGCGCTGCTGATGGCCGATCCGCTCATGTCGAAGTCTTCTTTCCCAACGCTGTCCGGGCTTTTTGGAGATCGGCCGGAGTATCGACACTGAGCGGCACGGAGTCCACGCGCGCCACTGCGACATGCATGCCCGCTTCGAGGGCCCGCAATTGCTCGAGCTTTTCGCGCATCTCCAGCGGCGACGGCGGCAGCGCCACGAACCGCGCCAGCGCCGCGCGCCGGTACGCATAGATGCCGAGGTGATGGAACACCGGTCCCGGCCCGGCCGGAACCGTGGCACGGCTGAAATAGAGCGCGCGTCCTGACGCGCCGTTCCAGGCGACGACCGGCTTCACCACGTTCGGATTGCCGCGGTCCGCTTCGTCCCGGATCTCGACGGCGAGCGTCGCGATGTCGACGGCGGGATCGGAAAGAAGTTCGGCCACCGCGCGAACATGGGCCGGATCGAGATCGGGCAAATCGCCCTGGAGATTGACGATCGCGTCGTGCGTTCCGGAGGGGTCGACGCGTGCGAGCGCCGCGAAGATCCGGTCGGACCCCGACGGCAGGTCCGGCGGCGTCAGCACGGCCCTGCCCCCGGCGGACTCGACGGCGTCGGCGATCTCTTTCTCCGCCGCCGCGACGACGACCGGGCCGATGCCCGCCGCCATCGCCTGGCGCCAGACCCGGACGATCATCGGGACTCCCGCGATATCGGCCAGCGGCTTGCCCGGCAGGCGCGTCGACGCCATGCGGGCGGGGATAAGAACGATCGGCCTCATCGAAACCCTTGAATCCCTTGATTTCTGCGACGCTTCGCCGCAATGACGGCACTCGGGCCATCGGTAATGTCGCCCGGCATTCGGCCCTTAGCCAAGCGGAGCGTGACCTTATGGACTCCTGGGAGTGGAACAAGATCGCAGGCGCGGTCCTGGGCACGCTGATTTTCGTCCTCATTATCAGGTTTGCAACCGAGTCGCTGTTCACGGTCGAGCCGCCTGCCAAGGAGGCGTATCACGTCGAAGGCGTGGCGACGGCCAGCGCATCGACGGGCGGCGCGGCCGCAGCCCCGGCGGAGGAAGTAGTTCCCGATTTCGGCACCGTTCTTCCCGCGGCCGACGTTTCGGCGGGCAAGGCGATCTCCACCAAGTGCGAGCAGTGCCACGATCTCTCCAACGGCGGCCCGAACAAGATCGGTCCGAATCTGTGGGGCCTGATCGGCCGCCCGCGCGCCACGCATCCCGGCTTCTCCTATTCCAGCGCGATGAGCGCGGATCACAATCCGTGGACGTATGAATTGCTCTTCAAATTCCTGAAGCAGCCGCAGGGCTTCGTGCCGGGAACCAAGATGAGCTTCGCCGGCCTGCACAGCGCCACCGACCGCATCAACCTGCTCGCCTATCTGCGCACGCAGGAAGACACGCCGGCGCCGATTCCCGCACCGGCGCCCGCGAAGGCAGCGGATGCGGCCAAGCCGGCCGATACGAGCAAGCCTGCCCCGAAGTAATCGTGCTTGATCGGAGCCTGTAAACGCGGTTGCGTGCGCCCATGAGCACGCGCCCGAATCTTCTTCTCATCGTTCCGCCCGGCTGGGGCAAATATTGGCATGAGCCGCTGGCGGCGGCGAATGTGCGCGTGTTCCTGTACGGACAGGATGCGTTTTCGCCCGGCGACATCGACTATGCGCTCGGCTTTCGCCCCAAGCCCGGCTTCCTCAAGACGTTGCCGAACCTGAAGGCGATCTTCTCGCTCGGCGCCGGCATCGACGGCTTCCTGATCGATCCGGAATTCCCGAAACATATTCCGCTGGTGCGTTTCGTCGATGAAACGCTGTCGCGCGAAATGGCCCAGTACATCGTCATGCACGTCCTCATCCAGCATCGCGCCGAGCGCCACTTCGCCGCCGCGCAGCGCGAAGCCAAGTGGCGTCAGGCGATGCTGGAGCGGCCGACCGAAAAGACCCGCATCGGCATCCTCGGCATCGGCGAGATCGGCACTGTCGCGGCGGAGCGCCTGCGCGATCTCGGTTTTCCCGTGTCCGGCTGGAGCCGAACGAAGAAGTCGGTGCCGGGCGTGCGAGGCTTCGCCGGCGCGGGCGAACTCGACGCGTTTCTGGCGCAGAGCGACTTCCTCGTCTGCGTGCTGCCGCTCACGCCCCAGACGCGTCACATCCTCAACGCGCAGCTTTTCGCCAAGCTGCCGAAAGGCGCCTATGTCATCAACGTGGCGCGCGGCGGCCATGTGAACGAGCCGGAGCTGATCGCGGCGCTCGACAGCGGCCAGCTTTCGGGCGCGACGCTCGACGTGTTCGAGACCGAGCCGCTGCCCGCGTCCAGCCCGATCTGGCGACATCCGAAAATCATCGCGACGCCCCATGTCGCCGCGATCACATCGCCCGTCGCCGCCGCGCGCTCGGTCATCGACGGCATCGCGGCGATGGAACGCGGCGAAAAACCCGCACACATCGTCGACATGGAGCGCGGCTACTAGTCCCGACGCCGCCGGCGTCACAGCCGACGGATGCTCGTCACCGCTCCGGAAACCGGCGCGATGCGTTCGATCGCCTGCCGCAAGGGCTCGATCTCGACCTGCATGTGGAAGGCGTTGGCGTGGATCAGGCGCTCGGCGTCCAGCATGATGCCGACATGGCCGTTCCAGAAGACCAGGTCGCCGCGACGGCGCGCGTCCGGGCCGCATTCGGTTCCGAGTGCCGACTCCTGCTGATCGGTATCGCGCGGCGCGGCGATGCCCGAGCCCGCGAGCGCAACCTGCAACAGTCCGGAACAGTCCAGACCCGCATGGCTGTTGCCGCCCCAGACGTAAGGCGTACCGACGAATCGCTCGGCGGTCGCCACCCAATCCGGCTCCCGATAATCGAGCGGCGCGAGGTGACCCGCCCAGACGTAACCGCCGCGCTCGATCAGCGCATAACCGTCTTGTCGGCTCTCGACGCGAACCTTGGCGTTGAAGGGCAGCAGATCGCGGGCCGGGCGTTTGACGTCGGGGCCGCTTAGGAGCGGCGTCGAGAGCGCCGTGACCCGATGGTCGGGCACGACCGGATCGCCGATCGCGACGGTGTGGACGTAGCCGACATAGAGGTCGAATGCGGACTGGCACCAGGCCCAGCCGGAACGGCTTTCGAACACCGTGACCGTCTCGCCGAACAGAAGTTCGTTGTCCTGCACCGCATCGAGGGAAGGCGTCGTGCGCAAAGCGGCGCGGCCGCGCGCGATCGTGTGCGCCGTGCCCTTGAGGTCCTTGACCTCGATCCCGTTTCGCGTCGGCGCGGTGCGCGGATCCGTCACGAGCCGTATCGCGCCTTCAGCAGAGAATAAATCGCGCGGGCCGCGGTCACTTCCGCGCCCGCCCGTCGTCCCGGCTTCGGCCGATCGACCCAGGCGGCAATGTCGAAATGCACCCAACTCTTGGCGCTGGTGACGAAGCGGTTGAGGAAAAGCGCCGCGGTGATGGCGCCGGCATAGCCGTAATTGGGATTGTTTGTCAGATCGGCGACGCTCGAATTCAGCGCCGACTCATAGCCGCGCCACAAGGGCAGGCGCCACATCGGGTCGTTCTGCATCGCCGAATGCTCCATCAGTTCGGCGGCGAGCTTCTCGTCGTCGGTGAAGAACGGCGGCAGCTCAAATCCGGTCGCCGTGCGCGCGGCGCCGGTGAGCGTCGCGATGTCGATGAGTAGCTCGGGCTTGTCCGCATCCGCTTCGGTCAGCGCATCGGCGAGCACAAGACGCCCCTCCGCATCGGTATTGCCGATTTCGACGGTGAGGCCCTTGCGCGACAGGAACACGTCGCTCGGGCGATAAGCAGTCCCGGAGACCGAATTTTCCGCCGCCGGCACCAATACGCGCAGCCGCACGTCCAGCCTCGCGCCCATCACCATGTCGGCAATCGCCAGAACGGTCGCCGCGCCGCCCATGTCCTTCTTCATCGACGCCATGTTCGATGGCGGCTTGAGATCGTAGCCGCCCGTATCGAACACGATCCCCTTGCCGACCAGCGTGACTTTCGGTGCGCCGGCCCGGCCCCAGACGAACCCCGCGAGGCGCGGCGCGCGCGCCGAACCTTTTCCCACCGCGTGGATCAGCGGATAGTTCTGCTTGAGCAGCGCATCCCCGACGACGACGCTGAATTTCGCGCCCTGCTTGCGCGCCAGGTCGCGCACAGCGTCGGCCAGTTCCTGCGGGCCCATGTCGTTGGGCGGGGTGGTGATGAGATCGCGGCCGAGGAACACGGCCTCGGCGATGCGCGTCACTTCTTCGGCGTCGGTATCCTTGGGAACGACGAGCCTGGCGCCCGACGCCCTGGCCTTGCGATAGCGCGTGAACTGATAGGTGCCGAGCAGCCAGGCGAGCGCGCCGTTTGCGCCGGCAAGCGCCGCCGGCACGTCGTCGAAGCGATAGGTGCCGGCGGGAAGTTGCTCGGAGAAGGCGGCAAGCGCCAGACTGTCGCCGCCCTTGCCGAGGCCGAGAACGGCGCAGGAAATTCCGCCCGACGCGTTGGGCACCAGTTTCAGATCGCCCTCGCGCGCCGCAAAACCGCTGTTGCGCAGAAACGCCGACTCGCGCGACGGACGCCGCGAAAGAAAATGCTTGAGCTCGGTCGCGGTCACCGCATGGAGCGGGACGGACTGGCGCGCGGACCTGGCGAAGCTGGCGTGCATCGGACGCTCGATCTCGAAAAAATTCGGGGTCATGGATAGGCCCGGCCGGGCGGCGACGCAACGCTTTCACGCTGCAATTTCGCGTGCGTTCCGCGGCCGGATCGCGTTGCGCGCGCCTCAAGGCGGCTGCGCGCCCGTCGCACTGCCGTGGAACGGCGAATCCTGCGATGGTCTGCCGAACGGTCATCGGGAGGCGTCATGGCAACGCGCTACACACTCGTCGTCGGCACCAAGGACTGGTCGAGCTGGAGCCTGCGCGCCTACATCGCCTTGCGCGCGACGGGCGCGCCGTTCGACGAGGTGTTCGTGCCGTTGCGACAGCAGCCGCTGACGGGCAACGAAATCACCAAATTCTCCAAGGCCGGACGCGTGCCGATCCTGATGATCGAAGACGGCGGCCGCGAAGCGACCGTGTGGGACAGTCTCGCGATCTGCGAAACGCTGGCGGAGCGCCATCCCGAGGCGCATTTGTGGCCGAGCGATCCTCTCGTCCGCGCCGAAGCACGTTCCTACTCGGCCGAGATGCATTCGGGTTTTCCGGACGTTCGCGACCAGCTCTCGATGGATTTCGCGCGGCGAAAGCCACTTCCCGACCTGCGTGTGGAGACCCGCGCCCAACTTGCGCGCATCATCGACGCCTGGCGGTCGGCGCTGGCGCGCTATGGAAAGGACGGTGGCTTCCTTTTCGGCCGCTTCTCGGTCGCCGACTGCATGTATGCGCCGGTGGTTTCGCGCTTCGTCACCTATGGCGTCGAGGTTCCAGCGGATCTGAAGGCCTACATGGAACGGATCATGGCGCTGCCGGCGATGCGCGATTGGGGCGCCGCGGCGCAAAAGGAAGTCGAGTCGGGCGCGGCCTAGTTCGGAGCGGACCTGGATCTCGGCAGCCGGCCGGACTGGCGGAAGAAACGCTCCGCGCCCGGGTGCAACGGCGCCGGAAGATCGCTGGTCGCGCTGTCGAGCCGGATCAGCGCCGCCGGCCCGCCTTGCGACAGCAGCGCCGCGCGATTGGCCGGATCGAACAAGGCCTTCACGATGCCGTAGACGAGCGGTTCGGAGACGTGCTGGTTGACGATCCACAGCGCCTGAACGCTGACCGTCTCGGTCGCCGGCGTCCCCGGATAGGTTCCGGCCGGTATCGTCGCGACGTGCAAGGCGGGCGCCGCCTTGAGCAGCACGTTGCGTCCCGCGCCGTCGATCGGCACCAGCCGCGCGATCCCGCGCCCGATCAGGTCCTGGATCAGTCCGACCGGCGATCCGCCGACGAAGAAAAAGGCGTCGAGCTGGCCCTTCTGCATCAGCTGCGCATCGACGTCCGCACTGTCGTGCTGCGCCTTGAGCCGCTTTTCGACGACGCCATAGGCCGCGAGAATGGCGTGCGCCGTCACGCTCGTGCCCGAACTGGCAACGCCGAGCGAGACCCGCTTGCCGCGCAGGTCGGCCACTTTGGCGATCCTGGAGCCGCGCGCGACGATCAGATGGACCTCTTCGGGAAAGAGGTCCGCCATCACGCGTATCTGCGTCTGTTTTCCTGCCGTCTTGAACGCGCCGCGGCCCGCGACCGCATCGGCCACCACGTCGTTCTGGGCAAATCCTGAATCGGACGTACCCGCGTTAACCGACAGGACGTTCGCGACCGCGCCGTCCGAGGTGCGCGCCGTGACGATGAGCCCAGACGGCCCGCAGACCGGCGCGCTCTCGCAGCGGTCGACGCCGGGCGGATGGCTGACAAGGCCGGCGATCAACTGCCCTATGGGAAAATAGGTACCCGCGGTCGAGCCGGTAACGATTTGGAAAGGAATTCGGGCCGGCATGGTTTGCGCCGTTCCGAAACTGGCAACAAAGATTAACGCCGCCAGGACCGGGACCGTCAGTCCCGCCAGAATGCTGAGCGTTGCGCGGCGCCATTTCATGCCGCCACTTCATCCCATCTTTGCGTCAGGAATTGGACGGCTTTCGCAGTGGAATTCCCGCTTCGGCCATCCGCTTCCGGACCGGCGCGCGATCGCGCGTCTTTATCTCTTTGTCACTGAATATACTTAAGGGTTTGTTGACCCGCACTGGCACATCCTTACCTCGTTTCATTTCATCCGGGGAAGGATTTTGCACATGCATCGGATGCTGGTTCGGGTTGCTGCGCTAGCGCTCTGCACAAGCGCGCTTTCGGCATGCGGAGTAATGAGTGGCGGCGACCAGAAGGTGGCGCCTCCGCAAAGCGCCAGCGGCTCCTCGCCGATGGCGATCGCCGCCGATCTCACCCAGGCCATTCACCAGGCGCAACAGCTGCGCTTGAGCGGCGATCTCGACGGCTCGATGCGCGTGATCAGCCAGCTCATGCTCGCTGCGCCGGACGATCCGCGCGTCGTCGGCGAATACGGCAAGCTCCTCGTGCAGCAAGGCCGCTTCGACGATGCCGCCCAGTTCCTCCGCCGCGCGGTCGAGCTGGATCCGTCGAACTGGAGCTACTATTCCGCGCTCGGTGTCGCCTACGACCAGCTCAAGGATCCCGCGAACGCCAAGAACGCCTACGAGCACGCTCTCGCGCTGAAGCCCGGCGAGCCTGCGGTCCTCAACAACTATGCGATGTCGCGCATGCTGGCCGGCGACACGACGAACGCCCGCGCGCTGCTGCTGCAGGCGAAGGCGAACGGCTCGACCGATCCCAAGATCGACCAGAATCTCGCGCTGCTCGACAGCGAAACGGCGGCCAAGCCGGCGCCGGTCGTGGCCGCGGTCGCTCCTGTCCATGCGGCCGAGCCCGTCCATGCGCCGGCAGCGGTCGTGACGCACGCCGCCGCACCCGTCGCGAGCAACGCGACGACGCCGGTCGCCGCCAAGCCGGCCACGCCCGTCGCCAGCATCGCCGTGACGCCGGCCCATCCGGTTTCGGCGGTCGCGACCAACGCCCTGCCGCCCGCGCCGCTCCGTACGACGGCTCCCGCCGCCGTCACGCCGGCCGCTGTCCGCGCAGTCCCGACCGTTGCGGTGAACAATCCTGCTCCCGTTTCCGCGCATCCCGCCGCTCCGCTTGCCGGCGCGGTCTCGCCGGTGGCGAGCGGCGCGCCGACGCCGATCACCAAGAATGGCGTCAGCATCGTGATGCAGGCCGTTCCGGTCGATCCGAAAGCCGGCAAGGTGGCGAGCACGACGCATAAATGGGTAAAGCCGACGGCCGTGGCCGCAACGCCCGCCCCGCTGCATGTGGCTGCGGCGAAGCCGGCGACGCCTGTTCCCGCGCCGAAGACGCCGGAGAAGGTCGCGAAGACGGCGAAACCTTCGGGCAACCAGATCCCCTCGCTCCGCATGACGGCCGACGCCGCCAAGCCCTGACGCGGAAGTCCCCAATCCGAAAGAGAACGGCGGCCCCAAGGGCCGCCGTTTTCGTTTGCACACTCGACGCCGCGCTGTGTGGCGATGGCTCACACCTGGGCCGACGCCGGTCCCGATGACGTCTGCCCGTCAGCGACCGGCGCGTGAACGGCGGCCGCCGTCGTGCGCAGGCTGCGCTCGTCACGCCGCGTCAGACGCTGCGTACGGCAAGAGAGACCAGGTGATTGAAGCGACCGTCGCCCGTCGGGATGGACGGCAGGGACCGGCCGGGCAATGGCTGCGCGATGCGCCTAGTGATGCATCATGTGCATGATCTTCATGATCGCCGGTCCGAGAATGACCACGAACAAGCAAGGCAGGAAGAACACGATCATCGGCACAGTGAGCTTTGCGGGCAGCGACGCGGCCTTCTTTTCGGCCTCCGCCATACGCGCTTCGCGGTTTTCCTGCGAGGCAACGCGCAACGCCTGTCCCATCGGCGTACCGTAGCGTTCCGCCTGGTTCAGCGCCGTCGCCACCGCCTTGACGCCGGAATGGCCGCAACGCTTGGCGAGATTCTCGAAGGCGACGCGCCGGTCGGGAAGATAGGAGAGTTCCGCGGTCGTCAGTCCCAGTTCCTCGGCGAGCTCCGAGGACTGCGAACCGATTTCCGAGGCGACGCGCTGGAACGAGGCTTCCACCGACATGCCCGATTCCACGCAGATCAGCAGCAGGTCGAGGGCGTCCGGGAAGGCGCGCATGATCGACTGCTGGCGGCGCGCGATCGTGTTGTTGAGGAACAGGTCGGGCAGATAGAACCCGAGCAAGGCCGCGCCGACCGAGGCGTTCACCTTCATGAACGGGCTCCACGAGACGTGGCTGATCGCGAAGAGATAGATCAACGCCAGCAGCAGCACGACGAACGGCATCACGAAGCGGAAGAACATGAAGGTCACGACCGGACCCTGTCCGCGATAGCCGGCGCGCGCCAGCTTGTCGCGCGTGTCCTCCGATTCCAGAAGATTGCCGAGCTTGAGCCGGTCGAGCGTCATCTTCATGTAGCCGACGGGCTCGCTGCGCAGCGAGCCGCGCTTGGCGTTGAGCGCGGCATGGTGCTGGGCGCGGAGCTGTTCGCGCCGCTCCGACACCGCCTTCAGCCGCTGACCGAGATTGTCGCGATCCGCGAGCGGCAGCCCGAGCGTGACGATCGTGGCGAACGCGAAGATCGCCGCCGCCGCCGTCGCGAGGAACGTCGGATCGAAGAGGATTTCGAAGAAGCCGGTGCTGAGCATGTTCGCCTCAGCTCTTGAAATTGATCATTTTGCGCATCACGCCGATACCCATGCTCATCCAGATCACGCAGCCGGCGAGCATCAGATTGCCCAGATGCTCGGTGAACAGCAGTTTGATGTAGTCCGGCGTGGTCAGGTAGACGATGCCCATGACGCCCGGCGGCAGCGAACCGATGATGGCGGCCGAGGCCTTGGCTTCGGACGACATCGCCTTGATCTTGCCCTGGAGGCGCTTGCGATCGCGCAGAACCGACGAAAGGTTGCCGAGCGCTTCGGACAGATTACCGCCCGATTTTTGCTGAATGGTCATCACGATGCCGAAGAAGTTGACCTCGGCCGTCGGCATGCTTTCCAGCATCTTCTTGACGCCCTGCTCGAGCGTGACGCCGACCTTGAGGCCTTCGCACAGCGTGTTGAATTCGCTGCCCACCGGATCGGGCAGTTCGCGCGCCACGATGCGCAGCGCTTCGTTGGTCGGCAGACCGGAACGCACGCTGCGGACGATGACGTCGATGGCGTTGGCGAATTCCGCCGTGAACGCCTTTTCGCGGCGCCCCTTCATGAAGTTCAGCACCCAGCGCGGCAGGCCGAGGCCGACGCCGAAGGTCGCGAGCGCGGTCACGATCCAGGTCTGGCGCGTAATCAGGCAGAAGAATGCCGCAAGTCCCGCCACGGCGCCGGAGACGATCCAGAACTGGCGCGGCGTCGCGCTGGGGAAGCCCGCCTGCTGCAGGCGCTGGCGCAGCGTGACTCTTTTCTTGGCGTCCGCCGACTTGGCTTCGATTTCCTTGAGCAGCGCGGAGACGTTCTTGCGCTTGAGCGCGGCGTCCACCGGCGTCTTGCCGCTGCGGCCCGTCGCCTGGGGCTTGGCGATCGCGGTCACCCGCTTGGCGGAACGGTCGTTGGCGCTGGCATAGGCGAAATATCCGCCGCCGCCCGCCAGAACAAGGAACATGACGAGGATTGCTAGACCCATTGCCGCCTCACGACTGTACGGCGTCGAGCGCCTCGGCCAGTTCGCGCTCGAGATTGTAGTAGCGCGCGCGCTCCCAGAAGTTCGGGCGCACGATGCCGGTTCCGACATGCTTGCCCTTGAGACGGCCGGTCTCGTCTTCGCCGGAGATTTCGTAGGTCAGCAGATCCTGCGTGATGACGACGTCGCCTTCGGTGCCGACCACCTCGGTGATCTTGGTAATGCGGCGCGAGCCGTCGCGCAGACGTTCCGCCTGGAGGATGACGTCGATCGATCCGACGATCATCTCGCGGATGGTCTTGGTGGGCAGCTGGAAACCGCCCATCGTGATCATCGATTCCAGACGCGACATGGCTTCGCGGGGGGAGTTGGCGTGGAGCGTTCCCATCGAGCCGTCATGGCCGGTGTTCATGGCTTGCAGGAGGTCGAACGCCTCCGGTCCGCGCACTTCGCCGACGATGATCCGCTCGGGACGCATACGCAGACAGTTTCTGACGAGATCGCGCATCGTGATCTGGCCCTGCCCTTCGAGGTTCGGCGGGCGGGTTTCCAGGCGCACCACGTGCGGCTGTTGCAGCTGAAGTTCCGCCGCGTCTTCGCAGGTGATGACGCGCTCTTCGGCGTCGATGTAGGCGGTCAGGCAGTTGAGCAAGGTGGTCTTACCCGAACCGGTACCGCCGGAGATCAGGACGTTGCAGCGCGAGCGGCCGATGACGCCGAGTACCCGCGCGCCGGCCTGGCTGATCGAACCGAACTTGACGAGATCGTCGAGCGTCAGCTTGTCCTTCTTGAACTTACGAATGGTGAGCGTGGGACCGTCGAGCGCCAGGGGCGGCGCGATGACGTTGACGCGGGAGCCGTCGAGCAGACGCGCGTCGCATATCGGCGAGGATTCGTCGACGCGGCGGCCGACCTGGCTGACGATGCGCTGGCAGATGTTCATCAGCTGGGCGTTGTCGCGGAAGCGGATGTTCGTCAGCTGCACCTTGCCGCCGACTTCGATGAACACGCGGTTGGCGCCGTTGACCATGATGTCGGCGATGTCGTCGCGCGCCAGCAGCGGCTCGAGCGGACCGTAGCCGAGGACGTCGTTGCAGATGTCCTGGAGCAGGTGTTCCTGCTCCGCGATCGACATGACGACGGCTTTGATGGAGATGATTTCGTTGACGATGTCGCGGATTTCCTCGCGCGCCGAATCCGGGTCGAGCTGGGCGAGCTGCGCCAGGTCGATGGTATCGATCAGCGCCGAGAAGATCGTCGTCTTGATTTGGTAATAGTCTTCCGAGCGGTTGTCGGTCGCGATTTTTGCGACCGACGGCTTGACCGCATCCGAACGCTGGACCGCGCCGCCGGGCGCGGCCGCGCGCGGCGCCGCGTCCGCCTTGGGCGGTGCGGAAGGCGACGGCGCAGCCTGGGGAGGCGGCGCGTCGTTGGATGCGGAACGCTTGCCGAACATGCGTTAGGCTCTTTTCTTCCCCTTGAGGAACGACATCAGAGGAGAGGTCTTCTGGACGACTTGCGGCGTGCGGCCGGTGACGATTTCCGCGAGGCGCCGGATGCTCTCGCCGGTCGGCGTCTTGGGTCCCACCTCGATCAGCATCTGGCCGTTATTGGCGGCCTGGCCGAAAAGCGCCGGCTCGAACGACAAGACGAGAGACGCTTCGAGTCCGACGGTCTCGGCGAAGTCCTTGGCCGGGATTTCCGGACGCTTGGCGATGCCCACCTGATTGATGACCAGCTTCGGCGGCACATCGTTGGGGCGCGCCTGGCGGATCAGCTCGACCAGGTTCTTGGTGTTGCGCAGGCTGGCGAGATCGGGCGTCGAGACGATGACGATGTCGTCGGACGCGATCAGCGTCGCCTTGATCCACGGCGTCCACAGATGGGGCAGATCGACGATCACGCAGGGCGTGGTCTGGCGCACCGAATCGAGGACCGCCTCGAACGCGTCGGACGGAATGTCGTAATCGCGGTCGAGCGAGGCGGGCGTGGCGAAGATCGAGAGATGCTCGCCGCGCTTGACCAGCAGGCGGTCAAGCAGCATGTCGTCCAGGCGTTCCGGAGACGACAGCGCATCGACGATGCCCTGGCCGGGTTCGTCGTTGAAGTCGAGGCCGGTGGTGCCGAACGGCAGGTCGAGATCGGCGATCGTCGTGTTGATGCGCAGTTCCTCGGCGATGCACCAGCCCACATTGTGGGCCAGGGTCGAGGAGCCGGCGCCGCCACGCGCGCCGATGAAGGATACGATGCGCCCGATCGGAGCGGCATCCGGGTCGAGATAGAGTCCGGAGATGACCTCGATCAGGTGCAGCGGATTGAGCGGCGCCACGAGATATTCCGACGCGCCGCGGCGCATCAGCTCGCGATAGAGCTCCACGTCGTTGACGCGGCCGACCACGATCACCTTGGTCGAGGGATCGCAGACCTCGGCCAGGCGGTCGAGCTCGTCGAGCGCTTCCTGGCCCTTGAGCCGGGTTTCGACGATCAGCAGATTCGGCGTGACCTGACCGTGGAACTGGTCGACGGCGCCCTGGATGCCGCCGAGCTGCACGGTGACGTGCGCCTTGGCGAGGCGGCGGTCGGAGCCGGCGCGCTGCAGGGCTGCACCGGTGTCGGGAAATTCGACGAAGGCCGCAATCGAGATGCGCGGAACCGGCCGCTCGTGCGGCGCGGCACCGAAGGCCTCGTCTTTGTCCTGCGCTTTTGACTTCTCCATGACGGCCCTCGGTTACTTGTTCACGTCGGAAACGGCGGCGGACTGGTCGGGTGTCAGCGTCGCGCCCGTCGGCTTGCCCTGCCGGTAATTGTCGTAGACCACCGCGCGGCGCGCCGCGTCGCCCGGCGTCGAGTCGTGCGGAGCGATCAGGTCGCGCGGATCGGCGACCTGGGCAGCGATATTGTGCTGAACGGCGCACCCGAAATTCGGATTGATCGTGTTCGAAGCGGTATAGGCCAGGTTGGTCGACCAGTCGCCGCAAGGCGCTGTCGACGCCTGATAGCTGATATAGCCGATCTCGACGCGCGCATCCGAACCGACCTTGTCGCGCGTTCCGACCAGGATGCGGTCGCGCGGCACGCCGGCGGCGGCCATGCGCTCTCCGAAATAGCCGATCGTGGCGTCGGCGTCGCGGCCGGACGGCACGGTGATCGAGATCGCGCCGTTGCCATGGGCGATGAAGTCGGCGACGAAGGCGTCGAACTTCTGCGAATCCTCGGGCATCAGGCCGGCATTCGGCGCCGAGAACGACAGCTTGAGCGAGCGGTAGTTCGGCTCGACCTGGATCGGATGATTGGTCATCGGATCCTCGACGAGGCCGCCCTTGTCGTCGAACGGCGAGGAGCAGCTGCCCGCCGCCAGGATGGCGACGAGGGAAGCGAGGCGGAGGAAGTCTTTTGTTCCGAGCGACATGGTGTCCCCCTACTGAACGATGAAGCCGACGGAGGCCGAGGGATTCGGCTTGGCCGCGTCAGGCGCTGGTTTGGTGTTGGTGGCGTTGAGACGGCCCATCAGGATCGTCGATTCGTCGGACGGCGTGACATAACCGTCCGTCGGCGCCGCGAGGTTCGCCTCGGCCGTCGGACTGACGAGATAGGCGCTGATGATGACGACGAGCTCGGTCTCGTTGTTCTGATAGTCGCGGCTGCGGAACAGCGCGCCCAGGATCGGCATGTCCTTCAGACCCGGGAAGGCGTCGATGTCCTGCTTGGTGGTGTGCTGCATCAGGCCGGCGATCGCGAAGCTGCCGCCCGAGGGGACTTCCACCGTCGTCTGCGCGCGCCGCACCGAGAGAGCCGGAATGGTGAGGCCCGAGACGGTCGTCGTGTTGCCGGACGAGTCGGTCGTGGTCTGCGTATTGACCGTGAACGCGCCGGTATTGGTCAGCTCGCTGACTTCGGTCGAGACCTGCAGCGAGATGCGGCCGGCGCTGAGCACGACGGGCGTGAAGGACAGACCGACGCCGAACTGCTTGAATTCGACCGTCACGTTGCCGTCGCGGTCGCGGCTGACCGGGACCGGGAATTCGCCGCCGGCGAGGAACTTGGCGGTTTCGCCGGACACGGCCGTCAGGTTCGGCTCGGCGAGGATGTGCACGAGGCCGACGCGCTCCAGCGCTTTGACGGTGCCCTGGAGGTTGTTCGGGCTGCCGGCGCACTGCGTCGGCGTCGTCTGCGGCAGCGTCGCCGCCGGCGGACAGGCAAATCCGGCCTGGGCGCCCGACAGGTCGCTCAGCGCGCGGCCGAGCAGGCTGTAGGGGTTGGCCGTCGACATCATCAGCGGCACGCCGCCGACGGTGGCCGCCGCGGTCAGGTCGATGCCGAACTGCTTGGCGATGTTACGCTGCATTTCGGCGATGCGGACGCGGATCATGACCTGTTCGCTGCCCGGAACCTTGAGCATGTTGACGACCTTGGTCGGGTCGCCGGCGAAACGTCCGGCCAGATCCTGGGCGCGCGCCGATTCCTGGGCGCTGGCGACCGAGCCGCTCAGCACGACATGGTCGTTGACGGCCGAGACCTTGATGTTCGAGCCGGGCAATTCGTTGTGCATGATCGTCGACAGATCGGTCGTGTCCTTCTCGACGCGGATGTCGATCGAAGCGAGCTGGTGGCCCGCGCCGTCGAAGAAGAACGCATTCGTCTGGCCCGTCTTGAGGGCGAGCAGGAACACGCGCCGCGGCGAGCGCACGACGGCGTCGACGATGTCGGGGCTCGAGACCAGTACGTCGCGCGCATCGGCATCGAGCTGCACGACCGCGGCCTTGTTCAGGCCGAGCACGATCCGCTGCGCGACGGTGCCGCCATGCGTCGAGATCGTGATGACTCGCGACGCATCGCCCGCCCGTTCGGGAGCGGCGCCGGCCGTTCCGGCGAAAAAGCCGAGCGTGGCGAGCGCAAGACCGAGAATAACTTTGCGCATGGCCTATTCCTTCTTTCCGGTGACGGCGGTTTCGACGCCGTAGCGAATGATCCTGACGCCATCGCCGACTCCTTCGTCGTCGTTGGCGGGTGCGGCTTGCGAGGGAGCTTGTGCCGACGCGACCGCCGCGGCGCTATCGCCGAGCGGCCGCAGCGCGAGGGACAGCGGGCCGGCGGCCTGCGCGCGCACCACGGCGCGCGCCTGCGTGGGCGTCAGTTCGAGCGTGGCGGTCTTGGCGAGGACGACCTGCTGGCCCTTGTCCTGCTTGATCGTCTGGTCGACGGCGAGAACGCGGACGTTCGACAGCACGATCTGCGCGGTGAAGCGGCGCGGGCTGTCCGAGATCTGCGTGCTCATGATCAGGTCGACGCGATCGTTCGGCAGGATGAATCCGCCGGCGCCGGATTCCGTCGTTATCGGAATCGATACGGCGCGCATGCCCGGGCTGAGCGTGGCGGCCATGAAGCCCGCCGCGTCGGCGTGCACGATCTTGGTGTCGCTGAGCGGTTCGCCTTCCATGATCGGCGCGCGCGCGACGGTGCCGGCGACGACCTGATCGGAGTTCGGCTGAGCCAGATGCGTGATGAAACTGGAGTCGATGTTCGAGGTCGGCCATCTCTGCCAACGCACCATCGAAGGATTGAGCGGCTGACCGGGCTGGATCGCGGTGGAGGCGACGAGCACTTCGCTGGTTGCGATCGGCGGCGGTGCAGGCCGCGCCGACGCTGCGGGCGTTCCGCCGCCCAACAATCCGCGCGCCAAAAAGGCTGCTGCGCCTGCGGCAATGGCTGCCACTGCGAGGATGAGCATTCGCGTCATATTCATGGGGGGCGGCTCCTTTGGCGGTCATCCCACCATGGAACCCTTTAGAATTTGCTTAACAAAATACTGTGCAAATGAAACATACGGCGCGCGCGTAAGCGCTATTTCAGAGCGCCGCGGCCAGCCGGAAAATTTCCGCGTGGGGCAGGATGAGAAAGACTCCGGCCGAAAGCGCGACGGCATAGGGAATAGGCCCGCGCGCTTCATGCAGTTTGGCGATCCAGTGCTGACCTGAAAGCAACGCAGGCAGCGGCATTTGGCGCATCGTGATGACGAGCAGCGTCAACGCGCCGCCGGTCAGCGAAGCCATCAGCGCGTATTCCGGAAGGGCGCGCAATCCCAGCCACAGCGTGATGCAGGCGAAAAGTTTGGCGTCACCGCCGCCGACATAACCCAGGGCGAACAGCGTGAAACCGACGAAAAGGCCCAGAAAACCGGCAAGCACATGCCAGCCGACGGCTCCCGGCGTCATGCCCGTCGCGAACACGAAGGCGCCGAACGAAACGATCAGCGCGATCTGGAGAAAATTCGGGATTGTGTAGCTGGCGAGATCCCAACCGGCCGCGAGCGCCAGGAGCAGCGGAAAAATGAGCAGGACGAGGAATTCGGCGGCCATCGTCTTTACACTTTGTTATCCAATTGCAAACGGCCGCTTCTTTTGGAAGCGGCCGCCCACAAGCTTTCGCCAGAAACTTTGCTTAGGCGACTTTGCCGGCAACAGTCTGGAACGTCGCCGACAGGCTGGTACCAACAGCGGTAACCGCGCCGATGATGACGACGGCGATGAGAGCAGCGATCAGACCATATTCAATGGCCGTCGCACCGGACTCGTCGCGCACGAAGCGAGCAAAAAGGTTGTTCATGTTAGCCTCCACAATAGTGACACCCTAGGACGTCCGGCCGGCACTGTTTGCGAGAGACCAACCTGGACAGGCGCGAGATTAGGCGCGATCGCTTAATGCGGAATTAAACGCAGGAACTACGCGCTTTTGCGTATGTGCCGGGCTGGAACGAAACCGCCATCCTGGCGGGCGCGTCATGACTAATATTTTCACATTCTTAACCACGCCGGACAAAACGCGGACGATCCGGTTGAAACACGCGCAAGCGCGCACTGCGGGCGCGTGCCGCCGCTTCGTGACACCATCAACTTCCGCTTTTTCCGATTGCAGGCGAGTCGGATCGAGTTTCGCAACGCGTCCATAGCCCGTTTGCGCGCTCCTGGCTGCACAAAATGAGGCACATCGTTTGCGCCGCATTAACGCCGCCGCGACTAAAAATCCTCGCGACGGAACCCGAAGACTTCCCATGCAAGCGATACTCAACCGGATTCTTCTCGCCATGTCGGTCGCGATCGTCGTGCTCGACGGCACCTGGCTCGTCGGCGGCCACTTTTCCTACGACGCGCGCAATTACGGCCTGTTGGCGCTGATCCTGTTGCCGTTGCTCGCCGCGGGCTTCTATTACCGGTTCGTCCGACGCGACGACGCGTTGAATGCGGTCCTTTGCTGCTCCGCGTTTCTGATCGTCTTTCCCGCCGGCTGCAGTCTGCTCAGCTATCTCCTGATCACAGTCTCCGGACCGCGCATCGACGGCATCTTGGCGCAGGCGGATCTGGCGATCGGGTTCCATTGGCCGTCATTGATGTCGATGGTGGCGCAACATCCGCTGGCGAACGCGGTCTTGAAGCTGGCCTATCTTTCGGTAATGCCGCAAAGCGTCGTCCTGATCTTCGCGCTGGGATTCACGAAGCGGATCGACGAGGTCTATCGTCTCAGTCTCGCGCTCGCGATCGGCGCGGTGATCACGCTCGCGGTGTGGGCGATGGCGCCGTCGTTCGGCGCATTCTCCGTTTATATCCTGCCGAATCCGGTCGCTGCGAAGCTCGGACTCGTGCTCGGCTTCGACTACGGCCATTACCTCGTCCAGATGTTGAAGGACGGACCGGGATTCATCTCGCCGCGCGATTTGCGCGGCATCGTCGGCTTTCCCTCCTACCACACGCTGCAGGCGCTGGTCGGCATGTGGTACGCGCGGCGACTGGCGTTGCTGCGCTGGCCCGCGATCCTCCTCAATCTCGTCGTGCTGATCGCCATTCCCATTCACGGCGGACATCATCTCGTCGACATGTTCGGCGGCGTGGCGGTAACGATCGCAGCCGTCGCGCTGGCCGCCCGCGTCGTCGCCTTTGCCGAGAGACGCGCGGCATCGGCGCCGGTGGCGGTCGGTGCGCCGCAGCCCGTCGGCGTCATCGGGCGATAGGCCGTCGAAGAGTCGTTGTGCAAATTCGAGACAAATTAGCGATGCAACGCGGTTAAGAAGTTAAATCTTCTTTTACGGCATGGAGCGTAGCGTGGCGTGCAGAATTGACAGGATGATCGCCATGCGCCGCAAACTCGCCTTTGCCGTTGCCGTCGCCGCCCTCACCGGCGGACAAGCACTCGCCGGCGGCGTCGCCGTTCCGATGGACGAAGTGCGCACCGTCGCTTTCGCCAAGCCGGTGGCGACGGTCTATGTCGGTAACCCGGCGATCGCCGACATCAACATGATCGACGCGCGCCACGCCTTCGTTCTCGGCAAGTCGTTCGGCACGACGAATATTATCGCGCTCGACAATGCCGGACACGAGGTCGCCAATACGTTCGTCAGCGTCTCGGGATCGAACGGTTCGATGGTGACGCTGATGAAGGGCGCGACGCAGACCACCTTCTCTTGCACGGGCAAGCGCTGCGAAGTCGCGCCGCTTCCGGGCGACGCGCGCTACGGCGACGTCTCGGGCGACTTCACCAAGCACCAGGACATGGGCACGAAGTAACAGGCTTCCTCCAGCACCAGGATCGGCTCAGCCGGACGGCGCGCACATCGGTTGCGCGCCGTTTTTCTTTGTCGCCGGCGCAAAAAAAGAGGCGTTCGCGGACGGAACGCCTCTCGCCCCTCCGGATGGCACGCGGTCAGTTGACCAGCGGATAGAGAACCTGTGCACCGAAGCTTTCGGGCATATGTTCCTCGATCAGGCCGTAATCGCCCGGCAACTCGCCCTCGGGCATGTAGAGGGTTCCGAACATCCAGTCATAGATGGACAGCGTGGCCGCAAAGTTCTTGCCCAGCGCCTTCTTGTCGTGATGCCAGCGGTGGAAAACCGGGCTTGCGATGACGTATTTCAGCGGCCCGAGCGTCCAGTCGAGGTTGGCGTGGACGAAGCCGGACGACAGCGTGTCGAACGGCGCCATGATCAGGAAGATCGTGGGCGAGAAGCCGGCGATCAGGGCGAGCGAGGTGACGAGGATCGAGCCCATCAGGAGATTCACCGGGTGAAAGCGCGAGGCGGAGATCCACTCGAGCTCCTCGGAGGAATGGTGCACCGCATGGTACTTCCACAAGCGCGCGCCGTGAAAGAAGCGATGGATCCAGTAGAGGGCGAATTCGGTCGAGACCAGGTACAGGATGAGCTGCAGCCAATAGGGTAGCCGCGACAGCGGCCCGTGGCCGTGGTCGTAGAAATCGACGATTCCCTGCCAGCTGTGGATGCCGAGAAGATACATGGTCGCCAGCACGACGAATCCGATGCGCCCGTAGCGCGTGAACACCGGCACGATGAACCAGTAGCAGAGGTCGACGGCGAGACCCTTTTCGCTCCACCAGGGCTTGCCGGCGTTGCACGGCGAGAAGTAGGACAGCGCGGCGAAGACGACGCCCATGCCGGCCATATAGGGCAGCACGCGCATCAGGGTATGGGAAAATCCGTAAGCGACTTGCAGAGCGAACGAGCCGAACATGATGACCCCCAGACTGTCAGCCGACAGTCTAGGGGTCATTGATTAGGCAAAGGTTTCCGCTGTTGCGGCAAACCGCCGTGCTAGTGCGACACTCGGACGTTGGTGATTTCCTGCCCGATGGCGTTGAGCGTCGTGATGATGGCGCCGGACGTCTGCAGGTCGAAGTACTTGTTCGCATCGGTTGCGCAGTTCTGCAATACCGTCGAATTGCCCTGCGTGCCGTTCAGGTCGACGAAGACCGCGTAGATGATGAAGCCGGCAGCCTTGGCGTTGGTGCAGGCAAGCGCCATGCGGGCGTCGGTTCCCGAGTCCTCGTTCGAGCCGTCACCGCTCCAGCGGTCCTGGGTGTTCAAGCCGTCGCTGACCAGGATGATGTATTGGGTCGTATTGGCCGGAAGAGCGGGCGCGCTCAAAGGATTGCCCTGGGTCTGCGCCATCCAGCCCCAGTCCAAACCGATCGTCTGGTTGGTCGAACCTTGTGCCGTCATGGCGTTCACCTGCGCATTCAGCGTGGTCCAGTTGTAGCCCAACCCGATCAACACGCTCGGAACGCACGAATAGGCATTTTCGGCCGGGAAATCGGTCGCGGCGCTCGAGGGGGAAGTGTTGTTGACGTCATAACTCTGCGTGCGGTCCATGATGCAGCCGCCCCACGTGCTCGTGGAGTTGGTGGTCCAGACGTGGTTGTAGAGGCTCGCCTTGCAGGACTTGCTGCTGCCGCTGCCCGTGCAGCTGCAATTGTGATGGCTGCCGCACGTCGCGCTGCTGCCGGTCGCGACCGTTTGCGTCGAACCCGTGGCGACAGACGTATAGCAACCGTTGAAGTCGTGGCCGCCCTGGCCCGTCGCGGAATTGTAGACCGATACCTGGCTTGGGCAGATGTAGCCCTTATAGGTGCCGCTGCTCGGAATTGTATTCGTCGTCGATGAGCCATTGGTTGGAGTCGTCTGGCACGTGAAGCCGTTCGAGCCCGTCGACCAGGGACAAGAGTCTCCGGGCCCGAGCAGAGCCGCCGGTGCGCCGCCGGAAGGAGCGGCCAGCCAGTCGGTCCAGTCGATCCAGCTTGCGTTCACGTTAGCGGTACCGACGTTCACGGTCTTCGAGAACGGAATGATCGCTGCCTGAACGTCGCCCGGATTGTTGGACGCGTTTTGCAGCATCGTCAGCACCTGGCCCACGGCCGTCTTCAGCGCCGAGATCTTCGACGTGCCGGTGCCGTCCGTCTGGGTCATCGATCCGGTATTGTCGAGCACGAAGCTCACCCAGAGTTTCGTCTGGCCCCACACGACCGTCGAGCTGGAATTG
>Ga0335070_10002157_pt1 | contig 22940 bp, 23 predicted proteins | sample Lox_Sample_13_FD_206722 | JGI IMG/M metagenome (GOLD analysis project Ga0335070, IMG submission 206722) | Soil microbial communities from Loxahatchee National Wildlife Refuge, Florida, United States - Lox_Sample_1.3 | ecosystem: Environmental > Terrestrial > Soil > Wetlands | place: USA...
GGCGCTCTATGCCGAGCAGCTGGCCGACGAGATGGGGATGTATGACAACGATCCGCTGGGCCGCATCGGCTTCCTGCACGACGCCATGTTCCGCGCCGTGCGGCTCGTCGTCGACAGCGGCATGCACGCGATGAAATGGAGCCGCGAGCAGGCGCTGAAGTTCTACGTCGACGCGCTGGGCGACAAGGAGAGCGGCGCGATCACCGAGATCGAGCGCTATGCGGTCAACCCCGGACAGGCCTGCGGCTACATGCTGGGCAAGATCGCGTTCCTCGCCGCGCGCAAGAAGGCCAGGGACGCGCTCGGCGCGAAGTTCGACATCCGCAGCTTCCACGACGCGATGCTGATCGGCGGGGCGGTGCCGCTCGCCATGCTGGACGGGATCGCCGACCGCTATATCGCGGCGCGGCGCCGAGGCTAGCGCGGAAACGTCACGGCCTCGATCTTGTTGCCGTCGGGATCGAAGATGAAGGCTCCGAAATAGGTCGTCATCGCCGCCTGGCGCGGTCCCGGCGCGCCGGCATCTGCGCCGCCGTTGGCCAGCGCCGCAGCGTGAAAGGCGCGCACCGAATCCTCATCGCGCGTGCGCAGGCAGATATGCACGCCGGTGTCCTGTCCCACCTTCGGCAGACCGGCGCGCAGATTGATCCAGAATTCGGGATAGCGCTTGCCGAAGCCCACCGTCGCTTCGCGCGTTACGAGCTTCGTGAGGCCGAGCGGCGAAAGCACGGCTTCGAAGAACGCCGCGCTGCGTTCGAGATCGGCGACTGCGACGGAGACGTGATCGATCACGGTTCCGGCCGGATCGTCGTCGCCCAGCGGACGAATTCGTCATCCGTGATGCCGGAATCCGTCAGGAGCGCCTCGCCGGTGTCGGTGCGGACCTGGCTGACAAGCGCGATGCCGCCCGGGAAGAACAGCACGACGCCGCGCCACTTGGCCGGGACATCGTTGGCGGTGCCCTTCGCGTCGAACACGTAATAGGCTTGGCCGCTGTCCATGCGCGCCTTGAAGCGGTTGCCGATCGCGAAATTGCCGTTCGGAAAGCGCCCCTGCAGGAACGACGTCACGATATCGGTCGCGGCGGCATCGAACGGCGTCGCATCTATCGGCTTGCCGAACCGGATCCATTCGATGGCGCGCTGCGCGAACATGCCGTGGATCGAGGCGCCCGGGGTGAACAGGAAATCGACGAGCAGATACTGGTCGGACGTCCGCTCATGATCGAGGTGAAATTTCTGGTCGGCGGCGCTCATGGCGATGGAGAATTCGTGCGTCGAAGGCGCATAGCGGCCGCCGGTCAGCACATCGGCGGCAGCCGGAACGGCAGCCGCGAGCGATGCCGCCAGCCCGAGACTTGCGATCCGGCGCGCCATCACCGGCTCATCAACTGATATGCGCCGCCCTTCTCGATACCCCGCTTGTAGGCCGGGCGAGCCTGCATGGCGGCGCGATATTTGACGAGGCCGGGATAGGGATCGAGCCGCGCGCCGGCCGCTTCCAGCACGAACAGAAGCTGGATGTCGGCGCCGGTCAGCTCGTTGCCGACGAAGAAGCTGCGCCCGCCGAGGCCAGCTTCCATATAGGAGAGGTTGTTGGCGATCTCGCTGTCGATGCGCGGCTTGAGCGCCGCCGCCGCGTCGCCCAGCATGCCGGTGTAGAGCGCCATCAGCAGCGGCAGCATCGCCGAGCCCTCGGCATAGTGGATCCATTCGATATAGCGCCAATAGTCGTCGGTTCCGGGCTTGGGCTTGAAGCGGCCCTTGCCATACGTGTCGATCAGGTACTCGACCTCGGCGCCCGATTCCGCGATGGTCTTGCCATTATCGGTCAGGACCGGCGACTTGCCGAGCGGATGAACGGCCTTGAGTTCGGGCGGCGCGAATGGCACTGGCGACATGCGCTGGTACTTGACAATCTCGTACGGGGTTCCCAGCTCTTCGAGCAGCCAGAGAATGCGCTGCGAGCGCGAATTGTTGAGATGGTGGACCTTGATCATGCGCCGCTCCGTGTTCCCGCCGGCCGCATCGGACCAGCAAGCCGCGACAGGCGCAAGTGAGGATCGCGCGACAGACTGTCGAGACGTTGCGCGGTGACGGGAACGCCCCGCGCGCGGTTGACCGGCAAGGGTGTCTATCCGGTCGAATATGCGTCCCTGCTGCTTACGCCGTTTCGGCGCCTGATTTTTCCGCCGGGGCGGCTTGTCCGCCTCATGAAGCTCAAGCCCACGCACCGGGTGCTGGAGATCGGCTGCGGCCCCGGCTATTTCAGCCCGGCGGCCGCACGGTTCCTGAAGCGCGGTTCGCTTACGCTGTTCGACTACCAGGACGCGATGCTGGACATTGCAGAGGCGCGGCTCAAGGCGCGCGGGCTATCCAACTATGTGAGACAGCAGGGCGACGCGACGGCGCTGCCGTTTGCCGATCGCTCCTTCGACGCCGCCTTCATGGTGACGGTTCTGGGTGAGGTCGGCGATGCCGATGCCGCGTTGCGCGAGGCCGTCCGCGTGCTGCGACCGGGCGGCATCCTTTCCGTCAGCGAACAATTTGGCGATCCGGATTTCATCCAGTTGAACGATCTGAAACGGCGCGCAGCTGCCGCCGGACTTACGTTCGAGCGCCGTTACGGCCCGCGCTTCTTCTACACCGCCAACTTCCGCGCGCCGGCTTAGGACCTCGGTTCGGTTGCGACCGGATTTGCGAAATCGTCGTCGAACACGCGTTGTGGATGGTGCGCGGTGACCATGCCCATGAACGGCGGCCAGATGGAGTAGCCGAGCAGTTCCCGCAGCCGCGGCGACATGGTCTTCGCGATGTCGCGCGGGATGGCGAGGAAGAAGTTCTCCTGCTGGCGCAGCCAGCCCTCGCAATACTGGTAGGTGAGGGCAAGGCGCGCGGCATTGGAACGGTTGGCGCCGCCGCCATGGATGAACGTGCCGGGGAAGACCATGATCGATCCGGCCTTCATCACCGCCGGACGCTTTTCGCGGTGCGCACGCTCGAGCACAGGCGGGCCGCTTTCCCACAGATGACTGCCGGGCACGATCGTCGTGGCGCCGTTCTCGCCGGTGAAATCGTCGATCGCAGCGATCATGCTGACCGAGAGACCCGGCCGCGGCCGCGGCACCTTGTAGAAGCTGTCGTCGTGATGCAGGCCCTGCTCGGCCTCACCGGGATAGATGTTGATGGCCTGCGCTGCGCTGAGCAGAAAATTCGGCTGGAGAAAGCGGCCGATCAGGGCGAGAAGGCGCGGGTCTTCGGCGATGCGCTCGAAGACCTTGCCGCGCGCGACGAGGGTGTAGATCCGCTCGGTGGTGAAGCCTTCGAAGGCATTGCGGCCGCGATGGGTGCCGAAATGCCGCGCAGTGCCGTCGCGAATTGCAGCGAGCGTCGACGCGTCGAAAAAATCCGCGATGATCGTGTAGCCGTCGCGCCGCATGCGCTCGGCATGGCTGTCGAGATCGAACTCGCCGCTCATGGCTGCCTCCTTCCATCATCGGAGCAGGACCGCACGCTCTGCGCAACGTCAAAAACCGATGCCCTGCGGTGCAGAGGCGGACGGCATGCCGACCGGCCAGGTACGTTCTTCCAGAACCGCCGGAGCGCGACGGAGAAGGTGTCGGCGTGCCCGCCGCCGAATTCGCCGCATATAGCCTGTCGCTCTAGGTTCGGGGCTCCCGCCACATCGGCCACAGCGTCGGACCGCTCGGGATCTTGATCTCGCCGGTCACCGCGAAGCCGAATGCCTTGTAGATCGGGATGTTCGATTCCTTGCTGGACTCCAGATAGCAGGGCATGTGCGCGGCGTCGGCGCGCGCCAGCTGATCGCGCATGATGAGACTGGCAAAACCTTTGCCCTGATGCGCCGGATCGGTGCCGACGACCTGAAGGTACCAGTGCGGCCTCTTCGGATGGACTTTCTCGATTGTGTCCATCGTGCGCATGACCGTGAACACGCCGCCACCGAAGATCGACAGCATCTCAGGCGCGTTGAGGATGTAGTCCGACACATGGACATGCCAACCATTCGGCGGCCGCCACAAGGTCGCCGCCTCGTAGCCGCTCGTGACGTAGCAGGCGCCGTGCGGCAGGCCGAGCTTCAGCAGAAGCCTGAACAGACGCGGCATGGTCTTGGGACGCGCCGCTTCGTTGCGCAACAGATGAAGCATCAGCGGATCGTCGCGGAAGGCGCGCGCCAACGTCTGCGACAACGGCTCCGCATCGGCGGCAGTCGCGGCGCGGACCGTTGCGCCGCTGTCTCGGGCACTCATCTCAGCGATTGAGCTCCCGCATCGCGTTGTCGAGGCCGCCGAGCGTCAGCGGGAACATGCGGTTGTTGAAGAGCTGCTGGAACAGCGCGATCGACGGCGTGTATTCCCAGTGCTTCTCCGCGACCGGGTTCAGCCAGACGCAGTGCTCGAACATGTTCGTGACTCGGTCGAGCCAGACCGCGCCGGGCTCCTCGTTCCAGTGCTCGACGCTGCCGCCCGGATAGGTGACCTCGTAGGGGCTCATGGTCGCGTCGCCGACGAAGATGATCTTGTAGTCGCGCGGATATTTGTTGAGCACGTCCCAGGTCGGGATCTTCTCGTTGTGGCGGCGGCGATTGTCCTTCCATACCGCCTCGTAGAGGCAATTGTGGAAGTAGTAGAAGTCCATGTGCTTGAACTCGGTCTTCGCCGCGCTGAACAGCTCCTCGCAGAGCTTGATATGCGCGTCCATCGAGCCGCCGATATCGAAGAACAGGAGCACTTTCACCGTGTTGTGGCGCTCCGGCACGAGACGCAGGTCGAGATAGCCCTTGTTGGCGGTGTCCTTGATGGTGCCGTCCATGTCGAGCTCGGTCTCGGCACCCTGCCGCGCCCACTTGCGCAGGCGGCGCAGCGCCACCTTGATGTTGCGGGTGCCGAGCTCGACCGAATCGTCGAGGTTCTTGTATTCGCGCTTGTCCCAGACCTTGACCGCCTTGCCGTGGCGCGACTTGTCCTGCCCGATGCGCACGCCCTCGGGATTGTAGCCGCCGTTGCCGTAAGGCGAGGTGCCGCCGGTGCCGATCGCCTTGCCGCCCTTCTCGTGGCGCTTCTTCTGCTCCTCGAGGCGCGCCTTCAGCTGTTCCATCAGCTTGTCCCAGCCGCCGGCCTTTTCGATCAGCTTCTTCTCTTCGTCGGTCAGGAATTTCTCGGTCAGCGCCTTGAGCCACTCCTCGGGTATCTGGGCGATGATCGAGGCGTCGAGGCCTTCGAGGCCCTTGAACACGTGGCCGAAGACCCGGTCGAACTTGTCGAGGTTGCGTTCGTCCTTCACCAGCGCGGTGCGCGAGAGGAAGTAGAAGTCCTCGATCTTCATGTCGATGATGTCGGCGTTCATCGCCTCCATCAGCGCGAGGTATTCCTTGAGGGTAACGGGAATCTTGGCGGCGCGAAGCTCGTCGAAGAACTGGAAGAACATCGGAACCTTCCGGGCAGGCGATAGCGGTTCGGCAAGTCTAGTGCGGGCGGGCGGGGCCTGCCAGAGGGGTGGCCGGAGCGGTCACGGGCGGTGCGACAGCGGTTGCCGCAGGGATTACCGGGCTCGCGGGCGGCGGGGCCTTGGCAATGTGGACCAGGGCCTCGGTGTAAACGGCGTTCAGGAAGTCGCGCAGCTTGTCGTCGTCACGCGGGGTCGCGAATTCGACGGTCGCCTCCAGCGCCCAATCGCCGACAGTGCCGCTGGAGAACAGGATGCGGTAGTGCAGCGTTTCGAGCGCCGCGGTCTCGTAGGTACGGGTGTAGACGGTGAGCGGGGCTTTGCTGCCGCCGAGCGCCAGTGTCTTCTCGCCGACGAGCTTGCCGCCGATGCCTTCCTGCTCGGTGAACTCCGGCGCGAGCTCGGCCCTGGCGTTGTAGGGGCCCTTGAGCGGCGTCAGCGTGATCGTGCCGTAGACACCATCGAGCGCGGAATAGGCGCAGAAGTCGGCGCCCTTCGACGGGTCGCGCTCGCCAAAGGCATCGCGTTCGAAATGGCCGATGAATTGCGGACAGGAGAAGCCCGAGACGTGGACCTTGGCGTCGTCCGGGCCGTCCTTGAAGGCGTCGATGTCGGTGGTCTGGGCGAAGGCCGGGGGCGCAGCCACAAGCATTGCGGCCATGCCTATCGCGCGGAGCTTCCCTGCCATTGAGATCAACATGTTCACCGGCTCGAGAGAATAGCAGAACCCGACGCGGTGGCGAGATGGGTCTGGCACGCCCGTTTCATTCGCGCTAGTTGGCACCAATGCCGGCGAAGACGCTTGTCATCGGACTGGATTCCATCAACGCGACGCTGCTGGAGCGCTGGGCGGATCGCGGCTGCCTGCCAAACGTCGCGGCATTGCGCGCGCGAGCCAGCGTGTTCAGGCTCGATGCGGCCTGCATGGATACGCTGCCGGGCGCGATCTGGTCGGACATCATCTACGGCCAGGATTCCGCGCGGCACGGGCTGTATTTCCACCCCGAACAACTCGATGTGCAGACAGGTTTGACGCGGCGCGTGCCGCAGGACCAATTGCTGGCCGACAGGACCGTGTGGCGTACCGCTTCGACCGCAGGCCGGCGCTGCGCGGTCGTCGACGTGCCGTTCATGCCGCTCGTGCCCGACGACAACTGCGTGCAAGTTCGCGAGTACGCGGTCCACGACATCTCCTACGGCTTCGGCACAGCGCCGCCGGAACTGGGCGCGGAGCTGGTCGCGCGACACGGCGAGCCCCCGCTGCACAGCAAGAGCTGCGACACCGAATACGAGCGGAAGGGAACAGAGTTCATCTGTCGCGCACTGCTGGAGCGCGCGCAACGCAAGACGAGTCTGCTGAGCGATCTGATGGGCCGGGAGACCTGGGACCTGTTCTTCGCTGTCTACGGCGAGTCACACTGCGGATCGCACTATCTCTGGCCGCGGCAAGCGTCGGGCGACATGCTTCATACCGAAGCGGAAAGCGCGATGGACGTCTGGGAGCCGACGCGGATGCTCTATCAGCGCATCGATGCGGGCATCGGGCGGCTGGTCGCCGAAGCCGGTCCCGAGGCAGGCGTGATCCTGTTCATCAGCCATGGGGTCGGTCCCTATTTTGGCGGGCCGCAATTGCTGCCGGAGTTCTTGCGCAGGCTGGAATTGAGCGACGGCCGGGAATGGCCCGGACGGTGGAGACTGCGACAGCTGGCGGATAGCGTCCGGCGGAAGATTCCCGTGCGCCTGGTCTCCGATCTTCCATTGGCGTCCGGCGGAGCGATCGCCTCCGTGCGCCGATTCCTCGGGGCCGAATTGCACCGCGGCGCAAATGCACGAAGCAAGGCGTTCGCCATGCCGAACAACCGGATCGGCGCCATCCGGCTCAACATCGCGGGGCGCGATCCTCATGGATGCCTTTCATGCGAGGAGGCGCGTGCGTTGGCCGAGACACTCATTCACGAACTGAAGCGGCTGAAGGCCCCGGATGGCACCCCAATTGTGCATAGCATCCAGCGAACCGCCGAGGTGTTTGGAAACGATGCGGCAGCGTGGCTGCCCGATCTGCTGGTAAAGTTTCGAACCGACCTCGGCCCGATCGAGCGCTGCCACTCGCCAGCGGTCGGACACATTCATGCGCCGAACGCCCGTCCATACTATCGCCGCGCCGGCGATCACGTACCGCAGTCCCGCGCCTGGATCAGTGCGCCAGAATATCCTCCCGGTCGCCAGTCGCGCGGCGATGTCCTGGACCTGGCGCCGACGATCCTCGATCTCGCAGGCGTCGCTCGGCCTGCTCACATGACGGGTGTGCCGCTGCGCGCGCGGCTCGCCGACCGCCAGTGAACTGCCATAGTGCCCGGCGGCAACGGCGGCATGCGCCGGGCAATTTCGAGCATGCGGGGCAGCGCCCGCCGCAGCAGCGACCGGGGCAGCAGCGTCGCCGCAAGCACTGCGCCGGTCAGGAATAGGCGACGCCTGCGAGGAACGTTCGGAACGGTGGCAATTCGTCGAATCGCGTTTGCCACGAGCACCGGCAACCGGTCGCCCGGGTAGGGATGGCCCTTTTCGTTCAGGCGACGGGAGAGAATCCGGTTCAACCAATGATAGGTCGGGGCGCGCGGACGAAACTTCGTCCAACGCGCCGGACCGACGAAGCGCGCGACCGCGGCGTACATGTCGGGATGGATGCGCACTACGTCATCACGCTGCGCCACCCTGGCGGAGTTCTGCAGCGACAGATTGTGCGTGTGGCGGCGATAGCCGCCGAGCGGTTCCTGGATCAGGTCCACTTCGCCCATCACGGTCGTGAGAGCGTTCAGATAGGTGTCGGGCGCGCGGAGCCATGTGCTTGCATCGAGCGGCAGGATCGACGCCAGCGCCCACCGGGCGTAGGCGTTGAAGCTCTGCCCACCGCTGACCACCTGACCGTAGCGGTAGAGATGCTCCTCGACGCTCAGGGCGGGAACCTCGAACGGCGGAAGCGGAAGATTGAGAACCGTGCCGTCTTCCAGCATCGTCCAAAGCCGATAGTGCAGCCGCGCCAGTCCCGGCCGCCAGCGCGCCATGACGTCGGCCACGGCCCAAGGAAACAGCACGTCATCGGAATCGAGGTAGATCACGACGTCGCCGCGGCAAGCGGCAAACCCGGCATTGATCCCCGCCCCTTCGCCGCCATTGGGCTGCAGTACGATGACGCAGCGGTTGCGATAGTCCTCGAGGACAGCGCGCGAACCGTCCGTCGAGCCGTCGTCCACCACGACGACCTCGACGCGAGGATAGGTTTGCGCCAGGGCGCTGTCGATCGCGTCGGGCAAAAAGGCAGCGTAGTTGTAGTTGCGGACAACAATACTGACGAGGAGCGGCTCGCCCCGACTGGTCGCTGAAATCGTCGTCATCGCTACATCGTAGAGCCGGCCCTGGCGGGGATTTCTCAATATCCTTGCGAGCGCCAACACGGGTCAAGCAGCGCCTCGCCGCGAGCGCGGCGGCGGCGCTCCAATCACAGAGATGAAGGCCGCGATGGCCGTCGCGCCGGCCAGGTCCTGAAGGCGATCGCGGCGCTGCCGCCGAAACGGGAGCGCCGCGGCCAAAAAAACCTAGTTTCGGCTCTCGCGCCTGGCAAGGAACGCGAGGCGTTCGAAGAGATGGACGTCCTGCTCGTTCTTGAGCAGCGCGCCGTGCAGCGGCGGGATCAGCTTGGTCGGATCCTTCTCCTTGAGCGCCTCGGGCGGAATGTCCTCGTTCATGAGGAGCTTCAGCCAGTCGAGCAGCTCCGAGGTCGACGGCTTCTTCTTGAGGCCCGGCACGTCGCGGATCTGGTAGAAGACGTTGAGCGCCTCCGACACCAGCTTCTGCTTGATGTTGGGATAGTGCACGTCGATGATCTTCTGCATCGTGTCGCGCTCCGGGAACTTGATGTAGTGGAAGAAGCAGCGGCGCAGGAAGGCGTCGGGCAGCTCCTTCTCGTTGTTCGAGGTGATGACCATGATCGGTCGCACCGCCGCCTTGATCGTCTCGCCGGTCTCGTAGACGAAGAACTCCATGCGGTCGAGCTCGAGCAGGAGGTCGTTGGGGAACTCGATATCGGCCTTGTCGATCTCATCGATCAGGAGCACCGGGCGCTTCTTCATCTCGAAGGCTTCCCAGAGCTTGCCCTTCTTGATGTAGTTCTTGACGTCCTTGACGCGCTCGTCGCCGAGCTGGCTGTCGCGCAGGCGCGTGACCGCGTCGTATTCGTAGAGGCCCTGGATCGCCTTGGTCGTGGACTTCACGTGCCAGGTGATGAGCGGCGCCTTCATCGCATCCGCGATCTGGAACGCCAGCTCGGTCTTGCCGGTGCCCGGCTCGCCCTTGACCAGCAGCGGCCGCTCCAGCGCCACGGCGGCGTTCACCGCGATCCGAAGATCGTCGGTGGCAACATACTTGTCGGTACCTTCGAAACGCTGGGCTGCCATCGGGTCTCTCTTTTGGAAATAGCGTAGGCGAAAGGGTAGGTTGCGGCGTCCAGCCGCGCAAGGGCGCGACGGAACGCGCATTTGCCGCTAAAACGCCCTCATGAGCGGACCGTCGGACAGCCAGATTGTCGCGCTTATGACGCGCGCGGTCGCCCTGATCAACCAGGGTGAATGGGCATTCGCCGAAGCGACGTTGACGCAGCTGCTGCGCATGCGGCCCAGGGAGCCGGATGCGCTGCATCTGCTGGGCCTCGTCGTGGCGAGCCGGGGCCGCCCGGGCGAAGCGGAGGCGCTTTATCGCCGCTCGCTGGCGCTGAAGCCGAAACAGGCGCATGTCCAGATCGTCCTCGGCAGGCATCTCGCGGCCAACGGGCGCGCCGAAGAAGGCATTGCGCTGCTGCGCAGCGTGGTGCGGGCAAATCCGGGCCATGCCGATGCGCTGGTCGCACTCGGGCAAGCGCAGCAGCAGGCCGGCGACAAGGTGTTCGCCGAAAGGAACCTGCGCGCAGCGTTGGCGCGCGCGCCGCTGGATCAGGCGGCGGCACTGAGCCTCGGCTCGCTGCTGAGCGAGACGGGCCGGCCGGGGGAGGCCGAACCGATCCTGCGCCAGGCGCTGACGCGCGATTCGCCGCCTCCGCTGCGCGCGGCGCTGGAACACAATCTCGGCGTCGCACTCAAGATGCAGCGGCGCTACGACGAGGCACTGGCGGCATTCGATGCGTCCATCAGGTTCGCACCCGGCCTGCCGCTCGCGGAATACAACCGCGCCAACACGCTGGTCCATCTTCGGCGCAATGAAGAGGCGCTGGCGGGCTTTCGCCGCTATCTCGCTCGCGATCCCGGCAACATCGCGGTGCATCTCGAGATGAACGCTCTGCTCTATCGCATGGGGCGCGATGACGAGTTCCTGGCCTCGTTTGAGGAAGCGGCGAGAGATTCGCCGCAGGCAGCCGAGTTGCTGCGGCAGAAGGGCGGTCTTCTCATGCGCGTCGAGCGGAACGAGGAAGCGCTCGAATCCCTTGCGCGCGCCGCGGCACTGGAGAACGACAATCCGGAGACGCTGAGGGGGACCGCGATGGCGCTCGCCAATCTCGGGCGGTTCGAGGAATCGGTCGCGGCCTACGAACGGTCACTCGCGCTGCGCCCGGACGACAGCGTGACGAAAATCAATCTTGCGACCGTCCTGCTGCGCGCAGACGACAGCCTGCGGGCGCTCCGCATCACCGACGAGGTGGTAGCGCACAGCCCCTTCGACCAGGGCGCGCTGGCGGTGCATGAACTGGCGCTGCGCGCGAGCGGCGATGCGCGCGCCGAGCGCCTCGCTGACTACGAGCGCCACGTCCGGGTGTTCGACCTCGAGCCGCCGCCCGGATTCTCCTCGATGGCGGACTTCAACGCAGCGCTGAACGCGCATCTCGACAGCCTGCATACGGACATGCGCGAGCATGTCGACCAGACGCTGCGCAGGGGTTCGCAGACGCTCGACACCTTGTTCGAAGGCTCCGCCCCCCTGATCGCCGCTCTCCGGACACGCATCGAGGAGGCCGTGACGGCGTACATAGGAGACATGCGCGAGGGAGACGGGCATCCGCTGGCCGCGCGGCGGACCGACGGCTTCAGCTTCCCCGGCTCCTGGTCGTCGCGGCTGTACGACCACGGCTTCCACACCAACCACATCCACCCCAAGGGCTGGATCAGCTCCTGCTACTACGTCGCGGTGCCGGACGCGGCCGAGGACGAAATCGCGAGACAGGGCTGGATCAAGTTCGGCGAGCCGGCGTTCGCCATGCCGCTGCGCGATGCGGTGCGGCGGAGCGTGAAGCCCGTGCCAGGACGCCTTGTGCTCTTTCCGTCATACATGTGGCACGGCACGGTGCCCTTTCACGCGCCGACGGCGCGGACAACCATCGCCTTCGACGCGATTCCGGCCTAAGCTCCAACCCTCCGGGGGATGCATGAACTGGTTGCTGGTTGCAGCGGTGTTCGGCGCGGGAACGTTGGGCACGTTCACCGACTGGCTGTTCATGGGCGTGCTCTTCCACGATGCCTACAACCGCTATCCCGAGGTCTGGCGGCCGGGCATTCGCGAAGGCGCCGAGCGCACAGCTCTCGCCTGGTCGATTGTGCTGGGATACGTGATGAGCGCAGCGGTGATCGCCCTCTGCGAGCTCGCCGGCGTGCACAGCATTGTGCGCGGCCTGATCGTGGCTGCCGTCGCCTGGCTCGCCGGGCCGTTCGTGGTCGTCGTCATCAACGGCTTCTTCATCAAGATCGATCCGAAGATCACCTTCGCGCATTGCCTCGGCTGGCTCGCACGCATGGCGATCGCAGGCGTTGCAGCAGGACTCGTACTGCCGCCGCCATGACCGTCGCCCACGTCTACACCGTTGCGTTCCAAGGTATCGAGGCACGCGAGGTGGACGTACAGGTGCACATCGGCGAAGGCGGCACCGGCATCTTCAACGTGGTCGGTCTGGGCGACAAGGCCGTCGGCGAGAGCAAGGAACGCGTGCGCGCCGCGCTTTCGGCGATCGGCCTCGCCCTTCCCTACCAGCGCATCACCGTGAACCTCGCGCCTGCCGATCTGCCCAAGGAGGGCAGCCACTACGACCTTCCGATTGCGCTCGGCCTGCTGGCGGCGATGGGCGTGCTGCCGGCGAGCGAGGTTGCGAACTATGTCGCGCTGGGTGAGCTCTCGCTCGACGCGCAGATCACCGCTGTTGCGGGCGTGCTGCCCGCTGCGCTCGCCGCGAGCGAGCAGCAGCGCGGGCTGATCTGCCCCGCCGCGTGCGGGCCGGAGGCCGCCTGGGCCGGCGATCTCGAGATCGTGTCGGCGCCCTCGCTGATCGCGCTGATCAACCACATGAAGGGCGTGCAGGTGCTGAGCCGCCCGGCTGCCAGACTCGCGAGCGACAGCGTCGTCGTGCCAGACCTGCGCGACGTAAAGGGACAGGAGACAGCGAAGCGCGCGCTCGAGATCGTGGCGGCAGGCGGGCACAATCTGCTGATGATCGGACCGCCGGGCGCCGGCAAGTCGATGCTGGCGCAGCGCCTGCCGGGACTCCTCCCGCCGCTCGACGCCCGCGAGGCACTCGAGCTGTCGATGGTGCAGTCGCTGGCCGGAGAACTGCGCGACGGCGCGATCTCGCGACGGCGGCCGTTCCGCAATCCGCATCATTCGGCATCGATGGCGGCGCTGACCGGCGGCGGGCTGCGCGTGAAGCCGGGCGAGGTATCGCTGGCGCATCTCGGCGTTCTCTTCCTCGACGAGCTCCCTGAATTCCAGCGCGGCGTGCTGGATTCGCTACGCCAGCCGATCGAGACGGGCGAGGCGATGGTGGCGCGGGCCAACGCGCATGTGCGTTTTCCGGCGCGCTTCCAGCTGGTGGCGGCGATGAATCCCTGCCGCTGCGGCTATCTGAGCGAGCCGGCGCAAGCCTGCGGCCGGGCGCCGAAATGCGCGCTGGACTACCAGTCACGGATCTCGGGTCCGCTGTTCGATCGCATCGATGTGCATGTCGAGGTCGCCGGCGTTTCCGCCGCCGATCTGTCGCTCCCGCCGCCGGCCGAGGGCAGCGCCGAGGTCGCGGCGCGCGTGGCGAAAGCACGGGACATCCAGCGCGCGCGCTACGACGGCAAAGGCATCCGCACCAACGCGGAAGCCGAAGGCGAGCTGCTCGACCGCGTCGCGACGCCGGAGCCGGCCGGCGTCAAGCTGCTGACCGATGCTGCCGAAGCCATGCGGCTGACCGCGCGCGGCTATCACCGCGTACTCAGGGTGGCACGGACTATCGCCGACCTTTCCGGCGTCGAGCGGGTGGCACGGCCGCACATCGCCGAAGCGCTTTCGTACCGGCGCATCGCGCATCTCCACTAGGACGGATTTGTGACAGACCGGGGCTTCTCGACTCGTGAACTGCATTTGGATAACGAGGTGCTTCTCGATGACCAGGGGGAGCCGATGATCTCGGGACGGTGGCTTCATGCAGGCTTGACGGCGTTGGCGCTCACACTTGCTCCCATCGCGGCGCAGGCAACAAGCATCACGGTGTTCGCGGCCGCATCGCTGAGCGACGCACTCAACGGCATCGGCCTGGCCTACAAGGCCAAGACCGGCAACGACGTGGTGTTCTCCTTTGCGGCGTCGTCGGTATTGGCGAAGCAGATCGAAGCCTCGGGCGGCGCGGATCTCTTCATGTCGGCAGATACCGACTGGATGGACTATCTCGACAAGAAGGGCCTCATCGCAGCCGGCTCGCGCAAGAACCTTCTGGGCAATCGCCTGGTCCTGATCGCGCCGGCGAGCGAAACTGCAACCATCGCGATCGCGCCGCATTTCGATCTCGCCGGCGCGCTGCACGGCGGCAGGCTGGCGATCGCCGACCCGACCTCGGTCCCGGCGGGCAAGTACGCAAGGGCTTCACTGACCGCGCTCGGCGTATGGGACAGCGTGGCGGGCAGCCTGGCACCAGCCGAGAATGTGCGCATGGCACTTTCCTATGTTTCGCGCGGCGAAGCCCCGCTCGGCATCGTCTACACGACCGACGCGATGAGCGACAAAGACGTCCACATCGTTGGGACGTTCCCCGAGAACACGCACCCGCCGATCATATACCCGGTGGCGCTGACCAAGGATGCCAGGCCGGAGGCCAAGGCATTTCTCGCCTTCCTGGGCGGGCCGCAGGCGGTTGCGATCTTCCGGAAGGACGGCTTCGCGATCCTCGGCCCGCCCTGAACGCGCGCCGCGGTTATGCCGCGGTTCTGGGCCGCAACACCGCCGCAATGACCAGTCCCGCCACGAGGAAGGCCACGACCTCGATGAAGCTGTATCCGACCGTGTAGTCGAGCGGGAACGAATACCAGTTCCAGTAGGGCACGTTGGTCACGATCGCGCCGGTGAGGCCGATGACGGTCACGAACACGACACGCATGGCATAGGCAGCCAGCGCAGTCTGCATCAGGAGCCAGGCGGCGAGCAGGCTTTCCACCACCTCGGTCACGAACTCGGCGACGAGATAGGAAGGCTGCAGCGCTGTCGGAAACTTCGGATTGAAGACGAGCAGGCCGCCGGGAGCAGTCGCCGAGGATGGCTTGGCGCTCGATGGCATTGGAAAGACATAGAGGCCGTGGCGATCGCCGATCGAAGAGGCGAGGTTGGCGACCGTGGTGCTTTCGTTCGGCAGCGGGCTGACGCCGTAAGCGCCGAGCGGCGTCAGGTCGTGCGCGACGAACGACCAGACGAACATGGCAAGTCCGCCGAGGAGTCCGGCGATGAGAAGACGCATGACGTTCCCCCAAGGAGGCGACGCGCGATCCTAGCCCGACGCGATGCGACGCTCACGCAGATATCGTTGTGCGTTGCGGAACGCCTTGGCGCGGTCGCAGCAATACCTTAAGCATGCGGCGCGAGGGGGATTTCATGGCCGAAAGACCGAAGGGCAAGGGTTTTCGCCCGATCTATCTGTTGCTGGCGATTCCGTACATCGCCATGCTCTGGGTACCGTCCTACAACCGGATCGACCCGGCGTTCGAGGGCATCCCGTTCTTCTACTGGTACCAGATGCTGTGGATCGCGCTCGGCGCGGCGGTTTTGATCCCGGTCTATCTTCACGACGAGCGCAGCGGCGGGGACCGGCCGCAATGACGCCGAACAGCACCGCGATCACAATCTTCGTCGCTCTCTTCGCGTTCGTGACGATCATCGGATTCTTCGCGGCGCGCTGGCGGCGCGGCGACCTCAACCAGCTGCAGGAATGGGGCCTGGGCGGCCGGCGTTTCGGCACGATGGTGACCTGGTTCCTGCTCGGCGGCGACCTCTACACCGCCTACACCTTCATCGCGGTGCCGGCCGTCCTGTTCGGCGCGGGCGCAACCGGGTACTTCGCGGTGCCCTACACGATCCTCGTCTATCCGCTGCTGTTCGCGGTCTATCCGCGACTCTGGTCGGTGGCGAAGGCCAAGGGCTATGTCACCGCCGCCGATTTCGTGCGCGGCCGCTTCGGCAACGGTACGCTGGCGCTCGCAATCGCGCTGACCGGCATCGTCGCGACCATGCCCTACATCGCGCTCCAGCTCGTCGGCATGGAAGTCGTGATCGCGGGGCTCGGAATAAACATGGATTTCGCGATGCCCGGCATCGGCGTGGTTCACGACTTCCCGCTGCTCGTCGCGTTCGTTGTGCTGGCGCTCTACACCTATTCCAGCGGGTTGCGCGCGCCGGCGCTGATCGCCGTGGTCAAGGACTTCCTGCTCTATGTGACGGTGATCGCGGCCGTCATCATCATCCCGACCGAGCTCGGCGGCTTCGGCAGGATCTTCGCCGCCGCCAATCCCAAGACGCTGCTGCTGGCGCCGGCGACCGCGACCAGCCTCGGTCCGCAGGCGGCATATGCGACGCTGGCGCTCGGTTCGACGTTCGCGCTGTTCCTCTATCCCCACGCCGTGACGGGCCTGCTGAGCTCCGCAAGCCGCCACGTCGTGCGACGCAACGCGGTGGTGCTGCCCGCCTATTCCCTCGCGCTCGGGCTGATCGCGCTGCTCGGCACCATGGCGGTGGCGGCGGGCGTGAAGGCGATGCCGCAATACGCTGCGGGCTTCAAGGCGTTCGGCAACAACTTCGCGGTGCCGGCGCTCTTCCTGCACATGTTCCCGAGCTGGTTCGTTGGCGTCGCGTTCGCGGCGATCGCGATCGGCGCACTAGTGCCGGCGGCGATCATGTCCATCGCCTGCGCCAACCTGTTCACCCGCAACATCTACCGCGAATATCTCGATCCGAACTGCCCGCCGTCGCGCGAGGCGCATGTCGCCAAGATCGTGTCGCTCATCGTGAAGCTGGGAGCCCTCTTCTTCGTGATCGGACTGCCGACGTCCTATGCGATCAGCCTTCAGCTCCTGGGCGGAATCATCATCATCCAGACGCTGCCGAGCGTGATCTTCGGGCTGTATACGAACAGGCTCAATCCCTGGGCGTTGCTGGCCGGATGGATCGCCGGAACCGGCAGCGGCGCATGGATGGCGAGCGAGCTCGCGTTCAAGACGCAGATCTATCCGCTGCAAATCTTCGGCTACACCATTCCGTGCTATGCGGCCGTGTCATCGCTGCTGCTGAACATCGCGGTCAGCGCGGCGCTGAGCTGGGTGTTCAACGCGGTGCTGCGCACACCGCCGAGCGACGCGACGGCAGAAGCGGACTACGCGTAGGTAGTTGGCTTCAGCCGAAGCGGCCGGTGATATACTGCTCGGTCTGCTTCTTGTCGGGCGCGGTGAAGATCTTCTCTGTCGGGCCGAACTCGATCAGCTCGCCGAGATACATGAAGGCGGTGTAGTCGCTGGCGCGGCTTGCCTGCTGCATGTTGTGCGTGACGATCACGATCGTGTACTCGGCCGAAAGCTCGTCAATCAGCTCCTCGATCTTCGAGGTCGAGATCGGATCGAGCGCCGAGCAGGGCTCGTCCAGCAGGATGACCTCGGGACGCGTCGCGACGGTGCGGGCGATGCAGAGGCGCTGCTGCTGGCCGCCCGAGAGCGAGAGCCCCGACGCTTTGAGCTTGTCCTTGACCTCGCCCCACAGCGCGGCGCGCTGCAACGCGTCCTCGATGCGGCCGTCGAGCTCGGAGCGCGGCATCTTCTCGTAGAGCTTGATGCCAAAGGCGATGTTGTCGTAGATCGTCATCGGAAACGGCGTCGGCTTCTGGAACACCATGCCGACGCGCGAGCGCAGCAGGTTGGTGTCGAGGCGCGACGACAGGATGTTCTCGCCGTCGAGTATCACCTCACCCTCGGCGCGCTGGTTGGGATAGAGCTCGTAGATGCGGTTCAGGATGCGCAACAGCGTGGACTTGCCGCAGCCCGAGGGCCCGATGAAGGCCGTGACCTTGCGCTCGTAGAGCGGCACGCTGACATTCTTCAGGGCCCTGGTGGCGCCGTAGTAGAAGCTGACATCGCGGATGTCGACCTTCGCAGTTTCGCCGACCGTCGTGGGCGCGCCGTCCTTGTCCATGTCTAGCTCCGCTGCCTTGTTTCGAGCAGCCGCGCGATGATGCTGAGTGTCAGCACGGTTGCGGTGATGAGCAATGCGCCGGCCCAGGCCAGATGGTGCCAGTCCTCATAGGGCGACATCGCGAACTGGAAGATGACGGCCGGAAGGCTGGCCATCGGCTGGCTGAGATCGGTGCTCTGGAACGAATTGTTGAGAGCGGTGAAGAGCAGTGGCGCCGTCTCCCCCGAGATGCGCGCGATCGCGAACAGCACGCCCGTCACGATGCCGGCGCGGGCGGCGCGCCAAGTAACGGCACGGATCACGTTGCTGCGCGGTGCGCCGAGCGCGGCAGCCGCTTCGCGCAGGCCGTTGGGCACCAGCAGCAGCATGTTCTCGGTGATGCGCACGACGACAGGGATCACGATCACCATCAGCGATGCGGCGCCGGCCCAGCCCGAGAAATGGCCCATCTTCAGCACAAGGACCTCGTAGATGAAGAGGCCGGTGACAATCGACGGCGCGCTCAGCAGAATGTCGTTCACAAAACGCACAAAGAAAGCAAGACGGCCATAGCGGCCGTATTCAGCGAGGTAGGTACCCGCGAGCAGGCCAATCGGCGCGCCGGCGGCGACCGCGAGAGTACTCATCATCACGCTCCCGACGATGGCGTTCGAGAGACCGCCGTCGGAGCCGGGCGGCGGCGTGATCTCGGTGAAGACCTTGGGATTGATCGCCGAGAAGCCGTTGTAGAACAGCGACGACAAAATGAAACCCAGCCACACAAGACCAAAGGCGGCCGCCCCGACCGAGAGCAAGAGGAAGAAGCGGTTGAAGAATTTCCGCCGTCCGACGAGCCGCTGGTTCTTCATCCGACGCCTCCGGCGCGACGCTCGAGTGCGCGGAGCATCAGTTGTGCCGAGGCGAGCACGATGAAGGTGATGAAGAACAGGATCAGGCCCATCTCCACCAGCGAGGAGAGATAAAGGTCGCCGACCGCTTCGGTGAACTCGTTGGCGATGGTGGCCGAGATTGTCGTACCAGGCGAGAACAGCGACTTGGGCAAGTGGTGCGCGTTGCCGATCACGAAGGTGACCGCCATGGTTTCGCCCAGCGCGCGGCCGAGCGCGAGCATGGCGCCGCCGACGACGCCGACGCGGGCGAAGGGCAGCACGACGCGCCACATCACCTCCCAGGTCGTGCAGCCGAGACCGTAGGCCGCCTCCTTGAGCATGGGCGGCACGGTCTCGAACACGTCCCGCGTCACCGCCGAGATAAACGGGAGGATCATGATCGAAAGAATAAGCGAGGAGGTGAACACGCCGATGCCGTAGGGCGGTCCGCCGAAGATGTCCTGGAGATAGGGAACGTCGGCGAAGGTGTCCACGATCCAGGTCTCGACATGCTCCTGGAACCAGGGTGCGAAGACGAACAGGCCCCAGATGCCGTAAATGATCGACGGAATGCCGGCGAGGAGCTCGATCGCGATGCCGATCGGGCGGCGGAGCGGCCGCGGACAGATCTCAGTCAGGAAGATCGCGATGCCGATGCCGATCGGTACGGCCATAAGCATGGCGAGGAACGAGGTGACAAGAGTGCCGTAAATCGATGCGAGCGCACCGAACTTCTCCGTCACCGGATTCCAAGCGTCGGAGGTAATGAAGCCGAATCCGAACGTCTTGATCGACGGCATGGCACCGATCGTCAGCGACGCAATCACGCCGGCGAAGATGCCCAGTACGGCCAGCGCCGCGGCCAGTGTCAGCCGGCGGAAGCGGGTGTCACGGGCGCCGCTCTTGGCGACAGCAGCAGCTCTTTCCGGAATGCTGATCATCTGTTCGTTGAGAGCGATGTCGGACATGGGATCGCGCAGGCACCAAGCGGGGACAGGTCGGAGCGGCAGCGCTGCCGCCGCCTGAGAAAAACCACGGAAAACTCATCCCACCGGCGTTGCGCGCAACGTCCATCACAGTTTTGCAAAGCTTTTGTGACGGTAGGAGCGGACCGGGTCAGCGCATCGGCAATTGCTTGATATAAAAAGGAAAATGCCGCGTGAGCCTTTCCGGCCCGCGCGGCAGGAACCCGGAATCCTTCAGCGTCCCGCAGTCACAACGACATCGAAGCTGTCGCCCGTGCTGTTGGTGACGGTCCAATGCTCGCCGACCGGATGCGTGGCGAGCGGCGAGCACGACTCGCCGGGAGGATTGGGCGTGCCGGCGGGAAGCTGGGGCGTCAGGCAAAGGGTCGCGCCGTTGTCCTTGGTCACCCACTTGCCCGGATAGGTGATCGGCTTGCCGTCGGGTCCGCTGGCGTTTGCCGTGTAGGTGCCGTCGGCGTTGAAGAGGAGCGTGCCGGTGGCGCCAGTCTTCAGGTTCTTTGTCGTGACGGTGTTACCGTAGGTCGTCGCCATCGGATCGTCGGCGTGAGCCGCGGTCGCGACGAGCAAAAATGCGCCGGCGCCGAGCGCCAGCATCGAATTGCGCATGGAATCCTCCTTGACGATTAACCCCAAGCGTCCGGCTTTGCCGCCGGGTCGCAAAACGACCTTAACCTTTTCTGAACCGTCCCGGAAACGTTTGCTTCAAAAGTCTCCGAAGCCGGTCCAAGCCTATCGTCATCGGGGCTCTTTTCAGCGGTCGACAATTGCGCGTTGTTCGCACAATTCTGGGATTGATCGCGCTCGTCTTTTTGATCGCGGCATTCGCTGACGTCGTCCTGCACAACCGTTTCACGCTTGTGCCGCCGAGCGTGTTCGCGGTCCTCGCCGCGGCCGTTCTCGGACTGGTGCTGCACGAGTTCGCCATCGCCCGGCGGCGCGTTCGCTTCCTCGACTGCGAGGTGACGCAGCTCAGATTGGCGAGCGCACGGCTCGAGCAGTCGCTTGCGGCGGCCGCGGCGTTCAATGCGCGGCTGAACCAGAGCGAGGCGCGCTACAGGGGTCTCGTCGATGCCCAGGGCGATGCGATTCTCAGGCGGGCGCCGGATGGCCGGCTGACCTACGGCAACGAGGCCTTTTTCCGCCTGTTCGGACTGAGCCCGCAGCACGCGATCGGCCGGCCCTTCGCGCCCGAGCGTCATCCGACCGATCGCGCGCCGTTGTTCGGCGCCTTCACCGGGCTCGAGGCCGGCCGCGCCCGCGTGCGCTACGACCAGCACGTTCGCACGGCCTATGGCTGGCGCTGGATCGCCTGGGAGGACTATGCGGTCCGCGACATGCTGGGGCGGCTGGTCGAGGTGCAAAGCGTCGGACGCGACATTACCGAGCGCAAGGCGCTCGAGGGCGCGATCACAGAAGCGCGCGACAAGGCGGAGGCCGGCAGCCGGGCGAAGTCGGGGTTCCTCGCGACCATGAGCCACGAGATCCGCACGCCGATGAACGGCGTGCTCGGCATGGCGCGGCTCCTGCGCGAGACCGACCTTCGCCCCGAGCAGCGCACCTATGTCGAGGCCATCACCCAATCGGGCGAGACGCTGCTGACGCTGATCGGCGACATCCTGGACTTCTCCAAGATCGAATCGGGCAACTTCACGCCCGAGGACGAGGACGTCGGCCCGCGCCCGCTGGTCGAAGGCGTGGTCGAGCTTGCCTTTACGCGCGCACACGAGAAGGGCATCGAACTGGTCGCAGTGGTTGCACCCGAAGTGCCGGAGGTGCTGCGCACGGACGGCATGCGGCTGCGCCAGGTGCTGACCAACCTGGTCGGCAACGCGGTCAAGTTCACCGAGCATGGCGGCGTCGAGGTGCGCGTCCGTCTCGAGCAGGGTTTCGTGCGCTTCGAGGTGCGCGACACCGGCGTCGGCGTGCCCGCCGAGAGGCGCGAGGCGATCTTCCGCGAATTCGTGCAGGCCGATTCGAGCCATGCGCGCAGGTTCGGCGGCTCCGGCCTGGGACTCGCCATCTCCAAAAAGCTGGTCGAGGCCATGGGCGGAGCGATCGGCGTCGAGGAAGCAGACGGCGGCGGCAGCCGGTTCTGGTTCACGATTCCGGCCGTGGTCGTGAAGCCTGCGCCGGAACAGAACGGGGCGCCGCTGGACGGCCTCAAGGTCGCGATCGTCAGCCGCAACGCGATCCTGCGCGACGGGCTGGCGGCGCAGGTCCGCGCCGCGGGCGGAAGCGTCGGCGAGGAGCGGCCCGACATCGTGCTGTTCGACGCCGGCGCCGAGCCCGCCGGCGGCGCGCCGGCTGGCGGAACGCCGGCGCTGGTGTTGCTCGCGCCTGCGGCCCGTCCGCAGCTCTCGGCGATGCGCGCGATGGGCTTTGCCGGATATCTCGTCAAGCCGGTGCGCGAGGCAACGTTGATCGAGCGCATCCGCGAGCTGCACGCAGAGCATGAAACGGCGGCATTTCCGCCGATCACGCCGCAGCCGCAGCCCGAGCAGGCCTTCAAGGGCGTGCTGCGCATCCTTCTGGTCGAGGACAACCCGATCAACGCGCTGCTGACGCGCGAATTGCTGCGGCGGCGCGGGCACCGCCTGGTCGAGGTCACCACCGGCGAGGCGGCGGTGAAGGCGATCGAGGTCGGCGGCTTCGACATCATGCTGACCGACATCCACCTGCCGGGCATGGACGGGATCGAGGCGACCCGGGCGATCCGCGCCTTCGAGACAGCGACCGGCGCGAGGCGCACGCCGATCGTGGCGCTGACCGCAGACGCGCTCGAAACCGGCAAGCAGGCTTGCAAAGACGCGGGCATGGATGGTTTTCTGACCAAGCCGATCGAACCCGCGCAGCTGGACGACATGTTCAACATCTTCTTTCCGTCCGCCGAGCCCATCCAAACCGAAGCGGCATGACGGCTGCGGCAACGGCGGAAAAGCCCCGCCGCTCCCTGAAGGCGTATCTCCAGCCCAAGACGCTGCAGATGCTGGTGCTCGGCTTCTCGTCGGGCATTCCGTTCCTCCTGATCGGCAATACGCTCGGCTACTGGATGCGCGACGAAGGCGTCTCGCTGACGCTGATCGGCTTCGTCGCATGGGCGGCGATGCCCTATTCCTTCAAGCCGCTGTGGGCGCCGCTGATCGACCGCGTCAACGGACCGATCTTCGCGC
>Ga0335070_10002158_pt1 | contig 22940 bp, 17 predicted proteins | sample Lox_Sample_13_FD_206722 | JGI IMG/M metagenome (GOLD analysis project Ga0335070, IMG submission 206722) | Soil microbial communities from Loxahatchee National Wildlife Refuge, Florida, United States - Lox_Sample_1.3 | ecosystem: Environmental > Terrestrial > Soil > Wetlands | place: USA...
CTTTTTTTTCATTGTTTCAGTAGATTCTCTCCTGAAACTATTATGACCGTCAGGAGTAGCTCCTGACGGAACAGAAAAACACCACGAAACCCCGTTAAAATCAAGCATTTTATCCTCAACCTTAAAATTTCCTTGACTTAATTCCGTAATTTTAATAGTTGGACTTAAAAAGGAGGATACCTGAACAACGTCTCACTTTTAGCGGCTTTTACCGGGGGGATAATTTCATTCATTTCACCTTGCGTGCTTCCGCTCATTCCGGGCTATTTATCATTTATTTCCGGGCTTACATTGGAAGAGCTTCAGAAAAAAGAGGATAAGCTCGAGACTATAAGAAAGACCACCCTGAACTCGCTTTTCTTCATCCTCGGATTTTCAGTGGTTTTCGTGCTTTTAGGCGCATCCGCCACTTTCCTGGGAAAATTCCTTATTTCCAAGATATCGATTTTCAATAAGATAGCAGGCGTGATAATATTTATCTTCGGGTTCCATCTTGTCGGAATCTTCAGAATCCCCTGGCTGGATTACGAGAAAAGAATCCATGCTCGAAAAACGGGAGTGGGTATGTTCGAGTCTTTTCTGATTGGCCTAGCTTTTGCATTTGGATGGAGCCCCTGTATTGGGCCGATTCTGGCAGGAATTTTGGTATTAGCTTCTAATCAGGAGACCATCACCCAGGGAATGGGTCTGCTATTAGCATATTCCCTCGGTTTAGGAATACCTTTTTTGATAACCGGCATCGGCTTCAACCTCTTCCTGGAATTTTTTGCTAAAGTGAAGAAGTATTTCAGGGTAATCGAGACTATAAGTGGGATTTTCCTGATGATCATCGGAGTATTGGTCTTTTTCAATGCTATGGGCTACCTTTCAGCTATTTTAGTGCGTCTATTCCCTGGTTTGCTCAAAGGATAATCTATTGAAACAGAAGAAATATGTCGAATTTTTTGGAGTGTAAAACTTCAGTTTTACCTTTAAACCGCGTAGGGGTGGAGCTTGTCTCCACCCAATCCAGGACGGGTTTGAACTCTTCCCCTACACTGCCTATTCTTTGTTTTAATCTCGTTGCAATCTCATTATTAGTTCTTTTTTTCCAGGGAGTGATTATGGCAAACCAGCTTAAATCTCTATTTCCCCAGAAAGCAAAGGATTTCGAAAAATCGGATCAGGCAAAAATTTTTGATCGGAAAAACCTGTATGATTATCTGGATGGAGGCGCCGAGCTTTACCTGGCATATGATTTCCAGCGACTTGTGGTCCAGGATTACAAGTCCGGAGAAACCTCCATCACCGTGGAGGTTTACTCGATGGAAACCTCTCAGGATGCTTTTGGTCTTTACTCTCTGGACCAGGAAGGAGAAGATGTTCAGATTGGAGACAGGGCAACTTACGGCTCCGGACTTTTAAAATTCTGGAAGGGAAATTATCTTGTGCGAATAACCGACATGAGCGGAAATGACCGTTTTATAGAAGCAATCCTTGATCTGGGTAAAAACATATCTCAAAATATTGCCCCTAAAGGGAAGCCGCCGGAACTTCTTGCTAAACTGCCTGCTGACGGGCTTGTCCCTCATTCCGAAAGATTCTTCCATAAGCAGATTATCCTGAACAACTTATATTTCCTGTCAACTGAGAATTTGCTGAATCTGAATGAAAAAACCTCTGCTGTTATGGGAGATTATCTACTGGGGAAGATGAATCTGAAGCTCCTTCTGATTTCTTATCCTGATACTTCAATTGCCAAATATGCTTTTGAAAACTTCTGCAACAGGTATTTGAAAACCTCTCTTTCAGGTAACAGGGTAATTCAGAAAGTGGAAGAAGGTAAATTCGCAGGAGCTGAGCTTGACAAAAAAAATTTATGGCTCACTTTCGAAAGCAGAGATGAAAAAGCAACTGGAAACTTTTTGCGAAACTTAAAAAAGAGGTAACTGCTTTGACCAGAAAAGAGAAAATATCTTTCAGCCGCCGGGATTTTCTGAAAGGGACAACTTTGACGACGTTAGGAGTTGCTTTGGGACTGGTATCGCCTGAGGTTTTATCCTCACAAGAGACGAAAAAGGAGAGGGTCGTCATAGTCCGAGATAAAAACGTTCAGGATGCTGATTTTAAAGTGGATAAAAATATCTTTTCCAAATTGCTTGATACCGGAATGTCAAATTTGGGCGGAGATAACGATCCGACGAAAGTCTGGAAAAAACTTTTCAGCTCCAAGGACATAGTCGGTATAAAGATAAGCCAGATGATGACGCCAACGCATAAGGAATTAGTCGAGCTGATCTTCTCCAATCTGCTTAAGGCTGGAGTTAACGATAAGAATATTTATATCTGGGACAGGGATAGGGTAGGCATAGGTTCTGCAGAGATGCACTCCCTACCGAAAAGTCTGGGATATGCTAAGGATCATTTCAGTAACGTTATTAAAAAATCAACTGCCTTGATAAATGTTCCGGGAATGAAAAGTCATTGGCTGGCTGGAGCCGCTTTTTCCATCAAGAACTGGGCTGGTGCAGTTGACAATGCAGTCGAATATCATACAGAGGACTGCTGTTCCTCTTTTGGGGCTTTAGTTGCCAATCCGGAAATAAAATCAAAGTGCCGGCTTATCATTCTGGACGGGCTTAGACCTTTATTTAACGGAGGCCCCCAGGTTGACCCAAAATATCTGTGGAGCTATAACGGCGTGATCCTGGGATTTGACCACGTGGCAGTCGACACAGTGGCATTGAAAATCATCCAGAATAAAAGGGACGAATATAAAAAAGAGAAATGGGTTCTGAATCCTCCACCTCTGCACATCGCTTTGGCTGATACCAGATATAAAGCTGGAACCAGTGACTTGAACAAAATCGAGCTGATCAAATCAGGCTGGCAGGAAGGAGTTCTGATATGAGAAGAAGAGATTTCATCAAAAGCTCTCTGGCTGCTGGAGCGGCATTAGGTCTTTCATCTTTTGTTCCGTTAGAATCTTTTGGAGAAAAACTCCAGAAAGTAACTGCTCCGGATTTAGCTGTAGCCACGGGTGGTGCCCCAGGACCTATGGTGAGAAAAACCATAGACCTTTTGGGCGGGATGAAAAATTTCGTATCCCCGGGAGACATCGTTGTGGTGAAGCCAAATATTGGCTGGGACAGAAAACCAGAGCAGGCTGCAAATACCAATCCTGAGATTGTCTCTGAGGTTATTAAGATGTGCCTTGAAGCCGGAGCAAAAAAGGTCAAGGTTTTTGACCGTTCCTGCAATGCAGCTCAGAGATGTTATGAAAGCAGTGGCATCAAAAAGGCCGCCTCTGAGGCTGGAGCTGAAGTGACTTACACGCTGGAACCGCTTTTCAAAGAGACCAGACTTCCCTCAGGGATGGTGCTGAAATCCTGGCCTCTTTATAAACCGGCTTTGGAGTGCGATGTTTTGATTAATATCCCGATTGCCAAACATCACGGCATGGCCAGACTGACTTTAGGAATGAAGAATCTAATGGGAATAATGGGCGGGGACAGAGGCAACATTCATCAGAGTATTGATGAGAAATTGGCTGATGCTGCTAATTTTATCAAACCGAAACTGACCATTCAGGATGCTTATCGCATTTTGACCAATAACGGACCCACAGGTGGAAATCCCAGAGACGTCAAGTTGACCAAGACTGTCATAGCGGGCAAGAATATCGCCTCAGTTGATGCATACGGAACGACCCTTTTTGGCTTGAAGCCAACTGATTTACCCTGCATTGCATTAGGAAATAAGTTCGGTTTGGGCGAGATCGATCTAAACAAACTCGCCATTGAGAGATATAGCTTTACTGCTTAGAACAACAAAGCTTGTAGCTGGTAGCAGGTAGCCTGGAGCAAAAAACCTCGATTCAATTATTGCTGTTCGCTTTTCGCGAAAACCTAACAACTAATAGCGAACAGCGAATTGTAGAGGAGAATTTGATTGAAAACTCTACGACGTATTTCACAGATCATTTTTCTCCTTTTTTTCTTTTACCTTTTCTTAAGGGCAAGTTTTCCTTTATCCCTGAAAATCCCGGTTGACCTCTATTTAAGAGCTGATCCGTTGGTTGCCCTCTCTTCGATTTTATCTGATAAAGATATCATCAGCACTTTTATCTTCTCTCTTTTTTTTGTACTTTTGACAATACCCTTAGGTAGGGTTTTCTGCGGATGGGCTTGCCCTTTAGGTGCAAGTCTTGACATCTTCAGTTATATCTTCAAAAATAAGTCGGGAAAAAGTCTAAAGAAACTTTTATCTTTAAAATATTACATCCTGATTTTCCTTCTGTTGGGAGCAGTTTTTTCATCCCAACTCATCTGGTTTTTAGACCCGATTGCCCTGTATAACCGCTCTTTGACCCTCTCCCTTTTTCCAGTAGTAACTGGCTTTTTTGCCCTGGTCTTTGACCATCTGTTTCAGTTGACTTTTCTTCAAGGATTCCTCAGCAAAATACAGCTATTTCTCACCTCTACCCTTCTTCCCAACCAGGTAAATTTCTTCAGGATGTCTTCCCTGGTTTTGATAATAATTTTGACTATTTTTCTTCTGGAATTTGTCTCCAGAAGGTTCTGGTGCAGGAATTTATGCCCCCTGGGCGCGCTTTATGCCTTCCTGTCCAAATTCCAGATTCTGAAAAGGAGAGTGACAGAAGATTGCACCGAATGTGGCATCTGCAAAGACCTGTGCAAGATGGATGCGATCGGAGACAATTTCAAAGCAACTCTGGACCGGGAATGTGTCCTGTGTTATGATTGCGTTAAGGACTGCCCGGCGAAGGTCACAAAAATAAACTTCAAGAGTGAATTTAAACCTCAGAGATACGACCTCATGCGAAGAAAAGTTCTGACTTCAGCCGCCTTGAGCTTGGTTTCGGTGGCTCTTCTGAAAACAAGTTTCAAAGATAGGAATCTTAAAACTGGTTTAATCAGACCTCCTGGTTCCAGGATGGAAAATGAGTTTCTGGACCGGTGTATCCGCTGTCACGAATGCATAAAGGTCTGTTCAACTTCAGGAAATTTCTTGCAGCCAGTCTTTTTAGAAGGAGGATTAGAAGCTTTCTGGACACCGGTCGGATATGCACGCACTGGTTATTGCGAATATAACTGCGTGATGTGCACCCAGGTCTGCCCCACTCAGGCGATTCATCCTTTGGATGAGGCGACAAAAAAGAAGACGGTCATCGGCCTGGCTTTTATCGACCGGAGCAAATGCATCCCCTGGTATAAAAACACCGAGTGTCTGGTCTGCGAAGAACACTGCCCCATTCCTGATAAGGCTATTATTCTGAAAGAGGAAGAAGTAATTCATTATGATGGAACTACGAAAAAAGTCAAAAGACCTTATGTGAAGGAAGATCTCTGTATAGGATGCGGAATCTGCGAGACCAAATGTCCGGTTGAAGGAAAATCAGCAATCTACATTACTCCACAAAATGAACAAAGGTGGAAAGATCAAAACAAGGTTTAAGAGTTTAAGGGATTAAGGGAACACCGAGTCTTTGTCATTCAGAGGGAGTCTCGCCTTGGCGAGACGACCGAAGAATCTCACTTCGTAGGGACAGAACAGTGTTCTGTCCCTACTGATTAAATACTCCACAAATAAGTAGCCTTCAGCATTAAAACCCTGTTTTTAAGCCCGAATTTTCCTGTCGAATTATCCCTCTGTTCATTGTAGGCCAAGTATAGATAGCTTCCCGGCCGGTAATTATATCCTAACAGAAAATTGAGCTGGTCCTGATGGGAATCTAAATTCGATTCAAAGAAAACACGGGTGAAAATATCTTTAGTGACCTGATATCTAACCCAGTAGTCTAAAATCCAGATGTTATAAATTGTGTCCTTGAAATCATTTTGATACTGGCTCTCGTGATTGACATTAGTTTCCAATTCCAGGTTCACTAAAGGCTTCATAGTTGCCCAGAGAGAAAAAGACCGATAAGTTCCCGGCTCGGTTCGGGTATAATCATCTTTATAGATGAAGGTTTCCCCCTGATTATAGCTAAATCCCCCATCTAAGAAACCGTGGGACTCCCTGTCGAAGTTCAGATAAAAGAAGTCATTGGTATAGATCTGTTCGCTCCAGACCAGAACGCCATCCTGATAGATCTGGGGTCTGCTCTTTTCCCTTCCGAATCCAAAATTAAAAAACCAGTTTTTGACAAAATTAAAGTCGACCTCCGGGATAATTGCCTGATAGGTAGTGGCTCCTGAATGGTTAGAGGTATGATAGATACCGGTTCCGAAACCTAAAGACTTCAAACCAAATTTGGTTGGCCTGATCTGATAACCCCACCAGGAATTGACCTTCCGGTAATCGGTCCGCTGCACATAGCCGGTCTTTGGTCTAAAATTATTACCCACATCATCATATTGCAGATTAAAATTAAAACCTTTGTCCGGCGACCGGTTGAGCTGAAATGCATAAGCCCAGTCATCTTTATTCACACCTTTATTGAAAACTTTCGCCCCGCTTACGACTAGGGTATAAATATTCTTAATGCGGGAATCAAAACCCAGACGGAAAGCTCTGCTGTAATCATTTTTTGTATCTAAGCTTGTTCCCATAAAGGCGATGTTGCTCAATTTGAAGACATCTCTCTTAATCTGGAATATGGTATAATAATTATCCGGAGCGTCGGGAACCTGGTCAATTGCCTGGATGAATCCCAAGGTATATTTGTCAACTTTCCCAGTCAGCTTCAGTCCCTCTATGGGATTTACTATCCTTCGGCTGTAAAACAGGTTAAAACGCGAGCTGAATATATCTGCCCGTTCCAGAAAAAAAGGCCTTTTTTCGTTGAAGTATGTCTCATAAGGCGAAAGGTTTATCTGGTCCTGGTCAGATTCTATCTGTCCGAAGTCCGGGTTCAGGGTAAAATCAAGAGTCAGATTGGAGGTCATGCCGTATTTTACGTCCAGTCCGCTATCATATTTATCTTTTTCTTTTAAATCGATTTGTTTTTCCGACCTGAAGGTGGTATATGGAAGAAATTCAAAGTGATACCCTCTCCTGATGTCTTTCAAACCGAGCAATTTAGCTGAATGATCTAAGAGTGGAGCCTCTCTGGAGTAATTAGTATAAAAAATCTGCTCCCCTTTCCGTCTTATAATCCGCAGAAAATTAACGCCCCAGGTCTGCTCTTCCTGGGTGGAGAAACGAAGGGATTTAAAGGGAATAGCCATCTCCCCTATCCAGCCGTCCTGGGTTAAGCTACCATCTGATCTCCAGATAGCATCCCAACTTTCATCCTGGCTATTTCCGTCCCCTACAAAATCTCCCTGAATCCCGTAAGGATTCACCGCAAACCAGTAAGAGAACCTTTTATCATTGAATGTATCAAGGATAATGCAAACTACGTCATCATTTGAGGCATAGTCTCGCCGGGCGATATGAGCGGTTATTTTTTTAGGCTCGGAATCATAACAATGAGAGGCGACATAGAGGTTATTCTCGTCATAGCAGATCCAGGCAGAGGTCTTCTCGGTGGGAGCTTCGCCATTTTTAGGGTCATATTGCACAAAATCAGAAAGCTCCTGACACTCCTTCCAGCAGGCATCATCCAATTTCCCATCGATTTTAGGCGGGTTGGAAGTCCGGAGAATCTGGATGGTTTTGACAGAGGTACTGTCCTGAGCCTGGCCAGTCTGAACGAAAAAAATAGCCTGGGAAAGACTTAAGCCCAAGACAAATAGAAAACAGGTCAAGAGCAATCTTCTCATAGAAACTCCAAGCAGGCTGACTTACAATATAACTATTTTTTATACGGCAGGAAAGGATTTTGAGTTTCAAGAAAAATCGTGGAAAATGAGGGACGTAGAGACGCATTGCCATGCGTCTCTACTGGACTTTCAGTTTCATTTCTTTATATCGCTAAGGATACACGATTCGACATCGTGGCTACTGCCTCGAGGTCGAAGATTTCAATAGCTCCTGCTTGATACGCTTCTTCGACAATTCTAGAACATGCAAGATGTCTCCATGCCTCGTAGATGTCGCATTGTTGAAATCCATTAGAGTGTGTTCGAATCCGTGATTAGGAATGAATTCATCTATTATAAATCTTGTAGTTTGTATTGCAGTGTTGTGGTGATTGTATTCACCTGTTTTCACTATTGAGGAATGCTTCAGCGCACAGAATAGACTCCATTGATCGTTCTCAATGTCATCCGCACAATCCCTATCATCGTTTTTTTGCCAATGACTCGAATCCGCAAGAAGCTTCTCGGCCATTTCTATAATCTCCAGATCTACTTCTGTTGCCGGCGGGCAATACCACCAGTAAATTGCGAAACTCAGTTTACCGTCCCGAATGGACATATACTCCCACAAGAAATAACCTAGTGAGGTCTTCATGTAAATATCCTCGGTCTTCCTGTAGTGAACGATTTCATATTCTATCTTAGTGGTTTTTCCGTCCGGGTATGTCAAAGTGCCGGTTTCATTCCGATTACGAACCAACGAAAATATAGTATCCAAGCTCAATTCATTTCCCAAGATTTCGCAGGGAACATCCATAGATATTTTGAAGCCCTTAAGGAATTCACTTTCACCCTCCAGCTTGTCATTAAGCTGGTGCAGTGTAAAGGGAAGGTAATCGTCAGGAAGTTCATCTTGAGATATGCTTTGTGCTAGCAGGGGGTAAACACTTAACAGGGCAACACAGAAAAAGATTAGTGAGACGTTTTTCATTCAATTACATCCTTCAAATCACATGACTATTTTTTATACGGCAGGAAAGGATTTTGAGTTTCAAGTAATGTCAAGAAAAATTCTTGTTGCAGATTTGAGAAAGATAAATACAATAGGCAAGTAAAATCGAGTTTTCAATTGACGAATTGATTGGATTCTTCATATTGGCAAGAGTATTTTCGGCGGAACACAAAAATACAACCTATACTCCGCCGTTTTTAGACGGGTAATTGCTCTATCCGATTGAGGATAACTCTTTCTTAACAAGCAGGCTGTGGGCCATGCTTGAAAAGATATGCCACCAGGTAAACGACATCCGCGACTGTGACTTTGCCATCGCAATTGGCCTCCCCGGACTGAAACGGAGCAGGTGCAGGACCGTGTTTGAAAAGATAACTCACCAGATAGACTATATCCGCTACAGTCACCTTTTCATCCTGGTTGGCATCCCCGCGAAGATAATGATAATATAAAGCTCCCATATCAGCTATGCTGCTATCCGGGTCTTTGGGGGAATTGGGGTCACCTGCATCGATGCAGGGCGAGGTTGCCAGCAGGTGCAGATCGCCGTTCGTCGTGTCCACGAACATCGGGTCCATAAAGATGTTGAAATACATGTCGCAGGAATCACCGTTGTAATTGACTGTATCAAGCATCCCAAAGCTGCCGGCCATGTTCCAGCAAGAGTTCTGATATATATTGCTGTACCGGCATATAGTAGATTGCCCGGAAATACCGCTGGCGTTGTAGGCAATAACACAGTTGACGATATCCATTCCAGTCCCGTAAGAGTTGTTGACAAAAATCGCATAACCCGATGGGCCATACATGGCTGTGTTTCCAAAAAAAGTGCAATTGCTGATCGTCACATTGTTTGTTCTTACATGAAGCGCACCTATAGCAGTAGCTAAATTCCTGCTAATGTCACAGTATGAAACTTGTGTATTATAACCGCTTCCTTGGCTATTAAGATAAATTCCTGAACCATCCATCATCTCTCCGCCATATCCAGGGTCATCGCTTTTCACCACATTGTCCCGAATCACGCAACCAGATATCATGGTTTGAGTGGAGCCGATATATATGCCGCCCCCGCGGGCGAGACCCGCGAAGCCGCCGTTGCTGTGCATGGCATAATTTCCGGTGATCACGCAATTTGTAATGAACGCATGCACATCAATCCCTTTTCGTGTAAAGATACCGCCGCCCTCGGGTAATGAATCGTAAGGGTAATTAGTAGTATAGATGGGTATGAGGGTGCGATTGCCGCGGATCGTGCAGCTGTCAATGAACGTGCTGTCGCTATTCCAAACACAAATCCCGCCTCCCTTGCCGCCAATATTGGCTTCCGCGGTATTGTGCTCGATGATCGAATTAGATAGGCGCAGATTTGCCTGAAGGTCCACAAATATCCCCCCTCCGCCAGAATTGCTTCGGCAATGAGCGACCGTGCAATGGCTGATATACACATTCTTGGCGGTCGTCAATCGAATACCACTACTGTAGGCATATCGAATGTCGCAATAGTACAGGTGGCAGATCTTTTGGCCCGAAAAACTAAGGCCTTGCCAGCCGGTCAGCGTGTCTTGAGGCAAAAAATGTACAGAATCGGAAACCGAACCGGCCGCTTCAAGAACGCCCAAAATGTCAAAATAATAGTACCCCAAGAAAATTACGTCTACTCCCGGCTCAATGGTCAGCGTATCGTTAGCCGGTATTGTGACACTACCTGCGATGTAATATGGCGATTGCGACTGATACCACGTGCCAAACACGTCGCCGCCCGGAATGGTGTCGGCTGAGACATTTACTGCCCAAAGTAATACAAGTAAAACCCCAAGAAGATATATTGTTTTTTTGCACATTTCCACCTCCGGGTATTGTCAACTGATCTGTAGTCAAAGTTCTCTTTTAAATATTAAGATATACAGTCGAAATTTAATTTGTCAACAGAAAATCCTGGCGGTTCGGACAGGGGCCCATCCGGACAGGAAGAAATTTAGTATTTCTTCCTTCTCTCTATGATATATTTTGAGCCAGGCAGAGATTTGGTGTATTTTTTGAGGTCGTTAAGCATATGGAAGATCTCGCCGATATGCTTGAACATCCGGTTTTTGTTTATTACGACCGAGATGGAAAGGGTCAGGATGGGGAATCGCTCCAACTGCCCTTTTCTGTTTTTGGTAACGATATACCCACGTTTCAAGTCTTTAGACTTGTACCCACAGATGATCTTATTGTCGAAAGTCCTGACTACCTCAGAACAGACCTTATCCACCTTATCTGCCGGTATGATGAAAATGAAATCGTCTCCTCCGATGTGCCCGGCAAATCCATCCGGGCAATTTCTGTAAACTATATCCCTGATTATCTGCGAGCTTAAAAGGATCAGCTTGTCCCCATAAAAGTAACCGTAGTAATCATTGTAGGCTTTGAAATCGTCTAAATCCGCATAACAGAGCGCAAACTCCTCACCTTTCTGGATTTTTTGATTGACTTCATTTTCGATTATGCTGGTTCCCGGAAGCCGGGTAGTCGGATTTACACCCAGGTCGCGTCTGCTTCTACGCACTATCATCTTCAGCTTGGCAGGGAAAAGGTCTTTCTGCCACTCGCCGAAAAGAAATTCATCAGCTCCTTTGCCCAACCCTTTTATGACTGTTTTTTTGTCCGGGTGAGGATGATATAAAACCAATGGGACCAGCGAAAGATTGGTATCTTTCTTGAGTTTCTCGACCAGATGGATTTCTTTTTCAAAAGTGCCCTTGCCGCAGATGAATACCAGATCCAGAAGATTCCGGTCCAGCTGTTTTTGTAACTCAGAGCCTGAATCAAAATTGATCAGTCTAACTTTCTGGGGACCAAAACTCTCCTTTAAAATCTTGTTAATCCTGATCCCCTTATCATATACAGCCAGGTTCAGCATTGGACTTACCGCACCTTTCTATCTGGACTGTTTTTCCCTGGGATGATAGTCCCGGTGTTCCTGTTTAATGAATTTCTTGTCGATATGAGTATAAACCTGTGTAGTAGATATATCGGCATGTCCTAACATCTCCTGCACTACCCTTAGGTCAGCACCTGCAGCCAGAAGATGAGTAGCAAATGAATGCCTGATGGTATGAGGGGTCACTTTCTTTCTTATGCCTGCATTCTCTATGTACCTTTTTATCACCTTCCAGGCTCCCATCCTGGTTAATTTCTTTCCTCTTTTATTCAAGAACATTATGTCTTCTGAAAAAGTTTTAGATAAATGTGGACGAGAATTTTCCAAATAATCTTTGAGTGCTTCTTTTCCCTTTTCACCTATCGGAACCAGCCTCTCCTTATTACCCTGACCGATTATCCTTACCCAGTCGACCTCAGGCAGAAAATTCTTGGTAGTGAAATTGATCATCTCGCTCAATCTAACTCCAGTAGCATATAGAAACTCCAAAATGGCTTTATTCCTGCGTCCGAGATCGTCTTTGGTATAAGGCTGATCTAAGATCTTCTCCATTTCCCGTTTAGTTAGAGTTGAAGGTAACCTTCTGCCTAATTTGGGGGAGTCTATTAGCTCTGCTTGGTTAGAATCGACGAATTCCTCGTTCAACAGATATTTGTGAAAAGCCCTGACAGCAGAAAGATGCCTAGAGATAGAAGTGGCTTTGAGCCTTTTCAGGCTATGAATAAAACCGCTTATCTTTTCTGAAGTTATAGAGTTAAAATTTAATACGTCATGATCTTTTAAATACTTGAAGTACTTAATAAGATCAAACCGATAACTTTCTAACGTATTCCAGGACAAGCCCTTAGCCACGCGCTGGTAATGCAGGAAATTATCCAATATCTTCTCAAATTCCGTTCCTGAGATGCTCATTTCTTCCTTGAATGGAAGCGAATACTATGCGTCTTTATATTCATTTGTAGGGGCGTAATGTAGTTCGACCGGCTCACTACTCTGAGCGTAGTCGAAGAGCAATACGCCCCTACGTTTCCAGAACTTTGATGATAATCATAGTCAGGTCGTCTTCTCTGGATTCGGTCCCGGTAAAGCTCCTGATCTCCTGGTAAATTTTGTCCTGTAATTCCCTGGCTTTTAAATTGGAGTTTTCTATGATTATCTGCTCCAATCTCTTAGTCCCGAATTCTTCATCAGATTCGTTTTTGGACTCAGTTACCCCATCAGTGTAAAACAAGATAATATCTCCGGGCCTTAAACTCAAAGCCCTTTCTTTATATTCTGAATTCTGAATTACCCCTAAAGCAACCCCTCCCTCGGTCAGATGTCGGATTTTCCCTTCTTTTCTCTTTAAGATAGGTGGATTATGCCCGGCATTGGAAAAGGTAAATATCCTGTTCCTGATATCCAGAACCCCGTAAACAGCGGTGACGTAGTTTCCCTGCTCCAGGCTTTCATACAGTAGGTTATTCACCTTGAAACAGATCGTTCGTATGGCGTAATTATTCCTGATCTCCGCTTTTAAGCTTGCCCTGAAGGATGCCATGATTAATGCTGCGGGTATACCCTTGCCAGCCACGTCTCCAATTGCCACTCCGATCTGGTTTTCTACTATGGGGATGAAGTCAAAATAGTCTCCTCCTACCTGCTCTGAGGCAATGTTAATACCAGAGATATCAAATCCGGGCAGAGAGGGATTTTCTCCGGGTAAAAAACTCTTCTGGATATTTCTGGCTATCAGAAGCTCATCTTCTAATTTTCTTTTTTCCACGATCTCGTTATGCAGTCTGGTCCTCTCGATTGCCACTGCGCAATGACTGGCAAAAGCGGTCAGAAGGTTCAAATCGTCCAGATCATATGCATTCACCTGGTTGCTCTCTAAATTGAATACCCCGATCGTCCGGCGGTTGGTCATAATCGGCGCCAACACCTCGGATTTTGTCTCCTGCCGTGCCTTGATATATCTGGGATCCTGATCCACGTCCGGGACAATAACGGTCTCTTTATTTTGGGCAACCCAGCCCACCAGACCCTGACCTAACTTTAACCTCAAATCCGGCTCGATGGCCGGGTCAAAACCTCTGGTCTTGATCTCCCCCACCTCTTTTTTCTCCCTGTCGATCAGGAAAATCGCTGCGGCATCATATCGGACCAGCCTTTTTAAGGAATCCAGAATCAGCCCTAAAACCTCGTCCAAATCCAGGGAGGAGGAAATCAATCTATCCATATCCAGCAGGATTTCTTTTTCAAGGCTTTCCTTTCTGGCTTTCCGGTAAAGATAAGAATTGTCCAGAGCGATCGCTACCTGATCTGCTAAAGAGGAGAAAATCTTCAGGTCATCCTCGGTGAATTCTTTTCCGTTGAGCTTGTTCATCGCCACCACGACGCCTAACAGGTTCCCCCTTCTCATCACCGGGACGCAGATGATGGAGTCTATCCTGAACCCGATTTTTTCTTCTAACTCCGGTGAAAAACGAGGGTCGTTCCTTGCCTGGTTGGCGATTACCGGCTCCTGATTCTGGGCTACCCAGCCGGCAACCCCCTGGCCCAATTTCAGTCTCAGCTCTTTTTTCTCCTCTTTATTCTCCCCTGAATAAAGGTAAAGGCTGAGCTCCTGGGCTTTCCTGTCATATAGGGAAATGGAGCTGAACGAGGCTTCCATCGCCTTGGTGATCGACTCCAAGATTATATCCAGAAGCTCCTTTAAATCCAGAGTAGAATTCAGAAGCTTGGAAGTCTCCATGAAAACGCAGCTTTCCGGATGATAGATTATTTTCTCTTCGATTTTTTCTTTTTCCATATCTTCCCTTTTTAAAGACTTCTTAATTGAATCGGAAAGTCAAAGCAATTAATTTAATACGATTTTATCTGTCAATCTATTTTTTGAAAATGGGTCAACTTATTGTTTGACAATTAAAGAATTTCTTAATTAATTAAAAGTAGTAACCAATGTATTCTGAATAAAGGGTTATGCTGGGTAAAACAATTTCACGGTCCAAACTCACCCTGAATCCCTCTCTTGCTAAGGGAGGGATAAATGTTCTCTTCTCTTTGTAAGTCGTTTAAGGGGTCAGGAAATTAGTCCGATAACCGAGTGTAATACGTTATGATTGGTAAAACCATTTCTCATTATAAAATTCTCGAAAAGCTGGGAGAGGGGGGAATGGGTGTGGTCTATAAAGCCCAGGACCTTAGACTCCCCCGTTTAGTGGCTCTGAAATTTTTACCAAAATCTTTTCTCTCTAACCAAGAAGCCAAAACCAGATTCGAGAATGAAGCCAAAGCTGCTTCGACATTAAACCATCCTAATATTACCACTATTTACGAGATAGATGAGGTAGAAAATGAATGTTTTATTGCTATGGAATATATCGAAGGAAAATCTATTAAAAAACTGATTGAGGAGAAAAGTCTATCATTAAAAGAAGTCATTGATATAGCCATCCAGGTTTGCGAAGGTCTGGCAGTAGCACATGAGACAGGGATAGTTCAAAGAGATATAAAATCTGACAATATAATGGTTACTTCCAGAGGGCAAGTCAAGATAATGGATTTTGGTCTGGCCAAGCTCAAAGGTGCTTCAAAAGTTACAAAGACTGGTTCAACCCTGGGAACTTTGCCATATATGTCCCCGGAGCAGGTTCAGGGGATTGAAGTCGACCGGCGCTCAGACATATTTTCCCTGGGAGTGGTTTTGTATGAGATGATAACCGGGCAATTACCTTTTAAGGATGAGCATGAAGCCGCAATAATCTATTCGATTTTGAACGAAACCCCTGAGCCTTTGGCAAGATACAAATCGAATGTTCCAGGTAAATTGCAACGAGTTGTTGAGAAGGCATTGGCAAAAGACAAAGGTCTGCGCTATCAGCATGCCGATGAATTAGCGGCGGACTTGAGGCGGTTGACATCTTCGAGCGGTCCCGTCCCCGCTACACGCTGGCGCGGAGTGCTGGTACTGTTGGCACTGATTGCTGTGCTTGTGCTGATCTCTGCTGTATTGACCTTCAAGCCCTGGCGGATCGTTATTAAGCCAGCCGCAGAGATAGTTAGTCACAAGCGCGTGGTTGTGGTGCCATTCCAGAACCAAACCGGAGATGTGTCGCTTAATCCGCTCGGACGGATGGTTGCAGATTGGACCACCCAGAGTCTTTTGCAAACAGGTCTGGCAGAAGTTATCCCGCCTGAAAGATTATCCCAGCTTGAAGAGACTAAAAATATCCGCGCAATTGTTAAGTCAACCGGTGCAAGTACGCTTGTTATGGGTTCCTATTACAAGTTAGGTGAGACCATCCAGTTTCAGGCAAAAGTTATGGATGCCAATGAGAAGCTTCTTGTGGCAATTGAGCCTGTAACCTCACCTGTAGCGAAAACCATGGACGGAGTTGAATCTGTGTGCGCCAGCGGGTGCTGGGTGCCCTTGCCTTTGTGCTGGATAAACGGCTGGAAGGATATATAGGCACAGGATCAAAACCTCCAAGTTACGAGGCATATCAACAGTATATCCAGGGAAGTGATCTCTTCAACAAACAGTTCGACTATGCCGGAGCAATTGAATACTTTAAACGGGCTAACGCCATAGATACATCGTTTATGAACCCGTTATTTTCGATTTGTGCTGCATACGAAATCCTCGAGCAATACGCACAGGCAGATTCCCTGGTACGATTTCTTAATCTACACCGTGCACAGCTTCCTCGTCTTATGCAATTGCTGTTAGACGACAACATTGGTTGGATTTCGGGTGATAGAATGAAATCTTTGAATGCCATGCGGGAGGCGGCGAAGATTGCCCCCATTAAATTTGCTTATGATTGGGGTTTGGACGCATATTACGTAAATCGCCCGAAAGAAGCCATTGAGGCATTCAAGCTGGCTGACCAGGAACAAGAATGGCTTTTTTATTGGGACTTCCTCACTGCCTCGTATCACATTTTGGGGGAACATAAAGAGGAACTAAAAGCAGCCAAGCAAGCCCGCAAGCGATTCCCCAACGAACTCCAATCTTTGAAACTTGAGATTCGGGCTCTGGCTGGTTTGGGAAGAATCAATGAGGTGAAGCGATTGATGGAGGAGAGTTCTGCATTCCCCAAGCAACAATACTGGACCCCTGGGGTTATCATGAGCTCTGCAGCGGAAGAACTGCAGGCTCACGGGTATAGAGATGCTGCCATGACAATTTTTAGCCAGGCAGTTCAATGGTACAAAAGAAGACCAGCTGAGGAAATGGACTCTCTTAGCTATGGCCTTACGCTGTATTGTGCTCGCCGATGGGACGAGGCAAAGAGCATTTTCGAGGAGCTTGCTAAGGGGTCGCCCGACAACATCTATTATCAAGCGATACTTGGTTGTATTGCTGCCCGGCAAGGTGACCAAGAAAAAGCATTGAAGGTCTCTGAATGGCTTAAAAACCTAAAGCGGCCATATCTTTTCGGTTCGCATACCTGGTGCCGTGCCTACGTTGTGGCCGTTTTAGGAGAGAAAGATCAGGCCGTAACTCTCCTGAAGGAGAGCCTCCTGCAGGGATTTCAGTATAATGTCTCTTTGCACACGGATATTGATTTTGAATCGCTGTGGGATTATCCGCCGTTTAAGAAGCTGTTGAAGTCGAAAGGGTGAAGGATTGAACATTGCGAACCCACTCCCGCCTGTGGCGGGATTTTCAACCTGAATCCCTCCCTTAGAAAGAGAGGGATTTGCACTCCCCTTCTCTTGGTAAGAGAAGGGGCCAGTGGATGAGTTCACCCTTCCCTACAAAATGCTTTACCATCCTCCCGCCTTGAGGGCAAGGCGGGATTACTTAGTTGAATTATGTTCTGAAAAGAACCTGCTCTTTTTCAAAAAGCCGACGGGTGATAAAGATGGCTATGGAGGCGTAGATGGTGGTGCTCAAAAAAATCAGCCCGATAAACCCCCAGTGATAAGTCCCTAAAAGAACCTCTTTTAAAACCAAGCTCGTATTTATGATTGGAATAAAGGCCAGCTTGGGTGATAGTTCAAATCCGGGTAAAAAAGAAACCATAGCAGGTAGGATAATCACGATAAGCAATGGCGAAAGATAACTCTGAGCTTCCTTGTAAGATTTGGCAAAAAGCGAAAGGGAAAGTAGAACCGAGCTTGCCAGACAGCAATAGGGGATCATGAGTAAAAACAGAATCAAAATGGAGAGGGGATTGATAGAAAAAACCGCTCCCCTACCCATCTCTTCAAACCGGGCAAAACTACCGCTCGCAGTTATGACCATACTTCCTGTGGAAACGATGGAAGTGATCAAAGAAGCAGTGAATACTGCTAGGAACTTGCCGGAAGTGATCTCGCCCCGGGAAGCAGGTGAAACCAGAAGCGTTTCCAGAGTTCCTCTTTCCTTCTCCCCCGCAGTCAGATCGATTGCCGGATACATCGCGCCGGTAAGAGCCATAATCATAATCATATAGGGCAAGAACATGGCTAAAAAGAATCCACCCATCTTCTCCTTGGGTGCTAAATTTTCCTTATCAACCTTCACCGGGTGAAGCATGGACCTGTCCACATTTTTGATCTTCAACCTTTCGGTTACAACGCTATCTTGGTAAGCCTTGAAAAGGTTGTCCAGCTTGCCTGAAGCCATTTCCGAACGGATTTCGGCCGCATCATAGTAGATCTCAACCTGAGCTGAATCACCGGCAGCGATTTTCTTCTCGAAATCCCTAGAGAACTCCAGTGCAGCTGTGATCCTTTTATCTTTTAGTGCAGCCCGGTAGTCGCTTTCCTGAACTATTTCAAAAGACTTGTCTACCTGCAACTGGGAGAACAAAAAAGGGGCATTGTCCCCTCCTAGGACCACGATCGGGTTAACTCTTTCAGCTGCCTGTTTGGTCATCTTTACCATCAGAGAACTCATTCCGAACATCAAAACCGGAAAAAGGAGAATCGGGATCAGAATCATCGAGACCAGGGTTCTCCTGTCCCTAAGCATATCCTTCATCTCTTTGAGATAGATGATCTTTATCGTATTAAAATTCATGCACCTCTCCAACCAGTTTGACGAAGATCTCATCCAAATTTTTCAGGCCGACCGAATCCCGGAGTTTTTCCAAGGTGCCCACTGCCAGGATTTTCCCTTGGTGAATGACCGCTATTTCATCGCAGAGTTTTTCTGCCTCATACATAATGTGAGTGGAGAAAAGAACGCACTTGTTCTCATCTTTTGCCTTGCGGATGAACTGAATGATGTTCCTAGAGGTGATAACGTCCAGACCCAGGGTAGGCTCGTCCAGGATCAATATCTGGGGATCATGGATGATGGTTCGAGCTAAAGATACTTTTTGTTTCATCCCGGAGGAAAGCTTGTCTATTCTCCGGTCTCTGAAACTCTCCATATTGAAGAGCCTGAAAAGCTCATCCGACCTCTTCTGAATCGAGTCTTCTTCTAATCCATTTAATCTGGCAAAATAAGCAACCGTCTCCTGTGCGCTCAGCCTCGGATAAAGGGCAGTGTCAGAAGAAAGGAAGCCGATATTCGACCTGACCTTCTCCGGTTGAGTGAGGATGTCAAAACCGTTGATTTTGGCAGTGCCGGATGTCGGTTTTAGAACCGTAGAAAGAAGTCGCATCAGGGTGGTCTTGCCTGCTCCATTCAATCCTAAAAGCCCGAATATCTTTCCCGGCTGGCATTCGAGACTGACATTGACGACAGCCTTTATCTCTCCCCTTTTTTTATCCAGGAAAGTCTTGGACAGATTGATGGTTTTTATCATTCTACAAATTTATCCTTACCGACGTCAATGGACAGCTCAGTATTGGGAAGACTGGGTATTCAACCTGTCTTCCCAGGATGGATCGTATACCTCACCTTTGGCTGTGGAATGCATTAATCTGTAAACACCGTAGCCCTGCTCATCCACGAAAATGAAGTAAACCCCGCCTTGGATGTTGTCATAATACCATTTTTCCCAGGCCTTTTCGGACATTGACAAAGGGAATCTCTCGATATTATCTGGTTCACCATATACTATGTAGACCCGTCCCATATCAGTTTTCCATCCATCCTGCTTCCATGGATCCTTTCCTCCCTGGGTAGTGGAGTACCGGCGCTGAGCTTCTTCCCACCTTCTGTTAAATTCGATCTTAAACTCGTTTTCAGGAGTAGAAGGGTCAGTGTCTTTTTTCTTCCAGAATTCAGTCATAAACTGCCTTTTCCCGGACAAATTAAGCTGGTCATACATCCTCAATTCATCCTTGGTGGCAATATAGGTGAGCATTTTTCTTAAATTCTTGGCTTCCTCCTCAGTCTTGGGTTCTTCTTTCACCTCCAGAACCGGTGAAGCCAGGACCTGAAACGATTTGGTTTTCTTAATCTCTTCACCGGAAGCAAGATCTTTAACTGACACTTGGAGAAGATGGCTCCCCGGCTGAAGAGAACTTACATTGAGGGCGCTAATTACCACCGAAGTATTTCCGGGCTTGGGATGCACCATAGAACCGTAATCTTTAGGATTGGAGCCAGTGGAATCCAAAATTGAAAAGTTCAGCGAATACCCTTTCTTCTTACTTTCCGGATCGAATTTGAGATTATAAACCTCTGCATACAAATAGAGTAACCCACTTTTGGATAAATATTCACGCCTGGGGTTGGGCAAAACTTTCATCCCGGACTTGTTGAATTTTACTTCAGTAGTATCTTCTTTTGAATCCAGAGCCAGCTGTATATCGCTAAGCTGTAAAGAATCCCCTTTGAAATCGGGAATTAAAAGCTGGGTCTTTTTTGTCCCAACCAGTTTTGAGTTAACGTCCGTTGCTTTGAGTTCTAAAGAATATGTCCCCGCTGACAGGGTATCTCCCAGGGCATCAATCAGCTGGGCGTCAGAGCTTAGGACTTTCGCCGTGTCCTCGACCCGGTTTCCTATCTGCCAGCTTTTTTCCTTGACCGTTCCTCCCTCCTGATCCTTCAAATCCAGCTCAAGGGAAACGACTGCTCCAAATCCTTTAGGCTGCTGAATATATTCCAGTTCCTTCTGCTCCAGAGTATAATAGATCTCCAGATAGCTTTTGTTTATATCAGGCAGATATTTGAAAACCGCGTAATCTAAATCTATTTTCAGAGAATCGGCAGAATAAACTTGTTTATGGGGAAATAACAGAGCAAGAAAGAAAATACTGGCTAAACCAGCCGCTATTTTTGTTTGTTTTTTCATCTCTTCCTCCTGATCAACGATCTTTATAAAATTCTTGACATTTTAATTGATTTCTCGTCACCTGCCCTCATACGGGTATTGAAGCTCATATTCTCCATATCCATTCACATCCACGAACAGAAATTTACGACTAAGGCGATAGTAGTACCAGACCTGGTAAGCCCGCACATCCAGCTCAAAGGGGTGTCGGTCGACTTCATCCGGTGGACCAAATTTGACATAGACCAACCCCATATCCGTTTTATATCCCTCCTTATCGTAGATCCCGAAGTGTTCATTGGCATACTTTATTCTTTTATAATATTCCTCCATCAGTTCGTTCTCCGGAGTATCCGGGGTGGGATCCTTGGATTTCCAGAAGTCTCTCCATTTTTTGATCCTTTCCTCTTTTCCTGTAGTCGCTCTCAAATCTTTCAGCTCCTTATCCGAAGCCACGTAGCGTAAAAGATCCACTGCCTTATCCCAATTTGCGTTCACCTGATAAAGAGGGGACCACTCTACCCTCAGTACTTTCTCGGCTTTTGTAACTAATTTTCCCTGATGGTTTAGAAGTTTCAGGCGAAGGGTGTAAATCTGATCCGGCATAGTGTCTATCTCTATCTTCTTGAAGTCGTAAAAGGTCTGGTCAAAAGCCGGCAGAAGTTTAGCTCTGACGGTATCCTTGAAAACTGTGGTTTTATTACCGGCCTCAAGCTCATATGAAAGCAGGTAATCTTCAGTGTTCCGGTTTGTCACTCCATAGAGTTCGAAGTAAATCCATAAAACTGAATCAGGGTCTCCGAATTTTTCTGATACACTGGGAATGATCTCTGCCCCGTTTTTGATGAATTTGCTAATAGAATCTCCTACCTGCCTGACGCTGCGGGCTAATTCTAACCCGCTTAAGAGAGGCTCTGACATTTTAATTGGGGGCAGGATAATCATCTGCTCGTTTTTTGATACCCGATTGGAATTATGATCGTTCAGAGTGAAACTAAGTTTGTACTCTCCGGCCGGAGCGAATAGTTCGACTTGGTTTATCAGAAAAGCAGTAGGGGATTGGGTTTCCTGATAATCCTTGACTGTAAACTCTTCTTCGTGGGAGCTGGCGGTCACTTGCTTACCCTTATTATAAAGGATCAACTCGATTTCGTAGCTGGCCTTGAAAAGGTCCTGCTCTTTCACAAAGGTCATCTTATTATTGAAGATCTTATAGTACACCTCTAATTTCCAGTTATCCCCTTGTCTGAAATACGAGTAATCCACTAAAACATCCTGTGCTTCCGGCTCTTCCTGATATCCATAATCGCTCTGGGAAAAAACAAGGGGAACAAAAAATAAAAACACTACCGCAAAGAAAAATGTAACTTTTGCCTTCATTTTTTCCTTGGCTTATTATATATGAATTTCAGAGAAATATCCATAGAAATTAATTCTAACCCATCCATTATTATTACACCCTATCCCCTTTTCTCGTTTGGGCTGCTTTATTTTATTCGTACCTTAAAGAAATGATCGGATCGACTTTGGCTGCCCGGTAAGCCGGGTAAATCCCGAAAATCAGCCCTACGCTGACTGCAACCGAGAAGCCTATAATCACCCAGGGTATGGAAACGCTTGCAGGCAGGGGAGTGGTTAAGGCTACAAGCTGGCTTAGAATTAATCCGAAGATTATACCTAAAACCCCCCCGGTTCCACTTAAGGTCATGGCTTCAATCAGGAACTGCCAGACAATATCCCTTTTTTTGGCTCCGATTGCTTTTCTTACCCCTATCTCTCTAGTTCTCTCGGTAACCGAGACCAGCATAATGTTCATTACCCCAACTCCTCCTACGAGTAGTCCTATGGAGGAGATCACTACCATAGCCATATATACTCCGGTGGTAATCTGATGATATACGTTCATCAAGTCCTCCTGGGTAGAGACCGCAAAATCGTTGGGCTTGTCCGGAGGAAGGGCTCTTCTCCTTCTCATCAACTCTGTGATTTCATCGATTGCCCTGGGTATGAGAGTCGGGGTTTTTGGTCTGGCAATAAGGAGTAACCCCTTTTCCTGCGGGTAGAGCTTCATAAAAGTCCAGTATGGCAGCAGGATAAAGTTATTCATGCTTTCACCCAAAAGGTTTGGTCTTTTCTCCATCACTCCGATAACTGTGAATTTTTTAGGC